>Ga0209429_10000682_pt1 | contig 22317 bp, 20 predicted proteins | sample BarGraNGADG00212_3_FD_184493 | JGI IMG/M metagenome (GOLD analysis project Ga0209429, IMG submission 184493) | Arctic peat soil microbial communities from Barrow, Alaska - Barrow Graham LP Ref core NGADG0004-212 (SPAdes) (version 2) | ecosystem: Environmental > Terrestrial > Soil > Wetlands >...
TTCCCGAAATCTCAATGTCGTATTTCCGGGCGGTATATCACGGCAATCGCTAAAGAAACAAAAGCAAGTTATATTTTCTTCATTGAACCGGCCTTTGCGAGTATGTGCGATAGTCAGAAACGAAGGTGAACCAGGGGGGGCTCCATTCTGGGTTGAAGAAACCGATGGTAATCAGACATTGCAGATTGTTGAAAGTGGGCACGTTGACAAAAGCAGGCCGGAACAAATGGCCATATGGTCGGCCGCGCAATATTTCAATCCGGTGGATCTGGTCTGCTGCACGAAAAATTATCGGAGGAAAAAATTCAATTTGGATAACTACGTCAATAAAGGCGCTTATTTAATTACCATGAAAAATGAAAAGGGACAAAGTTTGAAAGCGTTGGAATCACCCGGTCTTTGGAATGGAGGCATGGCCTATTGGAATACGGTTTTTGTGGAACTTCCACTGATAGTATTCAATCCGGTAAAGATAATTTATGATTTGTTACGTCCCGAACATCTTATTGGCAAGCAATCCATTCAAATTAAATAATCCAGCGCTCGTAATCTTCTTTAGCAGCAGCTTTGGCTATGATTGCCCTGGTGTCATTTTTGTCCTTTCCGAATATCGGCAACGGCATGCGCTCAGAAAAGGGATGGGGCCTTTGTCCCCACACCTCGCCACGTATAAGGAGGAACCATGAACTTCGCATTAAAGATTGAAGAGAGCTGCCGGATGACTCCGGATAAAACCTGCGTGATTCAGGAGGATCGGCGCTTGACGTTCAGGCAGATGGAGGAACGGGCCAATCGCCTGACCCATGCCCTGCTGGCAATGGGTGTGCAGCCGGGCGACCGTGTTGCCGTCTTTCAAACCAACTGTTTTCAGTTTTGCGAAATGATCTATGCCATCGGCAAAGTGGGCGGCGTTTTCGTCAATCTGAATTTCAGGCTGCGGGGAGAAGAAGTCTCTTATATCTTGAATAACTGTGAGCCCAAGGTGCTGATTTTCGGTGACCGCTACATAGACCTCATCCGGGATATCCGATCGAATCTGCCGTCAATAAAGCGTTATGTGGTTATCGGACAGTCCCCGGCGGATATGCAAAGTTACGAACCCCTGCTTTCGCAGCAGTCGTCGGCCCCTTTTCCTTGTGTGTCCGTTCAGGAGAGTGACACGGCCTGCCTGATCTATACCAGCGGAACAACCGGCTTTCCCAAGGGCGCCATGTTAACGCATGCCAATATCATAACGCCCCTGACGGATCGCTACACCATCGGGCCGGGAACTTTGCTGTTGAATGTGCCCATGTACCATATTGCCGGAGTCGTCAGCACCTTGCTTCCCATGTACCGGGGAGACACCCAGATCGTGCTGCCCCAGTTCGAGACCGGGTTGTTCCTGGATATCGTTGCACAAGAAAAGGTGGCCACAACCTACCTGGTCCCCACCATGCTTCAAGGCATCCTGGATCACCCTGAGTTTCCGAAAAAAGATTTAAGTTCATTGAGAAATATCGGATATGGCGCATCCCCTATGCCCGTCAAGCTCCTCATGCGGGCCAAGAAACTTCTCCAGGCCGGCTACACGAATTTTTTCGGCATGACGGAATCTACAGGTATCATTTCCATATTATCTCCCGAAGATCATCTCCTGAAAGGCAGCCCGGAGGAAATAGCGAAAAAAACTCGGCGCCTGGCCGGTATCGGCCATTGTATTCCCGAAGGGGAGGTTCGCATTGTGGATGATCAGGATCAGGATGTCCCCATTGGCATTGTCGGCGAGGTCATTGCCCGCGGCAGAAAGATCATGAAGGGATATTGGAACAAGCCGCAAGCGACGGAAGAAACCCTGCGGGGAGGATGGCTTCATTCGGGTGATCTGGCCAGTATGGATGAAGACGGCTATCTCTACCTAGCGGGACGGAAAAAGGACATGATCATCCGCGGAGGGGAGAACATTTATCCCGTGGAAATCGAAAATATTTTGCATGGCCACCCCAAGGTCTTGGAGTCAGCCGTGATCGGTGTACCCGATGAATACTGGGGAGAGATAGTAAAAGCGGTCATTGTGCTCAAACCGGGACAGCAGGCCGATGCCGATGAAATCATCGATTACTGCCGGGAGAAAATGGCCAGCTATAAGAAACCCGCCATCGTTGAATTTGTGGAAACATTGCCGAAAAATGCGATGCAAAAGGTTTTAAAAAATGTCCTGCGCGGGGAAACGCCTCAATAAGCAGCCCGTTTCCCCCAGCGTCGGCATGATTAACTCATCATAATCTTAGATAGAAAGACCCCGCCCGATTGGGCGGGGTCTTTTCAATGTTCATCTTACATGTTGGGTATGATATGCCGCCTCAATAGATCAGCCAGCTATTCTCCCCAATCATTCTTCCCCTTGCACCGATCCAAGTTCTGATCCATCCAAGGGAGAACTTTAGCAGCCGGAATGACATGTTGGTACCCTGTATAAGAGTATTCTTGGGACCAGTAATATGGGGGTTTATTATAGGAGACCTTTTGCTGGTCCGGTGGCACAAATTCGTTGATAACGAGGTCTTGGATCACCTTATGGTCACAGGCCCGCATCTTCAAAACCTTTCCGCTCAAAGTGCGATACGAGTCACCCTCCCAGACTTTGATGATCTTCTCCGGATCCATGCTCTTTGCCCGTTCGATTACGGAAAGGAGCCAGTAAACCTGCATCTGGACCGTGTTGCGCTGACCATCCGGATATGCCAGCTTTTTGCTGTTGTAAGGCGATTCCTTCCATTTGGTTTGCCATAACTTATGCCAGGTGTCGTGGTATTTGATCTGATTTTCTGTCCTGAATTGCGGACTGATGTATTCGGCCTCGCTCATATTGACCAAGTTCTTCGAATCTTCCACACCGATGGCAATCAGCATGGTGGGGTCGTCCAGAAGGCGATTGGCAAAGGGAATTTTGATTCCCATCTGCCGCGCCTGCTTGATCAGGTTGTCCAGGTCGGGCGTCCAGTCGGCGGTATAAATAACTTCAGCGCCGGAGGCCTTGATCTTCGTGAGGTATGACGCATAGTCCGTCTGGAAAAGCTTGTGGTAATCTTCACCGACGATCTGCGCCTCAGGGTAATATTTTTTCAACCCCGCCTTGAATCCCTCACCTATGGAATGGCCGTACGAATAATCCTGGCAGATGACATAAAACTTCTTTTCCTTTTTCCTGATCTGGCCATAGTAATAAGCGTGACTATTAGCGATCGTCTGGGAACCGTAACCGGACATAAAGGTATACCGGTTGAATTGCGTCGCATCCATAAGTTCATCGGATAGGGCGTCGAAATTACTGACAATGACCTTGTATTTGTTGCCGACCTCCATCATGACCTTCATATTGGGGGTGCCGTTGGTGCCCATCAGAACATGGACCTTCTCCTGCAGGACCATACGCTCACAGATCTTCTTGCACTGATCCGGTTTCGACATATGATCGGCTTTGATCAACTCGATCAGCTTTTTCTTGCCGTCTACCCAGAGGCCGCCCCGTTTATTGATGTCGTGAACCGCCCATTGAGCAGAGATCCAATAGAGTTGCCCGACTATAGCAGCTGGACCAGAGAATGAGGCCACGAGAGCTATCTTGATGGTATCTCCGGTCGGGATCACCGGATTTGCAGGATCGTAGTCCGACATATCCGCCATCTTGCTGGCATCAAATTCAGCCTTAGGTTTCGGCACCTTTTCGGCCACAGTCCCTGAAAGCGCCTTTTCCATTTTTGCCTTTTTCTCCACTTTGGCTGCCATAGCCGTGGACGGGCTATAAACCGCCAAGGTCAAAAGAAACAGCATACACACAAGAACCGTAACACTCTTACCAATCCATTTCATTTTAAATCCCCTTTCTTTTTTTTAGGTTGAACGTTAATCATTATCTTTATACATCTCGGATCTTTATCATGTTCTCGGCTTTTTAATCTTAAATCCCCCTTTTCCATCTATTATATATGACGTAGTTACATAACCCAGGCCCTCACTCCTGTCAAGAATATTCATCGCGGAAGGCTACTCAGCGGATGAAGGTATGCAGGTAGTGTATCTCCCTATCATCCATGGAAGTGGCTGGTTCGACCGGCTTTGAATCGGTGGGTTAGCATGGGTGGTTAAAGAAGAGCAGGCCTGCATGGGGCGCTATTCATAGATGGTAGGGAGGGGAATGAAAATGAATATCTCAGGATCTGGGAAGAGAAACCTTGGTGTCTGCCATATAGAAAGACCCCGCCCAATCGGGCGGGGTCTTTTCAATGTTCATCTTACATGTTGGGCAGGATACGCCGCCTCAATAGATCAGCCAGCTATTCTCCCCAATCATTCTTCCCCTTGCACCGATCCAAGTTCTGATCCATCCAGGGGAGGACCTTGCCGGCGGGAATTTCCCAGGACGGTCCCGGGCCGGAGGCACCCTTAAACCAGTAATAGGGGGGGATGTTCATGGACAACTTCTGCTGTTCCGGCCCCACGTACTCAGCTACCCGGAAACCCTGGATCGACTTGTGATCGCAGGCCCGCATCTTATTGATCCGGCCGTTCACATATTGATACGTATCGCCTTCCCATACTTTGATGATCTTCTCCGGATCCGTGCTCTTCGCCCGCTCTATGACGCTGAAGAGCCAGTAGGCCTGCTGGGTCCAGTGTCCGAGGGTCCCTGTCCCATGTTCATATAGGGGGGTCTTGTAGGGCGCCGCCTTCCACTTTTTCCACTGGTTGTTCCAAGCCTTGTAATATTTGATATATCCAGGATTCGTAAATTGCTGACCAGCCCTTTCGAAGTGTTTGATATTGACCAGTCCTTTCGTTCCTTCCACGCCGACCTCGTGGAGCGAATTCGGCTCGTCCATGAAGAGGTTCGCAAAGGGAATGTTAATCCCCAGCTGTCGGGACTGCTTAAGGAGGTTATCGCCGTCGGGCATCCAGTCGCCCGTGTAGACGACCTCGGCGCCGGAGGCCTTGATCTTTTCCAGGTAGGGGGCAAAATCCGTGAGGAAAAGCTTGTGGTAATCCTCTCCCACGATTTGCGCCTCAGGATAGAATTCTTTCAACCCCTTCTTGAAACCCTCCGCCATATCGTGACCAAAGGAGTAGTCCTGGCAGAGGATGTAGAATTTCTTTTCCTTCTTCCTGATCTGACCGTAGTAGTAGGCCATGCTCCGTCCGATCGACCCGCAGGAGTCCGAACTCATGAAAGAATAGCGGCCGAAGTTCGTCGCATCCTGAAGTTCATCCGACAAGGCACCAAGGTTCTGTGAGATAACCTTGTATCGATTGCCCACCTCGTTGATGACCTTCATCATGTTGCTCCCCGAGGTGCCTACCATGACATGAACCTTCTCCTGAAGGGCCATGCGCTCGCAGATCTTCTTGGCCTGATCCTGCTTGGACATGTCGTCCGCCTTGTACAGGGCAATCTTTTTCTTCTTGCCGTCCACAAAGATGCCGCCCCGCTGATTGATATCGTAAGCGGCAAAGCTCACACAAGCCCATCCCATCTCGCCATTCATCACGCCGGGGCCCGAAAAGGGCCACACAAGGGCAACCTTGATGGTATCACCCGTGGGATTGACCCAGTTGGCCGGATCCCAACCGGACATATCGCCCATCTTGCTGGCATCAAATTTTGCGTTCGGCTTGGACCAGGTTTCCGTTAACCCCGCTTTGTCCACTTTTGCCGGTTTCTTGTCCTTGGCCGCCATAGCCGTGGACGGGCTATAAACCGCCAAGGTCAAAAGAAACAGCATACACACAAGAACCGTAACACTCTTACCAATCCATTTCATTTTAAATCCCCTTTCTTTTTTTTAGGTTGAACGTTAATCATTATCTTTATACATCTCGGATCTTTATCATGACTTCAGCTTTTTCATCATATTGGTGATTGTCAGTTCTAAATTCAGCTCCCGTCCCGCCGACATAGCCGGAGCAAATCGCCTGATAAAATCGATCTCCTCATCCGTCGGGCGGGGGGTTTCCGTCAAATCGGACGCCACCTTCAAATCCCACGGCACGTCTTTTTTGACATCTTCCACCGTCACCCGTGGATGGATCTGGGCCAGATAAATTTCTTTTGTTTCCGGATCGAACCGGAAGACCCCTTTCGTGGAGAGCAGCATCGTCGGACCCGTACCCTTCGGGAATAAACCCGATTTATCCCGGCTGTCGCCGCCATCGAGGTAACCGGGAGACGTAAAATAATCCAGTTTATTAACAAAATTTCCGCCCAGCATCGTCAACACCGTTCTTTTCGCATAGGAAAGGAAATCGGCGGCGCCTCCCGACCCCGGCAGCCTCATCGTCGGTTTGTAATAATCCCCAATGACGGTGGTATTCAAATTGCCATATTTATCGACCTGACCCACACCCAGAAAGCAGACATCGACAAAGCCGCGGTAGGTCATGGTAAAGGCGGAAAAAAGGTCCGTGGCATAGGAAAAGCCCCGGCAGGAATGGGCATCGGCAATGTGATTCAGGGGCAGAAGCGGCTCGAAGTCAATGATCCCCGATTCCATCATCAGCGTGGCATGGGGGGCATACAGGGCTTTAGCCATCGCCCCCGCCGTCGTGGGCAGACCGATACCCAGGATGACGTTCTCATGATCATGAATTTCCTTGGCAACGGCAATCACCAACAATTCCTGAAGTGTATATGGTTTACTCATACATTTTCCCCCTTTCTATAAATGTCTTCTCCAATTCTTCCAATGTCAGGCCCATATTTCTTTCCTTGCCCTCCTTGTCCCAACGCGATGTAAAGGCCGATCCATAATTAGCCGGAGCCGAGTAAAACGCCTTGGCCCTGATCGAATCCAGGGTGCTGCTGCCGAATTTCTGGATATAATGATCGATATAGTCCGCGCGATTTTCGCAACCGAAAACCCATTCGTCCATCCACACCTTTAGCCCATCAGCCGTGCCGTCGGCCATCAAGAACAAGCCATACATGAATTGATCCAAGTTGTAATAACCAAGCACTTCTGTTGGATTCGCCCCCCAAGGAACTTCCACCACGGCATCCACGCGATAGGCCGGAATGAGGGTTAAATGAGGGCTGGACTGAATAATGTCGTGCTCGACGATCTCCTCGCAGGAAACGACGATTCGCTTGCTGGCAAGAGCGGCTGCCGCCACGCTTCCTAGGGCTCCCCAATACTGGGCGTTCCCGAATTTGTCCGCCCTCTGCACATGGACAATACAGACATCGGGATTTGCCGCCGGTACCGTCAGCAAATTCTTTCCGGTGTAAGGGCATTTTATGACACGGAACTTGTTTTCACCCATAAAACTTCTTTTTTTGAAAAGATCCGTTACCATAGCGCCTTCGAGAACCTGGATGTAAGAGAAACCATGCATGCCCGCCATCAAGCGAGCATTGTACTGAAAGTTCGTATAGTCCTCCATTTCCAGAGTCCCCGCTTTCAATGCCCGTTCCACGGCCGAACCGCCTTTTTTACCGCCCGCACGCATCACATAGGTTGTAATCAGTCGGTCAACACATCCGGCTCCGACGAGAACTTCAACATCAAAGATTCCCGATTGAGAATAAAGGGTAAAGCCCTTTTTCCTCTGTCGAATGACCTCATAGACCAGCTCGGCGCAGCTTCCCACGGTATAATTGCCGATAACCAGTTGGTCGCCGTCATGGACGAACTTGCCGATTGCCTCTTTGGCGCTCATAACCTTACCGTTCATTTCTGCCATACATACCTCCTCTCTTTTTCGAATAGATTCAAAAATGGGGGATCCCCCATCGGAATGATTCATGCGATACCCCATGACCAGCACAGTAAGAAACTATGGAGTATCCTCCACGATTGACCTTGCAGTATCGAATCAAATATCATCAGGAGACGTTATGAAGACCCTAACATGCTGCATTGCGCCATCCCATGACAAACCGGATCTTTTCACTGGATGCGGCTTTTGCATCAGACCTCCAGATACTTTGCCCGGACCTCATTATTGTTCTTCAATTCCTCGACGCTGCCGTTATACCCGATATGGGCCTTTCCCATGAGGTAGACCCGGCTGGACAGGGACAGGGCCACCTTCAGGTTGTGCTCCACCAGCAGGATGGAAACGCCCGCCTTATTGATCTCCGCAAGAACATTCCGCACCTCCTGGACCATGAGCGGCGCCAAACCTTCCGTCGGCTCATCCACCAAGAGCAGCTTCGGATTCCCCATGAGCGACCGGCCAATGGCCAGCATCTGCTGCTCGCCACCCGATAAAAACCGCCCCTGCTGGTGGGTCCGCTCCTTCAGCTTCGGAAAGTGGCTGAAGATCCGGTCGATCGTCCAGATATTCGGATCGTTCGGATCACCCATCTTGCCTCCCTTGACACCCAAAAGCAGGTTATCCATAACGGAGAGCTCCGGGAAAATACGCCGTTCCTCGGGCACATACCCAATGCCCGCCTGAGCCGCCTTGAATGGCGGGAACCCTGTAATCTCTTTTCCCTCAAAGATTACCGATCCGGACTTCGATTTAACCAAACCCATGATGGTCTTCAGGGTCGTGCTCTTCCCCATCCCGTTCCGGCCCAGAAGGGCAACCAGTTCTCCCTCGGCAACGTTCAGGGAAATCCCCTGCAATACATGGCTCGCACCATAAAATGTATTCAAATCATGAACTTCCAGTAACATGTTTATTTACCTCATATTTAATCAGCGAACAATGACCAAGTATCAATGAAGGTACATTCATTGATCATTGATACTTGAGTTCAAACCTCGAGATCGCCCAGATAGGCATCCTTCACATTCTGGTTCAGACGAATCTCATTTGGAGTCCCCGTCGCCAGTATCTTCCCGTAGTGGAGAACCGTAATCCGGTCCGCCAGAGAAAAAACCACGTCCATGTCATGCTCGATGATGACCACGGTCTTCCCCTCCGTCATCTTCCGGATCAGCGCCACGGCATTATGCGTCTCATCACGGGACATCCCCGCCGCAAACTCGTCCAGAAGAATCAGCTCCGGATCCGTCGCCATAGCCATGCTGATCTCCAGAGCACGAGACTTCCCGTAAGACAACATGCTCGCCGGAACATTCCGCTCACCCAGCAGATTGACGCGCTCCAACATCGCCTCCGTCTCCTCGGTGATCTTCTTCATCTTATCCACCTTCCGAAACAGGCTGAAGCGAACGCCATCCTTCGAAAGAATGGCCAAGCGAATATTCTGAAACGCCGTCAGATTGGTGAAGGTGCTCGTGATCTGAAAGGAGCGGCCGATCCCAATCCTAGCCAACTGATGGGGCTTGTAACCCGTGATATCCTTCCCCTTGAAGAACACCTGTCCCTTGCTCGGGTGGTACGTCCCCGTGATCGTATTGAACAGTGTCGTCTTGCCCGCCCCGTTCGGACCGATCACGGCATGCCGTTCCCCTTCCTTGATCTGCAGGTTCACGCCGAAAAGGACCTTCAACCCGCTGAAATCGTGATATAGTTCTTTCGTCTCCAGAATGTTCATGAAGTCTTCTCCTTTTTAGCGCCGGCAGCCGACGGCGATTGCCAGCGCTGCTTCATTGTCGTGATAAAACCGACAATCCCGCGGGGGGCAAACATGATCACCATAATCAGGATCACGCCCATCACCAGCTCCACCCGGTCCGTAAAACGGATGGTCACCTCCTCGATAATCTGAAAAACGGCCGTCCCCAAGATGGGACCAAAGAAACTCCCGATGCCGCCAATCATCGCCGCCGTGATCGGCGCAAAGGATACTAGTATCCCCAGCGAACCATCGGCCGAAACCAGATTGTGAAACAACCCGTACACCGATCCCGCAACACCCGCAAAGGCCCCGGAAATCACATAAATCACCGCCTTCGACTGAGGCACCTTATAACCCAGATAATCGATCCGCTTGGCATTATCACGCAAACCCACCTGGATCTGGCCGAAGGGTGTCTTCGTGAAAAACCACATGAGCCAGAGGCTGACCCCAAGGATAACCATCGCCAGATAATAAAAGTTCTCCGGCGCTCCCTTCATCGGAATCGAAATCAATCCCGGAATGCTGAACGGCGGAATCGGAAAATTGCCGATGCCGTCCTCACCGCCCGTGATCCCCCGCAATTTCAGCGCCAGAACATATAGGAGCTGACCGAAAGCCAGATGCATCATCGCAAAGGCCGTCCCGCTCACCCGAACCACCAGTGGACACAGGATCATGGCCAGAACCGTGGCCGATAAAAAGCCGATCCCGATGGCCGGAAGCAGGGCGAGCCCCTCAATATGCTTCAAGGCCAACGCTGTCCCGTAGCCGCCGGCACCGAAAAACATGGCATGACCGAAACTGAGCAGCCCCGTAAAACCCAGAAGCACATTCAGGGCAACGGCATAAACGGCAAAGACCGCGAACGTCACAAACACGTTCGTATAGTACACGCCAAATATCTTCGGGTAAAAGACCAGGATCACGAGCAGAACTAACCATAAAATCGTCTTCGTTGTCTTATTCATTTCTCTTCCACTCCCATTAAACCATTAGGCCGAATCGCCAGGACAATCGCCATGAAGGCGACCATGAGAACCGGCGCCAGTTGGGATAAAAACTGGACGCCATAGGAACTCAGCAGTCCGAAAATGATGGCGACGATAAAGGACCCCGCCAGACTCCCGAATCCTCCCGTCACCACGACGATGAAGGCATCCATACCCACCTGATCGGCCAAGCCCGGAAATACCGTCAAAATCGGCGCGATCGCCACGCCGGCCACCCCTGCCAGCCAGGTTCCGATGCCGAAAACAAACATGAAAACTACAGGAATGTTGATTCCCAATGCGTTTACCATGTCCCGGTCCGAAACGGCCGCCCGTACAATCTTCCCCAATCGGGTCTTATACAGAAGCAGGGACATGAAAACCAGAACCACCAGAGCCAGGCCAATCACGAATAAACGGTAGATCGGATACTCCAGGCCGCCAAAGTTTACCATCCCCTCCAGAATCGGTGGCACCTGGACCGGAAGACTTTCCGTTCCCCAGAAAATCTTGACAAAAGCCAGAATGACCTGACCAATCCCCACCGTCAGGATCAATTCCCCCAGATGACCGAAGGCATGAAGCTTGCGGAGAAAGATTCTCTCCATCAGAATGCCCGCCCCCGCACCGAACACCGGCGCCAGGAACAGGGCCGCCCAAAAACTCCCCGTAATCGCGATCACCTGGTAGCAAAAATAGCCGGCCAGCATGAAAAAAGAGGCATGGGCCATATTCAAGATTCCCATCATGCCGAAAATGATGTTCAGGCCTGAGGCGATGAGAAAAAGTATCATCCCGTAGGCAATTCCGTGAATACCCTGAGCCACGTACATTGATGTTGTTGGATCCATTATTTTATCCTCTCGTCATATTTTTTAGCCCGGGGTGTGATCCGTCAGGCATCCCACACCGGACGTTTTACTGCACCGTCGGGTATTCCCCCTAATCGTTCTTTTCATTTTGCAAAACAACTGATTCCCAACCACCTGAAAAAACTGCCAAAGAGCGAATGATCTATTTTACACAAATTAAGAACAATCGTTCGGTTTTTTTGCTCACTTATCATTACAACATTCATGAATGCAAGAAGAATTATGTACTTTCTTTTTTTAAAAAAAGTAAGTACATAAAAAATAATTTATGATAAAAATTGTTATTATTATTATCAGGACGTGGCACGTTATCCTGACCATGGATAATAAATTAGGGAGGCTAAATGAAAGTTTTGAAAAAAAAAGGTGATAAGGACAGAATATCGGAAACGGTATCAAGCCGGATCAAAAACCTCGACCTGGTCCGGAAAAAACACCTGCTCATCGCTAAAAAGGCCTCAAAATTATTCATAAAAAAAGGATACCACCAGACGACCATGCGCGAAATATCCAAGGCGACGGGCATGGCCGTCGGCAACCTTTACGACTATATTTCTAAAAAAGAAGACGTGTTATGCCTTGTATTCGATGTATATCATCAGTATGTAAAAGAATATCTCGAGAATAAAGAGATATTTGATACGGAAGACCCGAAAGAGCTGCTAAAATCATTCATCCATGGTTCTTTGCGAAATGTGGAGGCCTTCAGAGATGAAGTCGTTTTAATGTACCGGGAATCGAAGCTCTTGCCAAAAAAAAATCTGGAAAGGGCCGTGAAGAAAGAAGTAGGGCAAATACAAGCCCTTGAGAAAATATTAAAGAAGGGGGTTGATCAGGGCGTTTTTCATGTCAAGGATCCCTATTTTGCCGCCAGCATGATTTTCTACCAGTTAGTCTTCTCTACATTGCGGGGATGGACATTCAGGGGTAAATATTCCTACGAGGAAGTCAATTATCTAATTGAGGAATATATCTTAAAACCATATATCACTTAGCAGCCTTTTAAAAAATGTCAATCTGTTGCGCTGTGCCGCAAGCCTTGCACCTGGACATTTTTGAACAGCGCGCCAAGTTGCTTTATACCCTGCAATGATGACGCCGTTCCCCCCATTATCGAGTCACAGGGGGATGAAAAAAACTTCCGGCGAAACTGGGCGCGACTTATTCAGAAAATAGGAGCCTGTCCCGGCGAAGGCGGGGAAAGTAGATCCCCTGGTCTGTCCGAAGTGTAAGGGCGCCATGCGGATCATCAGCAGCATCGAAGACCCGTCGGTGATCCGGACCATCCTCAAACATCTGGGCATTTGGCTAATCAGGTCAAGGCCGCCGCCGCTCCACCTCCTTTTCCCCATCGCATCGCCAGGCCCCTGCTTTTCGATGCATAATATCCCTTGACAAGCAAAAACAGCCCCCCTCTACTTTGATCCGTCAAAAGTAATGTCTTAGTGCGCCAGACAAAGCTTGGCGAGTTCAGTTGGTTGAGAGGCCAGCCTGACAAAGTTAGTCGACCGTCAGACCGAGTTTTGCATTTATATGGGTAATCGTATGGGTGAAACGTAAACAGGGCGACCGCAGGCCGTAATGCGAAAGCGTGAAGGTGTTCAGCCCCGAAAATCCTTATGTTGTGGAGCGAGCTCAAGTGATTAAGAACACTGAAGGTAGCAACGAGGCCATCGTTACAGGCGAGATGGCGGATACTCCACCGGGGTCATAGTCCACGGCATTGTTGTCTAAGGGGTTCGTCAGGAACCTGGGAGAACCTATGCCTTCCTCTGAGAAAGGGGTACTTATAACCGAGGGAACGAGGTTTTAGGATGGGGGATAGGTAGTCGGATCAACTCATGGTACCGTTGAAGCCGGGTAATGCCGGTGGAGGGAAGGGGTTGACAGGCAGGTGTATCGAGGAGGGGAAACAATGCTGGACACAGAGTCCGGGTAATAATATTGTCACCGAAACCAAATCGACTATCAGCAGACAAGCTGTGAACCTGTTTGAAGAGCCGGATGCGGGAAACCCGCAAGTCCGGTTCTGTGAGGGGCCGGGGCCAACGGATACATGGTTGAGATATTGTGGCACCGCCGGGAAGCCAAGCGGTAAACGGAGAAAACAAACCTCAACCTGTAACATCGGGAGAAACCTGTCTACTCGACTCCAACAAATCACACTAGATTATCTTTTCCGCCTTCAGGACTTCCATGTCCTCCTTAGAGAGCTTCAGCCATTCCTTATAGATTTCCTCATTATGCTGACCCAAAAGAGGCGCTGCTACATATTCATAATCGTGTTTGGATAACCTGATGGGGCAGCCGGCCATCCTGTATTTGCCCCTTTGGGGATGATCAAATTCAACAATCGTACCCCGCTGGTTAAAGTGTGGATCAGCCAGGACTTCTTTCGTATCCAGAACCGGAGCCGCCGGAATGCCCAAATCAGCCAGGGTCTTGAAGACCTCCATCTTGCCTTTGGTCGACGTCCAACCCTCAATCGCCGCCTTTATCTCTCCCCATCTTTCGATGCGGGTCCGGATGTTGTTCTTCAGATCGTCCGTGATCATATCTTCCCGGCCGATGGCGGTCATGGCCATTTCATACTGTTTTGGCGTGAGGAGATTGACGTAGGCGTAATCATTCGGTCCGTCCCCCTTGCACTTCACGACGTCGGCAAACTCCCGCCGCGGCGACGGCTCGCCATCATCCAGGGGATGTAAAGCCGTGGGCACTCGATTTAGATTGATGATGGCATCCGCCATGGACTGTTCCACGATCTGGCCTTCACCGGTTTTCTGTGCGTGGATATACGCCGCCAGGATACCGATAGCCAAGTGCATGCCCGAGCCCGTATCGCCGATGGTAGGGCCGGGATTCAAGGGCGGCGTGCCGGCCAGACCCGTATTGCTGAAGGCCCCGCCAATAGCCTTGGCGCAGGCATCCATGGCGAGGTAGTTGCTATAGGGTCCGCCCTTGCCAAACCCCGTATTCTCCGCATAGACGAGCTTCGGGTTAATCTGTGAAAGGACGTCGTAGCCAATGCCCAGCCTCTCCATCACGCCGGGGCCGAAATTGCTCACCACGACATCGGCTTTCTTTACCATTTTTTTGAACATCTCCAAGCCCTTTGGCGATTTGAGGTTCAGGGTAATGTCCCGCTTGTTGGCATTCAGGGAAAGAAAATACCAGGAGTCGAGGCCTAACCGGGCATCCTCCTCACTGATCACAAAGGTCCTGCCAACTTCTCCACGACCCGGCGGTTCAATCTTGATGACATCCGCCCCCAGGAAGGCCAGTTGTTCCGTGCAGGAAGGGCCCGCCTCCCACTGGGCCAGATCGAGAATTTTTATCCCTGCAAGCGCTTTTGCCATAATCTTTCTCCTTGTTTATTCATGCACGGTGCAAAAACCTGTAGCTATCGGATTTACTTAGTCCTTCCGTATAAGGCCTCCATGAAGGTGCTGATTTGGGCTTTCCACTGGGCTTCCGAGTAATCGCGGAGATCCACCATGTCGGAGACCAGCTGCATCATCGGTATATCCGTGTACCGGCTTAAAATATTCTTGCGGTGCACCTGACCGATTGTATTGGCGCGGCAGGATCGGCAGGCGTGAAAAACCACGCCGTCTATCTTGTAATCATCGATCATCCCCAACAGTCTTTCCACATAAGGGTTCCCACTGTTGGCCTGCGCCTTGGCATGCAGCTGGGTAAAACGCAGGAAGGTACGCCAGGCCAGGAATTCCACCGGATCCTTGACATGGGATGGCACCTCCACGGGGTCATAGGCCCGGTATTGGTTCTCCATCGCAAAAACAGCGCCAAAACTTTCGAAATAATTGAAGATCCAGAGGGTATGCCAGGGGGGCAGTCCACCGCCGTAGAGGATGCGGTATTTCTCATTGGGAATCACGCCGATCTTGTTATCCACCTTGTATTTTACCTCGTCATAGAGGCCCTGGTAGAAGTCTACCGCTTCCTGCATACCTGGATAGTAGTAACCGGCGACCATGATGCTGAAGTGATCCTGAGAGGGCATCGGGCTGGGGATAGCCACACGCATCCGGTCAATCTCGTACCAGATGCGCCAGGCCTCATCGCTCAGGCGAATCGTCTCCCAGAGCCGTTCCTTGTCTAATTTCCGTCCTGTCTGCGCCTCCAGGAAGGTAATGAGGCCCTGAAGCTGTTCCTTCTGATATGTGACATAGTGATCTCGCACGGCATTCAGGTTGGCGTCGACTGGAGGCCAGAGAACGTCAATATTGTAGGTGGGAATATCCAGAAAACGTCTTGTCGCCTGAAACCATTTAAACCGGGGATCGCACACCGCGCTGCTGCCCAACATCATGTCCGGCATGGCCATGCCGCCGTCGGGAGCGCCTTCCGGTATCCCTCCCAGTTCTTTCCGCATGCTGTCAAAACCAAGGCCGATCCGGGCATAACTGCAGAGCACCTGGGAATATCCGTCCGCCTCCGCCTTCAGGAGAAAGCGGTCCATGTCCCGTTTGGCCGCGCACAGGCCGGCATAATTCTCCGTCGAGAGGGGTACAATATCCATAGCCCTGATGATTTCATCGTATTGGGAGTTCACCATCATATAGGCGACTTTTTTCCCCTGCGCCTTGGCTTCATGGGCCGACTGATAGAGCTTTTTCACCAACCCTCTCACCTTGCGGGCCATGTCGGTGCCCTTCACCGCCGTTGTCTTGATTTGTTCTTTTTCTTCCATGGTCTTTCTCCTTACCCGATCATTTCCAGGAATGCCTGGACCCTTGTCCTTAGTTGACCAATTGTCGAAGTGGAATAATCATCCTCGATCATGAGCACGGGTATCTTCATGCTATTGAGGTATTCACGCAGGTCAGGCCCCTCCAGTTCACACGTATCGCAGTAGCGGACGATGTAAAAGATCGCGGCGTCCACTTTCCATGTCTTGATGAAATTCTTGATGTAACCATAACGATTTTCCAGGTCCCCCTCCCGGCTTTCCGTCTGAGGTACATTGCTCCGGGGACAGTGCGTACAGAGGTAACGGGTGGCAATCCCGACCAGAGGATCCGCCGTCTCCGGCACATCTTCCCAGAAGAAACGGGTCCCGGTGCACAAATCGTCCATCACCACCTGGGCGCCGCTCTCCTCCACCAACTTGATGAAGGCCACATCGTCAATCTCATTCCCCCAGATAAAAATGCGGGGAAGCTTTTCGGCCTTCGGCAGAGGGCGCTCTTTCACTTCAACGATAAACCGCTTCACGAGTTCGATATGCTCCGCCGCCGGGATGCCCATACCAGCCACAAGCGCCTTGGTGATCTCCGTTCCGGAAACCAGAGGCGGATTGGTCTTCCTCAATTCATAAAGTTCTCTCAGGACAGCTCGACGCTGATTGTAGAGCGCGACAGCCTCTTTGAGTTTGCCGGGATCTAGTTTCCGCCCCGACCAGTCCTCCAAGCAATTAATGAAGTAGTCCAATTCTTTCCGGTAGAACTTATCGGAACTGGGTCCCATCATGTGGGGCACATTGATGAGATGATTAAAAGAAGCCGGCTTTTCATGCTGCCAGATGTGATACATGCGCTCTATTGTATCGCAACTGTGAGGTGCCACAAAGCCGTCAAGAAAATCGTATGACCCTTTCAAGGCCAGGTTGAAACAACTCCGGGCAAAGGGACACGCCATCGGCTCGATATAGGCATCGGCCTGGTCGATCGGTTCGCTCTGGCTCCCCTGGATGCGATAAGGCACCATGTCGAATGCGGTGATAATTTCATCGGGGACAAAACAACAAAAGTAGCCGATGACCTTCTTCCCGGCATCGTGCAGCTCCCACGCACGCTTGCCCCTCTCCGCGTATAGCTCATCCAACTGTTCACTGGCTGTCATCATTCAAGTCTCCCTTTTCGATAGGAATCGACAATAAAGGTTGTATTTAGCAACGTCATTCTCGGAGGGCTTTAATTGGCTCGATATCTTAACGTCGTTATAGATATAAGGAGATCCGTTTGCATGTCAAGAGAAATATTCAGTCACATAATTTTATCTTGACATTCATGACAGGCTTGTATATTCGATTGTAAAGATGAGCCGGCGCTGATGTTATTATCCCATTTTAAGCAATCCATGCCTGCTTTATTAAACAAAAGAGGAGGGGAAAAATGAAAAAAACAAGTTTGTGTTTCTGGTTTTTTATTGTGGCATTTATGATCTTTCTGATTGCGCCGGGCCAAACTGTCCGCGCTGCCGATGACGACGTCATCACCATTGGTTACAGTGGACCCTTAAGCGGGGGGGCGGCGAAGTTCGGATTGAACGTCCAGTGGGGTCTCGAACTGGCGGCAGATGAGATCAATGCCCTGGGTGGTGCCTCGGTAGGGGGCAAAAAATACAAGGTCCGCGTCGTCAGTATGGATGACCGCTTTCAAGCCGCCTTGACCGTCAACAACGCCAAGCGCCTGGTGCAGAAAGAAGGGGCCAAAATGGTTTACAACCCCAACAGCGGTGCGATCTTTGCCCTGATGGCCATCAACGAGAAGGAGAAATTTATCATTGGAGCCTACACTACCACTCAGGCCGTCGTGACCTCCGGGAACAAGCTCCTCTTCAAGGGTCCCCTTCCCATGCAGGCTTACGTCCATGCCTTTATAGAAAAAGCCTGGGCTCATGGGTGGAGGACTTGCGCCATGATGCCGGATGCTTATGAATATGGCAAGATCTGGAGCGGCATATTCCAAAAAGCCTGGCAGGCGAAAGGTGGAACCATTACCACCAATATTCCCGTCGATTTTATGAAGACCACTGATTATTATCCCATGCTGACCAAGGCGCTGGCCACGAAGCCGGATGTGCTGCTTTTGGGTTCTTCCTCTGAACCGGATGCCATACAGATCCGGCAGGCCCGGGAGCTGGGCTACAAGGGCGGCTTTATCCTCATCGAACGGGGAAAGCTCGATGAGATCCAGGTATTTGTGGACAATATGGAGACGCTGAATGGCTGCATCGGATCGACCCCGCTCGGGATGACCCCGCGCGATCATGTGAAAACGTTCGCGAAAAAGTTTCACAAGAAGTATGGCGCAGATAAACCCCTGGCGACGGAACTGGGTATTTCTTACGCCAACGCTTTGATCTATGTGGGAGCAATGGTTGTCGCAGGCACCACAACGGATGTCTACAAGATCATGGATGCCATGCTCAACAAGACCAAGGATGTGCTGGCCTTGCCCTTTGTTAAAAATAATGATCCTTACGGGTACACAGGCGCCTTCCCGAATGGGGCGCTCAAAGCGAAGACCTTTGGAATCGAAGTGGCTAACGGCAAATATACGAAGAGTTTTGTCATTGACACGCCCGATGCCATTTATACAGCAAAAGAGTAATTTCTAAGAGATAAAATCCCCGGAAGCGTGGGGGAGTTGCGCCGAAGCGGCGCTGCTTCCCCGACTTCCCCTGACCCCATTAGCAAGGAGGCTGCGGCGTGGATTTATTATTGCAGACAATCATCAACGGCATTGTGCTGGGTTCGGTGTATGCCATGGTCGCTTTGGGGCTTACCCTGATTTTCGGCATTCTGGAGATTCCCAATTTTGCCCACGGAGCTCTGTACATGATTGGTGCGTATGTTGCCTTTTTCTGCATTTCCGCTATGGGGGCATCTTATTGGTTCGCACTGGTTATATCCATAGGAGCTCTTTTCGTGATGGGTATGATTATTGAACGCTTCATCTACCGACCCTTTTACAACCAGCCCCACATAAGCTCGTTCATCGTGGCCGTGGGGCTTATTTTTATTCTGGAAAACGGGGCATTGGTTCTCTGGGGAGCCGATTTCCGTCGTATCACACCACCCAGCAACGCAATTTTTAATATCCTCGGCATTACAGTCACCTCCCAACGCCTGCTCGTTATTGGTTTCGCTGCCCTGTTGATCATTGCCATCCACTTTTTTATCAAGAAAACACGATTGGGAGCGGCGATCGAAGCAACCTCCCAGAACCGCGACGGCGCTCAGCTTATGGGCATCAACACCGGTCTTGTGGGTCAGGCGACCTTCGGCCTGGGTACGGCCCTGGCCGGCGTGGCTGCGGTCCTGGTGGCGCCCATTCTTCTCATATCTCCGGTCATGGGAGAATCGGTCATCGCCATGGCCTTTGTCATTATTATTCTCGGCGGGATGGGCAGTTTTATCGGGGCGGTCATCGGAGGATACATCATCGGCCTGATGGAGACCATGATCTCTACTTTTGTGACCAGTTATTATACGGAGGCTCTCATCTTCGGTGTTCTGGTCGTTATCCTGGCAGTGAAGCCGACCGGACTTTTCGGAAAGGAGCATTGAAAGTGACGGTTAAGAAAGAAAACAAGAAACGTCTCATTTACGGTTTTCTGATTCTCCTGGCGGTTAGCGCTCCACTTTTCATCACCGGTGATTATCCCCGTCACATTATGGTAATGTGCGGCATCTGGGTTATTTCCTCCATGGGGCTGAACCTGATCCTGGGGTACGTGGGGCAGTTGAATCTCGCGCATGGTACTTTCTTCGGCATTGGCGCCTATGCAACAGCATTGCTGATTCAGGGACTGGGGTTTTCCTTCTGGGTAGCCCTTCCCGTTGGCTGTCTGATCACTGCCATTCTGGGGTTTCTGACGGGCCTGCCCACGCTGCGGACAAAGGGCCATTATTTCCCTATTACCACCATGTGCCTGGGTATATCCATCTATTATGTGGTTGCCCGCTGGGATGCATTGACGGGAGGCGCCAGCGGCCTCTTCGGCCTTCCCCGTCCTACCCCGATCCCTCTGCCTTTCGGGAGGGAGGTAGCGTTTGAGTCAACCGTGTCCTGTTATTACCTCGTTCTTTTCTTTGTCTTCCTCACCCTCCTGGTTATTGCCCGTTTCACCCGTTCTCTCGTGGGGAAACGGCTGGCAGCCATTCGGAGTAATGAGAATCTCGCCCAGGCTGTGGGCATCAATACGATGCGGGACAAAGTCATCTTTTTAAGCATCAGTACGCTCATTGCCGGACTTGCCGGCGGGCTGTATGCAGCCTATATGGGCAGCCTGATGGCGGAACAGGCCCATTTCCTGGGAAGCTTTGAAATGCTGCTCAACGTCATGATTGGCGGCGTTGGAACCTTGGCCGGCCCGATCATCGGCGGCATCCTGCTGCCCATTTTGACGGAAACGCTGCATTTTCTTGGCAATCTGCGTTTGGTTGTCTATGGTATTTTACTGATCCTGATCATGGGATTCCTCCCTCAGGGTATTGCCGGCGGTCTGCGATTGGCAACCCAGTATTACGAACAGAGGAGGGCTGCAAAATGAAAGATGCTTTGCTCGAAGGCAGAAACATCAGCAAATATTTCGGTGGCCTGCAGGCTATCGACGACGTAAGTTTTGCTATTCGTAAAGGGGAAATCTTCAGCGTCATTGGACCGAATGGGGCCGGCAAGACAACCCTGTTTAATCTGATTACCGCCTTTCTCCCGCCCACTTCAGGGGAAATTCTATTAAAGGGAAAAATCATTTCCGGTTTAAAACCTTATGAAGTTGCCCGAATGTCCGTTGCCCGCACCTTTCAACTGACCACGCTCTTTGAAAAAAACACCGTTCTGGAGAACCTGATGATCGGTCAGACGGCGACGCGGGAGATGGGAATATGGCAATCCTTATTCGGGGGACGCAACAAAAGAAGCATGGAAACAAAGACCCTGGAGCGTGCCCATCAATTGGCCGAGTTCCTTGGCCTCAGCGTAGAGGAGGAAACCCAGGCGGGCCTTCTGCCCCAGAGGGCACAAAAGCAACTTTCGATCGGCTTGGCCTATGCCGCAAACCCGGAGCTATTGCTCCTGGATGAACCGGCGGGCGGCGTGAACAATGAAGAAGTAGGTATTCTGATCGACCTTATCACACGAATCCGTGATGCCGGTGTAACCATCTGCCTGATTGAACATAAGATGAGCGTCGTGATGAATATTTCCGACCGTATCCTCGCCCTGAATTTCGGGAAAAAGCTGGCCGAGGGAACTCCGGCAGAGGTGTGCCGGAATGAGGAAGTGATCAAGTCTTATCTGGGGGATGAATATGCTGCTGCATGTTAATCAGCTTGATAGTTATTATGGCCGGTCTCAGACCCTGCACAACGTTTCGCTGACCGTTGAAGAAGGTGAACTCATTTGTGTTCTAGGGGCTAATGGAGCGGGCAAAAGCACGCTGCTGAAAAATATCGCCGGTTTGGTAAAACCCAGACAGGGATCCATAGAATTTGCAGGAAGACGGATTGAACAGCTGGCTGCTTTCCAGATTGTTCGGGAAGGTATTACCCTTTGCCCTGAAGACAAAAAAATTTTTCCACAGATGAGTGTGCTGAAAAATCTCCTGCTGGGAGCCTGGGTACACGGCAGTGACCATTCGAGAATCCAAAAAAACCTCAATGACGTCTTTGAGCTTTTTCCCATCTTAAATGATCGGCAATCCCAGATGGCCGGCACACTGAGCGGTGGTGAACAGCAGATGATGGTCATCGGCCGGAGCCTCATGTCCAACCCCAAACTCCTCATGCTGGATGAACCCTCGCTGGGTATCGCACCTTTGGTCGTAGCCCGCATCTTTGAAGTAATCCGGGAAATCAACAGAAGGGGCACGACGATTCTTCTGGTTGAGCAAAACGCGTCTATAAGCCTGAAAACCGCCTCCCGTGGCTATATCCTGGAGACAGGCCAGGTCATTCTGGAGGGCAAGGCCGGCGATCTACTGCAGGACGAAAAGGTGAAGAAAGCCTATCTCGGACTATAATATTGAAGAACGCCGTTAAAAACAATCATGATGCTGTCAGTGCGGGAAAATCATAAAGGAGGCATCATTGCTTATGTACAATAAGAAACCCTGGTTGAAGTTCTATGGTGATGCACCCCAATCGATCGATTATCCCCGGGTAACCATGTATGATGCCCTGATGCAG
>Ga0209429_10000684_pt1 | contig 22263 bp, 23 predicted proteins | sample BarGraNGADG00212_3_FD_184493 | JGI IMG/M metagenome (GOLD analysis project Ga0209429, IMG submission 184493) | Arctic peat soil microbial communities from Barrow, Alaska - Barrow Graham LP Ref core NGADG0004-212 (SPAdes) (version 2) | ecosystem: Environmental > Terrestrial > Soil > Wetlands >...
TGTTGAGGATAGTGTTTGTCTCATTTTCAGAAGGAGTCTTACCTTCAATTAATGAATATAATTTATCCCTGTCAATGAATACTTTATTCCGTTCGCCCTTGTTCATTATTTTGCTCCTCCTTGTATTCCTGACTAGCTTTGAAAAAATGTTAATCGTTTCTCAGAATTGTCAGGACGCAAAATTAACAATAAAGATTGATTTTGAGGAAGAGAATTCATGATTTATTTCATGTTCAGCCTTCTGCCTTCATAGTGTTTCGAGTCTCCCCATTCCCCATACACTACTTCTGCATCCGCTAAACTGATGCGGACTTCGAGACAACTCTGACAATCCTCAGCTGAGTCGTCAGTACAAGGTTTATTATCATAAAGTTTATAGCTGTCACGATACTTACCGGGTGTAATATTTGGCATGAGGATATTGGCGCCGATTTTAACTGCCTTTTCTCTTCCGATTGGATCGATGGCCTGAAGTGCCGTGGCAGCTACTATATTAATATCCTTCATCATTATTCTGATAATGGCTATCATCTTAAGGGTAAGATCAAATCTATCTTTAAGCGGCATGAGCGTCCCTGCATGTTCTATAAGGGGAGTGTCGGCATGTTCAATATATGGACCCATACCGCACATATCTATATTGAATTCTTTCATAAACAGCAAATCTCCGGCAAGATCATCCATAGTTTGAAAGGGAAGTCCTATCATAACTCCTGTGCCCGTTTGGTATCCAATATCCTGCAAACTCTTAAGGCAGGCGAGTCTTTTATTGAAATCGTGATTGGAATCGTTGGGATGGATCTTATTATAAAGGGCTTGATTTGTTGATTCAACACGTAAAAGGTAACGGTGGGCACCTGCATCATACCATTTTTTATATGTCTCCGGTTCCTGTTCACCTACTGACAAAGTAACTCCCAATTCATTATTTGATAATTCCTTGATCTTGTGAAGAAGATTCTCTATCCTGTTTGTAACAAATTGACTTTCAAGTTCTCCTGATTGAAGAGCAATAGACCCGTAACGGTTAGTGTAGGCAAATTTTGCAGCTGCAAGAATCTCATCATCAGACAGATTATATCGGTTCAGATTTTTATTGCCTTTCCTGATTCCGCAATAGAGACAATCTTTTCCGCAGATATTTGAAAACTCAATAAGCCCCCTGAACCAGACCTTATTTCCGATATATTTTTCTTTGATCTCAGCGGATTTTTTGAACAAAAGAGTACGATCTTCACCTTCAGATTCAAGAAGTGAAATTATATTGCTCCTTGAAAAATCTTCTCTTTCCAGTATATCTTTGATATTCAATTTCATACCTTATCTAAAATGATCTTTTTAACCGCAAAGTTAATTATTGTATTACAGCTCTTTGTGATCTCTGCCACTGCTAAGTGAAGTTTGAAACTTCGCTTAACGAAACTATCTTGAATTCAATTGTCATTGCGAGGAGCTTGCGACGAAGCAATCTTTATGAGTTATTTCAAAGTTCCTTTTGTCTTTTATCTTCCTCAAAATCCTCTTCCAAACATTCCCCACATAGAAACCTTCATTTCAGCCCATTTACTCATTGCGGAGCCGGCAAAACTATTGGTATACGCAGTCACGAATTTCTTTGCATCATCATTTTTACCTTCTTTTACTAACTCAACAACCTTTTTTTCTAATGCAGGAAGCTCTTCGAATGCTTTATCTTCCAACTCTTTGACGGCAGGTTCGATTAGTAATCTTCCCTTTGACCAATTTACAGTGGCAAGGCGGTTGGCTTCACGGAATGACCAGATTGCTGCATCGGTTCTATAGCGCTGTTGTCCGCAAATGCTGAACGAAGGAGGAAGACTAAGAACTCCTGAAAAGATCGGAATCCTTGGACTCTCACCCGGGTTATCAAAAGCAAACCATGCAACAGCACCAACCTCATCGGGAAGCCAGCTGCGGCATTGTATTACATGTGAGTAGGAGCAACCCGCAATTGCAATGGTCCTCTGACGCTCAATTAGTCCAGGTTTTATTTCGTTTAGTAACGTCCGGATATCATTATTCATCCAGTTACTCATAACCGGCGATTTTACTTTCCTTTCAATATCGTTTCCGTCTTTGTTTTTTTCTTTAACAGTAATCAGAAGATTTTTAGTCATGTCCCACTGTGTCCCTTCGTAAGTCTCTCTGAAATACCTCATTACATCACGTGGGGATAATTTCTTTTCAGGTTTTACGGAGAATGGAAGTTCTTCAGCATCAAATGAAAGATTTAATGATGGAGCGAGTGTACTTAGAATATAAAATTCCCTTATTTGAAATGGTTTCTTCCCGTTAATGATTTTCCAGAATTTAAAAGGCTCCTTTCCATCCCAGTAGCCTAGCTTTTTTGCTGTATTTTGCAAATCAGTGCTATACATGAAAAAATCATGATTTTTAAAATCTATATCTGAAATCCTTGGAATATTAGCACAAACTCCGACGTTCTCATCAGGAATTCGCTGTGCACACCAGATTGACGATGGTTTGCCTTTGCCTGAACCGGCAATCTCCAGCTGCCATACCTCTTTCGGATCGGCCAGAGTTATACATTCTGCCAGGTCAGCATATCCGAATTCCTCTGCAAGTTTGCCAATAAGAGCAATTCCATCTCTTGCAGTTTTGCAACGTTGAAGAGCTATCTTTTCAAGTTCCTCAATATAAAACATTCCGTCCTCATTAATGAGCTCTTGTCTGCCGTAAATAGTGGTTTCTCCTATTGCAAGTTGTTTCTCATTCAGGCAAGGATATGCTGTATTCAGAAATGCATATGTCTCGGCAACCTCGGGAATCTCTCCTTTTTTTGTCACCTTAGTCATATCCCACGATTCTTCCGTATGAAGCATACCTTCATAAACAGAATGCATAATTCCCTTTTCATATTTCTGATGAGGGAAAATTTCGAGCCATGTCCTGTAGTTGCCATCGCAACTGTGAGAGGTCATTACCGATCCATCTGTGGAAGCGAGCCTGCCAACCATAATTGTAGTACAGTTTTCACCGTATCCCGGACCATCAGTGTCAATATCAGAATATTGAGCATTGGATAAAAAAGAAATACCAAATAACAGAACTAGTGTTGTAAAAGCGGTTGTAGGAATAAATTTTTTCATTGAATATTTTTTAAGGTAAATCTCCAAAAACAGACTGTTGGTGCAAAAGTAATTTTTTAAGTTATTCACAGTATGATATTTTTAATTAATCTCAGGATAGTTGTCATGTTTTGAACAGTAAATATTTCTTATCTTGCCTCCATAAAATATGGTATGTCATTGATCTTAAATCACTATATATCAGAAGAATATTTGTTTGTAGTTGCCCAGAATGTCAGCTTTTTAAAGAGGTTCTCAGGGTTGTAATATTTACCTGCACGATTATTTGATCTCATAATTCAACTCTTCACCTCTATTTAATATCATGATAAATGAAAAACTTATAAATCCGAACAGCATTGTTGTTGTAGGAGGCTCAGACGATCTTTTCAAACCGGGAGGGAAGGTTCTGAAAAATATTATCGACGGAAAATTCTCAGGGAAACTATATGTTATTAATCCTAAACAGGATGCAGCACAGGGAATCAAATCCTATAAGGACATAAATGATCTTCCTAAAACAGATCTGGCTATTCTGGCTATCTCATCCAAGCTGTGTTTAAATGTAATTGAGATTCTGGTCAGGGATAAAAATGCAAAGGCTTTCATCATTATTTCAGCCGGTTTTAGTGAGGCCGGAGAGGAGGGACGGAAGCTTGAAAAAGAAATCGTTGAAGAAATAGATAAAGCCGGAGCCTGTCTTATCGGACCAAACTGCATTGGTGTTATAACACAGTCTTATCAGGGAGTTTTTACCACACCGGTGCCAAAGCTCAATGTAAAAGGTTGTGATTTTGTATCAGGTTCAGGCGCTACTGCAGTCTTTATTTTTGAATCAGCCATGCCTAAAGGGCTGAATTTTTCGAGTGTGTTCTCAGTAGGCAACAGTGCCCAAACCGGAGTTGAAGAAGTTCTTGAGTATTGGGATAATACTTTTGATCCTGAAGTCAGTTCCCATATAAAACTGATCTATGTCGAAAGTATTCAGAATCCCGATAAGCTTTTACATCATGCATCATCACTCATACGAAAAGGATGCATGATCGCTGCAATAAAAGCTGGCACCACAGAAGCCGGCAGCAGGGCAGCATCATCACATACAGGTGCCATGGCATCATCCGACTCTGCAGTTGAAGCATTATTCCGTAAAGCAGGTATTGTAAGGTGTTCGGGGCGTGAGGAACTTACAACTGTTGCATCGGTATTCTTTCATAAGCAGTTGAAAGGGAAAAATATAGCCATCATTACACATGCAGGGGGACCGGCAGTGATGCTGACAGATGCGTTATCTGCAGGTGGCATGAATATTCCAAAAATATCGGGTATTCATCACGACAATTTACTGGCAATGATGAACTCTGGTGCTTCAGCTGTAAACCCAATTGATATGATTGCTACAGCAACTTATGATCAGCTCGATGATGTGATCGAATATGTTGATAAGAAACTTCCGTCGATCGATGGTATGAGTGTGATATTCGGAAGTAACGGATTGAATGATATGACAGAAATATATGACCTTCTTCACAATAAAATTCTAAATTGCAATAAGCCTCTGTATCCCATTCTTCCTTCGGTTACCAGTTCATCGGAAGAACTGGAATATTTTCTTAACAAAGGACATGTTAATTTTCCTGATGAAGTAGTTCTGGGACGTGCTCTGACAAAAATATTTAACACACCATATCCTGCCGAAGAAAAAATCTTCCTTGAAAATATTGATGTGCCAAAAGTGAGGCAAATTATTGACAAGTGTCCAAATGGATATCTGGAACCTGCTGTAATACAGGAACTTCTTAATGCAGCCCATATACCGGTGGTGAAAGAAAATGTGGCTTCTACAAAAAAAACATTACTTTCTGTTGCAAAAAAAACAGGTTATCCTCTTGCATTAAAAGTTGTCGGTCCTGTTCATAAATCAGATGTGGGAGGTGTAACTCTCAATATAAGATCGGAAAAACATCTTGAAGCAGAGTTTGCCAGGATGATGAAAATTAAGGGAGTTAAAGCTGTCCTGGTTCAGCAGATGCTTTCAGGGACAGAGCTATTTATCGGGGCAAAGTATGAACCACGTTTCGGACACATAATTCTTTGCGGACTTGGAGGTATATTCGTTGAAGTGCTGGGTGATGTATCATCCGGACTTGCGCCTCTCACATTCAGTGAAGCCGAGTCGATGATCAGGAGTCTGAAGAGCTATAAGATAATCCATGGTACAAGGGGAAAACCAGGGATAAATGAATCGAAATTTGCTGAGATAATTGTCAGACTTTCAAGTCTTTTGCGATATGCAACTGAAATCAAGGAGATGGACCTTAATCCACTTATAGGTAGCATGGAAAACATTACAGTGGTTGATGCGAGGATAAGAATAGAAAAGTAACCTTCATCCTGCTTTTTGTGATCCAATAAAATTTATTGTTTATATTAGAACCTTTTATTTACTATTGAAACATTTAAAACCATGATTATAAATCAGTTGTCAGTTTTTCTTGAAAATAAATCAGGACGGCTTACTGAAGTTCTTGAAGTTCTTGGAAAGGAGAATATCCGGATAACTGCTCTAAGTGTGGCTGATACTGCGGAATTTGGAATTCTGCGTCTTATCGTTCCCGATCCTGAAAAAACCAGGGAACTGCTGAAAAAGCATAATTTCACAGTAAATCTTACAGAAGTCATTTCCGTTATGGCCCCTAATGAGGCACAACATTATGCGAAAATATTAAGAGTTTTATCTGACCTCGATATTAGTGTGGAATATACCTACGCGTTTTCTCTAGGCGATAAATCGCTTATTATATTGCGTTGCAGCAATACTGATGAAGCAATTAAGGCACTTAAAAGCCATGAAGTGGAATTTCTTAAGGCTAGTGATTTATACAAAATTTAGTTATGGAAATCTGGAACAGCCATTTCGAATGTATGGATCGGGATGGAATCAAACATGTTCAAAGTGAAAGGCTCAGGGAAACAGTTGAAAGGGTATATTTCAATGTGCCTTATTACAGGAACAGAATGCAGAAAGCAGGGATAGGTCCTGAAAGCATCAACTCAATAGATGATTTGCATAAATTACCATTTACCACAAAGCAGGATCTGAGAGATAATTATCCCTTTGGTTTATTTGCTGTACCTATGAGCGAAATTGTTCGTGTTCATGCTTCATCAGGTACTACAGGTAAACCCACAGTAGTCGGCTATACCCGCAGTGATATAGCCACCTGGTCGGAAGTAATGGCCCGGACACTTACCAGTGCAGGTGCCAACCGGAATGATTTTATTCATATCGCATATGGTTACGGACTATTCACAGGAGGTCTGGGACTTCATTATGGCGGAGAAAAAATCGGGGCATCTGTTATCCCGATATCAGGAGGTAATACCGCAAGACAAATTCAGCTTATGCACGATTTTGGAAGCACTGTTCTTGCCTGCACCCCATCCTATGCCCTGCACCTTGCCGAAGCAATACAGGAAAGCGGGATAAGACGTGAAGAACTGAAACTGAGAGTTGGGGTATTTGGTGCTGAACCATGGACAGAAAATATGCGTCGCGAAATAGAAGAAAAACTTCAGATTAAAGCAATAGATATTTACGGACTAAGTGAGGTAATTGGTCCGGGGGTGGCCAGCGAATGTCAGGTACAGGATGGTTTGCATATTAACGAAGACCATTTCTATGCAGAAATCATTGATCCCGTTACTCTTCTGGTTTTGCCCGAAGGAAGTTCAGGTGAGTTGGTATTTACAACAATAACTAAAGAAGGATTGCCTCTTATCCGATACCGTACACGCGACCTTACCCGCCTTAACTATGAAAAATGCAAATGTGGCAGGACAATGGTAAGAATGGAAAAATGCCTCGGACGAAGCGATGATATGTTAATTATACGCGGAGTTAATCTCTTCCCTTCTCAGGTAGAAAGTGTGCTGCTTGAAATGAGTGAAATAAACCCACATTATCTTCTGATAGTAGACAGGATAAATAATCTGGATACTCTTGAACTTAAGGTTGAAGTTGATGAAGCATTTTTTCAGGACAAGATCAGTCAGCTTGAAGCACTCCGTCAGAAACTGCAGACAAATCTTGAAAATTCTATCGGGCTGGGGATAAAAGTTACTCTGGTTGAACCAAAAGTTATTGAAAGAAGTGAAGGTAAAGCCAAACGTGTTATCGATAACAGAAAATTCTGATTTAGTAATGTATTTGAAGATTCTGATTAACAATCTTCATTGAAGATACAACACCCGGGACTGATAAATAGCATGTTTATTAGCTACATAATTGATTATTTTTGACTGTTTTTTAAAAAGGCATTTGACATTAGATGAAAAAAACACCGATTGATTCCAATATAGTTAAAACCAGGATAGCTGAAAACGGGCTGACTAATCTTGGTATCGCCAGTATCAGAGAGATTGTTAAGCTTGTAAATCAGATTGAATCGGATACAAAGATAAAATTTATAAGGATGGAGATGGGTGCGCCCGGACTTCTTCCACCTTCTATCGGCATTGAAGCTGAAATAGCTGCTCTCAGGCAGGGTGTTGCTGCAGTTTATCCTAATATAGAAGGTTTCAGACCACTAAAAGATGAAACTTCCAGATTCATTAAGCTTTTTCTTGATATTGATGTTCATCCACAGGGATGTATCCCGACTGTAGGCTCAATGATGGGATCCATGGTAAGTTTTCTGGTTGCAAACAGGAATGACAAAACCAAAGAAGGCACACTTTTTCTTGATCCGGGTTTCCCTGTACAAAAAACACAGGTGAAAATGCTGGGCCATGAATATCTTGCATTTGATATTTTTGAATACAGAGGTTTAAAACTTAGAAATAAACTGGAATCATATCTGAAATCCGGCAAAATATCTTCAATACTTTATTCTAATCCGAATAACCCGACCTGGATGTGTCTAAATGAAGAAGAGCTTGCAATCATAGGTGAACTTTCACGAAAATATGATGTTATAGTTATAGAAGACCTGGCATATTTCGGAATGGATTTCAGAAAAGATTATTCGAAACCGGGGCTAGCTCCATTTCAGCCTACAATTGGAAAATACACAGATGATTATATCATTCTGGTATCAAGTTCCAAAGTATTTAGCTATGCAGGTCAGAGAATAGGGATGATGGCTATATCTGATCACCTTTATGACAGGCAATATCCCGATCTTTTAAGATATTATTCAACCGATAAGTTTGGCCATTCATTAGTATTTGGTGCGTTGTATGGTTTATCTGCCGGAGTTGCACATTCAGTTCAGTACGGCCTGGCTGCTCTGCTTAAAGCAGTCAATGACGGGTCTTACAGGTTCATTGATGATGTAAAGGAATATGGTGAAAAAGCCAGAGTGATGAAAGCTCTTTTTATTTCAAATGGCTTCAGAATATTATACGATACCGACTTGGATGAACCTATCGCTGATGGTTTCTATTTCACTATATCATATCCGGGTATGACAAGCAGTGAATTATTAGAGGAGCTGCTTTACTATGGTATAAGCGCAATTTCTCTTGATATTACGGGCAGCAAAAAGGTTGGTGGATTAAGAGCTTGTGTTTCACATGTTTCAAGGAAGCAATTCGGTGACCTCGAAACACGGTTAAAAAATTTCAAAGAAGATCACCCAATTAATAAGAATTAATATAAGCGAAATATGGCAAAGATAAGGGGCAGTATTGTAGTAGATGCTGAGAGATGTAAAGGATGCGAAATATGTATGGTTTCATGTCCTACAGGTATCATCGCAATGGCAAAAGAGGTAAATGGAAAGGGGTATTATTATGCCTATCCTGCTCATCAGGAGTTGTGTACTGGTTGTGCCAACTGCGCAATGGTTTGTCCTGATGGAGTTATAACAGTTTATAAAACGAAAATCTAACCAGTTAATGGAAAAGGAATTAAGATTAATGAAGGGAAATGAGGCAGTTGCAGAAGCTGCAATACGTGCCGGAGCAGATGGCTATTTTGGTTATCCTATCACACCCCAGAGCGAAATTCTTGAGTACCTGATGGAAGCAAACCCCTCACAAACAACAGGGATGGTAGTTCTTCAGGCTGAAAGCGAAGTTGCAGCTATTAATATGGTATACGGCGGAGCTGCCTGCGGTAAAAAAGTTATGACATCGTCATCTTCCCCAGGCATAAGTCTTAAACAGGAAGGTATATCATATATAGCAGGAGCTGAACTCCCTTGTCTTATTGTTAACGTCGTAAGAGGAGGACCAGGTCTTGGTACCATACAGCCTGCTCAGTCAGACTATTTTCAATCGGTAAAAGGGGGTGGTCATGGTGATTATCACATGATTGTTCTTGCACCGGCTTCGGTACAGGAGATGGCTGATTTTGTTGATCTGAGTTTTGAACTGGCATTTAAATACCGTAATCCGGTTATGATGCTTTCAGACGGAGCAATAGGACAGATGATGGAAAAAGTCTACCTCAGTCCTCAGAAAGAGCGAATGAAAGTTTTTCCTGAATGGGCTACAACAGGAAAGCCACCTACAAGGGCAAGAAATATAATCACCTCGCTTGACCTTGATTCAGATGGTATGGAACAGCATAATCGTGATCTTCAGGCCAAGTATAATGTGATCAGGGAAAAGGAAGTCCGGTATGAAGAGTTCCAGACTACCGATGCTGAATATCTTCTGGTAGCTTATGGCACAAGTGCACGAGTATGCCAGAAAGCAGTACTGCTATTACGCGGGCAGGGTATAAAAGTTGGCTTATTGAGACCGATTACATTATTCCCTTTCCCGACTAAAAGGATAAATGAACTTGCATCACAGGTTAAAGGGATACTTTCAGTTGAAATGAGTGCCGGACAGATGGTGGAGGATGTTCTTCTTGCTGTTAACGGGAAAGTCCCGGTGAAACACTTTGGCAGATTGGGTGGTATAGTAACCACACCTGAAGAGGTAGTAGACAATCTGAAATCAGAAATTATAAAAGGTTAAGTTATGATAGAAGCTACAGGAATAAAAGAAATAATTAAGCCTGAGAACCTGGTTTACAGGAAAACGAATATTATGACAGACAATATTCTGTCGTATTGCCCGGGCTGCGGACACGGAACTGCGCACAGGATCCTTGCAGAAATTATAGATGAGCTTGGTCTTCAGTCGGAGACAATCGGAGTATCTCCGGTTGGATGTTCTGTACTGTTATATAATTACCTCGATGTGGATATCCAGGAGGCAGCACATGGGCGTGCACCAGCTGTTGCAACTGCTATTAAAAGACTGCTGCCGGATAAATTTGTATTCACATACCAGGGCGATGGTGACCTGGCTGCTATAGGTACTGCGGAAACAATTCATGCCTGCAACAGGGGTGAAAATATCCTGATCATTTTTATCAATAATGGTATTTACGGAATGACAGGCGGGCAGATGGCACCGACCACTCTCGCAGGAATGAAATCGACAACCTCACCGTTGGGACGAGATGTAAAAACTATGGGTAATCCTCTTAAGATGACCGATATAGTTGCAACACTTGCCGGTACCTATTATGTTACACGACAGAGTGTTCATACCCCGGCCAATGTAAAGAAAACCAAGAAAGCGATAAGAAAAGCTATTCAGTATCAGAAACTTGATAAGGGAACCTGTTTTATTGAGATAGTTTCTAATTGTCCATCGGGCTGGAGGATGACTCCGACACAATCGAATAAATGGATGGAAGAGAACATGTTCCCGTTCTATCCTCTCGGAGATATGAAGGTTCCGAAAGAATAGTCTGTTTGTATTAATAAAGAAATTTTTAAGATAATGACTGAAGAAATTATTATAGCAGGTTTTGGCGGACAAGGAGTACTTTCGATGGGAAAAATTATGGCCTATTCGGCAGTTATGCAGGATATGGAAGTCAGCTGGATGCCATCATACGGACCTGAGATGCGGGGAGGTACTGCAAATGTTACAGTTATCCTCAGTAGCGAAAGGATCAGTTCCCCGATAGTAAAACATTTTGATACCGCAATAATTCTTAACCAGCAATCGCTCGATAAGTTTGAGGGCTCAGTGAAACCAGGCGGAGTGCTTATTTATGATGGCAATGGAATTACCCGACATCCTGAAAGAAAAGATATTTCCATATATCGCGTTGATGCCACTGAAGAGGCAGCAAGAATGAACAGTTCAAAGACATTCAACATGATAGTTCTTGGAGGGTTCATTAAAGTTAAGCCTATTATCAAAATCGAAAATGTTATAAAAGGCTTGAAGAAATCGCTTCCTGAAAGATACCATAATCTTATCCCGATGAATGAGAAGGCGTTGAAAAGGGGAGAGGAGATAATTAGGGAGGTGCAGAAGGCAAAATAATTTTCATTTAACCCGGCAGACCCCCTTTTAATTTAAAATAGCATATTCTATTGTATCTTTGTAAAAACTACTGATATGGATTTACAAACCAGAAAACTCAATGCTATTGAATATATAGCCAGGCTTCAGGATGAAAGTATTTTCGACAAGATTGAACTGGCAATTTCTGAAAACAAAGTCAGGAATGAGCGGAAACTAAGGCCATTCACTCAGAAGCAGTTACTTGCCAGGGCAGAGGAATCTAATAAAGAATATCAAACAGGTAAATTCAAATCGCAGGATGTCTTAGAAAAGGAATCAGAATCCTGGAAGTAATATGAAGATAATCTGGACCGATTTTGCTTCTGATTCACTCTTTGAAATTTACAAATATTACAAAGAGTCTGCAAGTGAAGATGTAGCCAAAAGAATCAAATTTAAAATATTCAACGCTACCCGGCAGCTAACTAAACACCCTCTTTCCGGACAATTAGAAACAAATCTTCAGAAGCTTGGCGATGAGCACCGTTATCTGATTGAAGGAAATTATAAAATAATTTATAAAAGAATCAAAGAAGGCATACTAATTACAGACGTATTTGACACTCGTCAAAATCCAATTAAAATATTTAAGTCAACAAAAAAGTCTGGAACGTATCCGGGAGACTAAATCCAACTAATTAATTGTAATTCAGTAAGTACCAGGATTTATCTCCCCCTTGGGGGAGATGTCGCGCAGCGACAGAGGTGTAACCAAGGTCCAGATTATTTGGTTTTGAATGCTTTCCCGGAAAGATACATTTTGAAAACTTCCGGTGCTTGTGGCGATGCCATTTCTCGCAAAGGCGCAAAGACGCAAAGGCTTCTGCCTAATGCCTGTCGCCTGCCGCCTCATAAAAATGCATCTCCCTTATATATTTCCACACTGCCGGCGGTAGAAAATACGACATATCCTTTCCTTCCTTAATTCCATTTCTGATAAAAGTACCTGATATATCCATCATTGGAGCATCGACATGATGTATATCAGTCATAGAAAGTATCTTATCGAGCATGGTAGAAGATGGTTTTAAGGATTCTGGTCGTGGATAGACATAAATCGGATATTTGCGTATCAGCTCATCGGCATTCTTCCATTTATGTAGTGTATAAAGATTGTCTTCACCCATCACCAGACAAAATTCATTTTTAGGGAATTTCTCTTTTAAATATGTAAGCGTATCAATAGTGTAGGACGGGACCGGCAGTTTGAATTCGATATCTGAAGCTCTAAGTTTGTCATTATCTCCAATTGCAATCTGTGCCATGTAAAGACGATGGTGATCGGTCAGAAGTGTTTCTTTCTTTTTAAGTGGATTATGAGGACTCACTATAAACCATACCTGATCGAGACCTGCGAATTCAGTCATGTATCCGGCAATAGCGATGTGTCCTATATGAATAGGATTGAATGATCCGAAGTATAAACCAATTTTAGCCATTCGGGGTTTGCAAAATTATGTTCCAAGAAATGATGTAACCATTTCAAGAGCTGTCTTTTTAGCCTGGTCAAGCTGATGGTTGACAATAACATTATCAAATTCTTCAGCAAATTTCATCTCCTCCCTTGCCTTTTCAACCCTCATTCTTATTTTTACTGGTGTATCAGTAGCTCTTTTAATAAGTCTGTTCTCGAGTTCCTGCACCGACGGTGGCATTATGAATATCGCAATTGCATCGGTACCGAATTTATTTTTGAGAGTTATTCCTCCCTGAACATCCACGTCAAAAAGCACAAAACTTCCGTTTGCCCAGATTCTCTCCATCTCACTTTTAAGAGTTCCGTAAAACAAATCTTTATAAACCTCTTCCCACTCAACGAATTCATTGTTTTCGATTCTCTTTTTGAATTCTGCCACTGACAGAAAAAAATAATCAACACCATCTGTTTCAGTGCCTCTTATTGGTCGGGTAGTTGCAGAAACCGAAAATGAGAGGTTCAATCCACTGTCTAGTAAATGCTTAACAATAGTTGTTTTTCCTGCACCGGATGGCGCTGATATTATAACGAGTTTCTTTTTCATCTGAAATTAAATTTTTGCCACCAAGACACAAAGACACCAAGTAGCACCAAGAAAATCTACTTCCTGACGCCTGTTGCCTGTCACCTGTTGCCTTTTCCTATAATACATTCAGCGTCTGTTCCTTGATCTTCTCCAGCTCATCCTTCATCATCACAACCATTTTTTGGATTGAGGCATCGTTAGCCTTCGATCCGATGGTGTTTATTTCACGACCAATTTCCTGTGCTATAAAGTTCAGAATTTTTCCATTTGGTGCCGGGGTATTCATTGTCTCGATAAAGTACTCGCAATGGGTTTTTAACCTTACCTTTTCTTCGTTAATGTCGTATTTCTCGAGATAGAAGATAAGCTCCTGCTCGAACCTGTTCTTGTCGATATTTTCTGAACCCACATGTTCTTCAAGAAGAGCGGCCAGTTTTTCCCGGACTTTTGTAATCCTTCCTGCCTCAAAGGTACCGATGGTTTCGAGCAATGTCAGAATTTTGCCGATACATTTTTTCAGATCGGTCATGATAGAATTACCCTCTTCAATCCTGTACAGATCGATCATCGTTATAGACTCGGTGATTTTATCTCTTACCATTTCCCATTCACCTTCCGGCATCTCGGTTTTTTCTGTTTTGAGAGTGTCGGGCAGTTTCATTATTGCAAAGAAGATCTGATCATCAAGTTCTATTTTCAGATCAGAAGCTATCTCTTTGAACTGGTTATAGTAATTTCTTACAGCAGTTTTATTAATAACTGTAACGACATCATTATCAAGCATATCGCAATAAATAGAAAAATCAATCTTTCCTCTGTCAAGCCGCTGGCTTATGAGATTCCTGATTTCAGTTTCCTTTTCCTTATATAGCCATGGCATCTTGGTGTTAAGATCGAGCTGCTTGGAATTGAGTGATTTTATCTCGATGGTAATTTTTTTCTGCGGTGTTTCTGCAATGGCTTTACCGTAGCCTGTCATAGATTTTATCATCTACCTTAATTTTGATTTTTGTAAAATAATTGTGGGTTGAAAGTTACAAATTTCCGGATTATTTAACTATCGGGAGGTGCAGGAACACCCTGGAAATATCATCAAGAACAGCCTGGTTAGAAATATTGCCTATATCTTTCTCAAATTGCTCCCTAAATTTACTTTCCATGACGGCCAAGTTTGTCCATTATTTTATCCTTTGGAACAAATTTTGTTTTTTTACCTTCCTCCATAGCATTCAGTAAACCTAAGTCAAGTATCTCCTCATCAGAAACTGAAGAGGCTTTTACACCGACACGTTTTGCTAAATCGATAAATAGCTGTAAATCTGTTTTATTGGTGGTTGTGATTAAAATAGCACCCATGACTGATTATATTTATTTTGTAATGCAAATGTACATATTTTCAATTTATCGGTGATGATTGAGAGGTTAGTAATTGTAAAACCTATAGCCTTTCCAGCTTTACAGTAAAGTGCCTCATTATCGGCGCCTCCCATTTTATTGATACTCCGTGTTTAATTTTGTTTCTTCTTTCAAAAACATTACTTAAAACTGCTGCTACGTAATCCATATGGTTGTTTGTATAAACTCTTCTGGGAATTACAAGTCTAACCATTTCAAGTTCAGGATACCTGTTTTCCCGGGTCTCAGGATCCCTGTCAGCCATCTATGAGCCAAAAGAAATCTCTGTTTTTGATATTTTTATATATATCAATCAGGTGATTCGCCGTTATAGTAAAACTGGTCTTCAATTTTAAAATCGTTTTTGTAAAATTTAAAGTATTTTGTGATATATTCAACCGGGAAAAGTTTTATTAAAAATTTAGTTAGGTATGCGGGTTAACATTTTACGGTATTTCATTGTATTTCTATTATTAAGCACCTATATATCAGCTCAGTCACAGGAAAGAAAAGATTCAACACGAACCTTTAGTATAATAATTGACTCTCTTAAAAAAAGCGGAGTTATCTTAAATGACAACCGGAAAAAACCTGAAATTGTCCTTTCAACCAGTCAGGCTGTTAAATTTCTTCAGCAGAAAGTTCAGCCGCAGATATGGAATGATCCCGGAAATCCCTTAAGGCAGGTTTTGGAACAACTGATATTCGAAGCATCGCATTCAAGATTTGATTCTTCCAAAGTAATATTGAAGAATTATCCATATGATTCATTGAGTATTCCATGGAGAAATTTTTATATATGGGAACCAATGAGGATTAAAATTCCGGTTATTTCTCATCCTGAATTTGTGGCTCCTCTTGATTCTGTAGCGAAGAAAGATACTAATAATGTAGCTCGCGTTTCTGATTCTCTCAAAGCCAAAACATTGACTATTACGAATCCTTTCGCAATTGCAAAACCTGTAACAGGATTGAAGGATACAACTATCATGGTGGTAATTGATACTCTGGATGAGGTGTTATCATCTTATCATGGATTTCCCTTCAAATATTTCAATTATCCATATCAGGGCGATTCAATCAAGGTTGCAGTAAAATCTTTGTTGAACTTTCTGGAGGAACGCGATTCTACTGTTGTCAATATTACCGGAGTGGGAGGAACTGTAATTCCAATCTGGATGAACTCAAGATCTGACAAGATGATGCGTTACTGGCTTAAAAATGAGTACTCCGATTCTGTTATTATCTGGATCGGCAATCCATTGAGGAATACAATTGATCTTAATCTGGAACAGGGAGTCAGTTTCAGAAGACCTGTCCGCCAGGGAAACTATGCTGAAGCAAGAATAAATGTTCAGGCTCTGGATAATTCCAAATTACTTAATGTTCAAAAGATTAATGTTAAGAAGCAATATTGGAAATATAGGTCCGAAGCCTCGTTTGTTTTAACGCAGGGAGCATTATCAAATTGGGTAAAAGGAGGGGAGAACAGTATTTCCACAGCACTTGATATAACAGGTTATGCTGACTATAAAAACAAAGCCTTGAAATTATCATCAGATAACTTCGCCAGACTTAAATACGGATTAGTAGCTTCCGGTGAAAATGGTATAAGAAAAAACATTGATCTGCTTGAAACCAACTCAAAGCTTAACCATAAAGCATTTGGAAAGTTTGATTTCAGTGCAATTATGTTGTTTAAGACACAAATTGCCAAGGGTTTTAATTATACAAAAGTTAAAGACAGGGACACAGCAATACTTGTCTCGAAATTTATGAATCCTGCTGTTCTGACCATAGGTATCGGGCTTGACTATAAACCCAACAAAACGACATCGATAAACTTCTCACCGCTCTCATACAAGGGTACTTTTGTTCTTGATCCTGCATACCTAAATCAGAAATATGATTCGACCCGAATAGACCAGACAAAATATGGCATAGCTAAAGACAAGAGGTCTTTGAATGAGCCGGGAGTTAGTTTCATGATTTCAAATGAATTTAAACCTGCAAAAAATGTTACTGTTATCAACAGGTTACAGCTGTTTACAAATTATATTCATAATCCTCAGAATGTTGATGTTGACTGGGAAATGATAGCTGTTGCGAACCTGAATTGGTTCACTGATGTGCGTTTCAATACGCACCTGATTTTTGACGATGATGCAAAAACAGTTGAAATGAAAGGTGGTAAACCAGTTTTGCGCGCAGATGGAACCCAGAAGAAAACGGCAAGAGTTCAATTTAAGGAGCTGCTGGGATTTTCTCTGGTGTTCAGGTTTTAGGGTGTAGCTCTTTCTGATAAATCCTGAATTTTTTAACTACCTGACATCCGATTCTCTCATACTCGGCTCTCATCTTTGTGTTATCTTCAAGAACCAGATGGCTGTCTATCACATTCATCTTGTGCTTAATTCCCGATTGTAGAATCTTTACACCCATAAGTACCTCAAGCCCTTTTCCCCTGAAATCCTTTTTAACGCCTCCAAGCATCATGAGTAATTTTTTCGATCTCTTTGAATCCAGAAGGATCTTAATTATACCAAATGGCAATAATTTACCTTTTGCCTTTCTTATCCCGTTGCTGAAATCGGGGAGACCAATGGCAAATCCTATAAGCTTGCCTTTTGATTCAAGGATTTTTACAAATTTTGGATCAAGTATAGGAAGATAACGGGCTGCAAAATCTGTTTTCTCTTTATCATTTAACGGAACAAAACCATAGATCTCAGCAAATGTTTCATTCATAACCTCAAGAACATCAATTATATAGGGCTTTAACTCCTTCTTAGACCTGAATTCTACAATTTTATATTCAGTACTGTTTCCGAAACGGGTAAGGACTTTATCATAAATGAGTGGAAACTTTTCTGGTAATTTTCCAAGATAATTCACAAGATCAACCTTTTTTTCATACCCTTCAGGTGCCATTAGTTCAGGCATATATTGTGAATTATTGGCGCTTGTCATAAACTGAGGATACTCAAATCCTTCTGTCTGAAATCCCTGCGGATCTTTATCTGAGAATCCAAGTGGTCCGATAATACTTATCATTCCATTATTTTCAGCCCACTCTTCTACCTTTGTGAGTAGCGTATGGAAAACCTCTTTATCATTATAACATTCCATGAAACAGAACCGGCCATTCTTCTCATTATGAATAGTGTTATACCTGTTGTTAATAATCCCCATGATCCTGCCAACTGGCTTATTATCTCTGTAAGCCAGTAAGAGCAATGCATCCGCATATTGATATGATTTGTTTTTCTTCTTGTCGTAAAGTTCCCATTCATCCATGTAAATAGGAGGAAGCCAGCTTGGTTCATCCTTATGAACCTTTTCAGGCAAAAAAATAAAATCGCGCAAGTCCTTTTTAGTAAGGACCTCTTTAATAACTAATTCCCCCATATAACATTTATTTTAATATACCAAGAAACAAAAAAACATTAATATCAGCAATAATTTGGAAATATAATACAAATTTTTGTGTCGGATCATAAATCTTTTTTTTGCCACAGAGGCTCTAAGACTCAAAGGTTCACAAAGATTTTATTTATTCTGATAATTCTTAGTGCCACTTGGTGTCTTAGTGCCTTAGTGGCATTTCTTCATAAAACTTGTAATAAAACAATTATAGGTATTTGAAAAACAGATCAGTGATTACGAATATGGCAAACAATATGCTTGCTATACCATTGGTAGTTTGGAAAGCAAGGGTTACTTTGCTAAGGTCATCATGCTTAACAATAATATGCTGATAGATTAATAACAGAGTAAAAACAGATGCTCCTATCCAGAAAAGCAAACTACTCTCACCAATAAATCCTGCGAGAAGAACCAGAAAAAATGTTAGAGAATGTACGATTACAGAGATGGCAAGAGCGTTCTTTCTCCCTGTAGCTGAAGGCAATGAATGAAGTTGGTTCGACTTATCAAACTCGTCATCCTGCAAAGCATAAATAATATCAAAACCGCCGACCCATGTAAGGACAATAAATGAATAAATAAGAGGTATGATGTTGAAAGCACCGGTAACAGAAATATATGCGCCAATTGGAGCAAGGCTGAGTCCCAGTCCGAGAATAAAATGGCAGAGTGATGTAAATCTTTTTGTAAGACTATATCCCAGTATAACAAGCAGTGCAACCGGCGAAAGAAATAAAGTCAGTCTGTTAATGAAAAAGGTGGTCAAAATAAACAGTATTGCGTTGAGAATAACAAAAGCTGAAGCAGCCTTTGAATTGATAATTCCGCTTGGTATTTCCCTGTTTTGGGTTCGTGGGTTAAGAGCGTCAAATCTTCTGTCAACCAGCCTGTTAAAGCCCATGGCTGCGTTTCTTGCAAAGATCATGCAGAGAATTACCAATAGAAGCAACTTTAAACTGAAATTATATTCTACCCTGGAAACTGCAAGTGAAAATCCTATCAGGGCAAAAGGCATCGCAAAGACAGTGTGGCTGAATTTTACGAGTGAGAAATAGTTTTTAAATGATTTGAAAAGTGTAATCATGAATCCAATAACTTCCTGTATGTTTCGTAACTATCATCACTGAATGTAACAAATATTACCTTTTCAGGATAACTGTTCTTATTCAGGAATCTTCTGGTTTCATTTACAGCTATCAATGCCGCCAGCTCTTTTGGGAATCCATATACACCTGTTGAGATACCCGGAAACGCGATTGTTTTAATTTTTTTCTCCTTTGCGATAGCCAGACTGGTCTTATAACACGATGCAAGTAATTCAGTTTCATTGCGGTAGCCTCCGTACCATATCGGGCCGACAGTATGAACAATATGTTTTGCTTTAAGACGATATCCTTTGGTGATCTTAGACTGGCCTGTTTGGCAGCCATTGAGACTTTCGCATTCAGTCAGGAGATCGGGTCCGGCAGCGTCATGGATTGCTCCGTCCACACCGCCACCACCAAGAAGTGAGTTGTTGGCTGCATTTACAATAGCATCCACATCAAGAGAAGTAATATCTCCGTTTATCAACTCAACTCTTTTCTTTCCCATTATCTTATCTGTGCATCAAGTTCTTTCTCAAAAGCTTTGATGAGATTTGCCATAACCTTCTCTATATTCTTGTCAGTCATTGTTTTGAGATCATCGCGCAGGGTAAAACTTACAGCATACGATTTTTTGTTTTTACCTAGATTGTCACTTTCATAAACATCGAACAGACTTAACTCGTGAAGAATATTCCTTTCTGTGCGTAATGCAATTTCTCTTATCCGGGAGAATTTTATGCCCCTGTCAAGAAGCAGCGCCAGATCGCGACGAACTGCAGGGTATTTTGGAAGCTCACTGAACGATACTATATGATTCTTAATCAGTTTCAGAAGAAAATCCCATTCAATATGTCCATAATAAACATCCTGTCCGATATCAAATTGAGTCAGGTACTTTTTAGAAATACGTCCTGCTTCTGCAATCAGTTTATTGTTAAACAGATATGTTACTGATTCGGTAAAATACTTTTTGTCGCTCTCCCCACTTGTCAGGGTTTCAGGCTTAATTCCCAGCCTCGAAAATATCATTTCAACAGAAGATTTTATATTGAAAAAATCGGTAGGATTTGTTTTACTATTCCAGCTCTGACGTCCTGAATTACCTGTAAGAAAGAGATCGAGTGATGCTTTTTCAATATAATTATGTGCTTTCGGGTGCGCTTGGTCGGATTTATTATAAAAGTAGCAATGACCGAACTCGTAAAGCTTCAGATCGGGATTTTGTCTGTTGATGTTCCAAATAACAGATGTCAGACCACCGTAAAGAAGCGATTGCCTCATAGCGTTAAGATCTGAACTCAATGGATTTGCAAGTATTGCAAGATGTTCTTTGCTGAAATCTTCGTTCATTTCGTACCATGCAGCCGGATTTAGCGAATTACACATTATTTCTGCGAAACCATTGGCCGAAAGCATGTCTGATATGATATTGACAATCTTTTCCTTATTTGGTTTTTCAGAGTAGGAAATGGTAGAATTAACATGGTTACTTATTCCGATATTATTATAGCCATATATTCTCAGGATCTCTTCAATTACATCGGCTTCTTTTTTTACATCAACCCGATATGATGGAATCTCCAGAGTAAGAGTTTCTTCATTTTCATTCTTTATTTTAATATCGAGAAGGGGGAGAATCTTTTTTACAGTCTGCTCCTCAATATTCTTACCGATGAGCCTGTTGATATTATGATAGGAAACTTCAATGAGTGTATTATCGATTGATTTTGGATAAACATCAACGATGGCTGAAGAGATTTTTCCTCCGGCTGTCTCTTTAATAAGCATTATTGCTCTTTTCAGTGCCCAGATAGTAATATTGGGATCGCAACCCCTTTCGAACCTGAATGAGGCATCAGTTTTCAATCCGTGTCGTTTTGAAGTTTTCCGGATTGCAACCGGATTAAAATAGGCGCTTTCGAGGAAAATATTTTTTGTTGAAGCGCTTACTCCTGATTTAATTCCTCCGAAAACACCTGCAATACACATCCCTTCTATAGGATTGCATATCATAAGGTCTTTTGAGGAAAGGCTTCTCTCAACACCGTCGAGAGTAATAAATTTACTTTTATCAGGAAGGTTTTTAATGATGACTTTTTTCCCGTCAATTTTATCCGCATCAAAGGCGTGCAATGGCTGTCCTGCTTCATGTTGTACAAAATTGGTGATATCGACCACATTATTAATCGGGTTAAGCCCGACTGCCTTGAGTTTATTTTTCAACCATTCCGGTGATTCTCCGATTGTTACACCACTTATTGTGATGCCTGTATACCGCGGACAATCTGTTACATTTTCAATAATTATTTCATAAACATTGTTATTGTTATCTGGTTTGAAGTCTGTTACAGAAGGGAGATAAGCTTTCTCTTTCATATCTGAATTCAGATTCAGGTATGCTGCCAGATCGCGGGCAACACCAAAATGAGAACCGCTGTCAATCCTGTTAGGAGTAAGTCCTATTTCAAAAACAGTGTCCTTTACAATTTTAAAATAGCTGCTTGCTTCAGTTCCCGGTTTTGCATCATTATTCAGTACCATAATGCCTTCATGAGAGGTTCCAAGACCAAGCTCATCTTCGGCACAAATCATCCCTTCAGATAATTCTCCGCGGATCTTCGACTTTTTAATCTCAAGACTTTCATTTCCTTTAAAAACTATTGTACCAACAGTTGCCACAGGGACTTTCTGACCTGCTGCAACATTAGGAGCGCCACAAACTATATTAAGAGGTTGATCTGAACCAATATTAACAGTTGTAACTGAGAGTTTATCAGCATCCGGGTGTTTTTTACAGGTAAGAACTTCACCTATGACAACACCTTTCAATCCGCCTTTAACAGATTCCCATTCTTCCATTCCGTCAATCTCAAGTCCTAT
>Ga0209429_10000687_pt1 | contig 22205 bp, 14 predicted proteins | sample BarGraNGADG00212_3_FD_184493 | JGI IMG/M metagenome (GOLD analysis project Ga0209429, IMG submission 184493) | Arctic peat soil microbial communities from Barrow, Alaska - Barrow Graham LP Ref core NGADG0004-212 (SPAdes) (version 2) | ecosystem: Environmental > Terrestrial > Soil > Wetlands >...
GCTGCTCACCCATCTCGCCACCCTGACCCGCAACACGATCCGCCTGCCTGCTCAGGGGGACGTGACCTTCGAGCAGCTCACGCAGTCCACGCCTTTGCAGCGGGAGGCCTTCGCGCTTCTCGGCGTCGCCGTACCGCTGCGCTTCAAGTAGACAGCAACGCCACCCGCTCTAATTCGTCTTCTTCCTGCACAGGGGCTGGATCAGTGGGGGCCGACGGGGGTAACTTCAGTCTAGACGAAAGCGCGATTGCCACGATGCTGGACGAAACGGGTACGCCAGCGGGCTGGCACCCGCTCATCAAGGGCTACGAAAACCTTCCCGAGATTGCCGACGGCGATCCGGGACTGCCCAAGCAGTTCCTCGACCGTTTGGGCGAACAGGAGCGTGTTGAGCTCTCACCGCGCCACCTTGACGCCTTCAGACGTCGGCTGGGCAGGCTCTATGCCGCAGGGCCGGGCGGCGAGGTTCAGGCGGGTGACGACGAGACTGGAGCTGGCGAAGACGAGTCGGTCCTTGGCGTCAGCCTCCCCATCCCACCGGAGACCTTTCTGGAAGGTCTCTCCCAGAAGCTCGCGATTCACCCCATCTCCGTGTACTGGTTGCTCCAGGAGTTGCGCGAACACGAGCGACTCGTCTGCCCTCCGGAGACCAAGCGCGAGACTGAAGACTGGCTTTCAGTCAAGTTCCTGCGAATGCTCGGCCATCGCTGGCCGCTGCAGGACAAATACGAAGAGGAAGAAGGCGCGCCGTTCCTCGACCCCATGTGGGTCGACGCGGACGGCCTCATCGCTCTCACCTCCGACATGGGCGAGGAGACGCTCTCCGAGCGCTATCGATTCTTCTTGGATAGTGAGTTTGGTTCCGACTTTGGCCACGAGGTAGAGCTCGAGCTGGCCCACGCCCTTGGGTGGAAGCCAGGGACTGAGTGGGGCAAGCAGAGGCCCCTGGCTCTCGGAGAGTGGTTCAAGCGCGATTTCTTCCGCCGTCACGTGAGCCAGTTCAAGCGCCGCCCCATCGCCTGGCATCTCAAGAGCCCCAAAGGCACGGTGCAGCTGATTGTCTACTACCATGCGTTCAACCGCGATCGTCTGGCGCTGCTCCGTGCTCGCTACCTGGGCAACTTGCGCCAGGAACTAGACGGCACCCTCGCTGCAGCTACGGCCAAGGGCTACGACGACCGCGCCAATATGGTCCGCGTCGAGGAGCTCGAGGAGCGACTTGCGGACCTTGATGCTTTCGACGCCAATCTCGCCCGGTTGCAGGAGGGCCGCGAGCGAGAGGCCCGCATCTGGTGCCCCTGGAAGACACCGGAGGAGCAGCCGCAGGGCTGGGACCCCGACATCAATGACGGGGTGCGCGTCAACATCGCGCCGCTGCAGCGCCTCGGCCTGCTGGCCGCCGACGTGCTCAACAAGAAGGACTTGAACAGCCTGCTCGCGCCGGAGGGGCAAGGGTGATCCTCGACTGGCTCGTGGGCGAGCTCCGCGACCTCTTCGCGCACGACCCCGAGGCGCGAGTGGTCCTGTGGTTCGACGCGAAGGCGGAGTTCCGCGGCCTGCTGCCCGAAGTGGAGCAGACCGCCTCCGACGTCGGGCTAGTGGTTCTTGCGCTCGATCCCCAAGATGGCCATGGTCCGTTATGGATGAAGTGGGCCGCAGAGGCTGGGCCGGGAGCCAACAAGAAGGTCGTGCTCTGGCTCCCCTACTCGCGCGATGCCCTCGTCGGCGGCTCGGCTGAAGGCCTGCGTCTTGAAGTGCTCCTCGAGTACGAGTATTGCGGCCTCAAATGGCACATCGATGGCAAGTCGCCGTCGCTGTTCACCTTTCTCAAAAAGCACGGCGTTCCGCTGCCTGCCAAGCAGAGCGAACAGGTCCCCCTGTGGAAGGGCGGCAGCGACTCGCCGCTCGCCCGTTACGTGAAGAAGCACGGCGGGCGCGACCAGACGTTCTGGCAGTCGCGCATGCTCTCACTCGCGGTCGTGCAAGAGGGCATCGTCGGCAGCGTTGAGGATCGGCTCCTGCGCTTTCTCGCCGATCCCGATGGTGAGCTGGCGGTCATGCGCGCCGAGGGCATCGTCGGCGACTTCGCGTCCCAGCTGGGAAGCGAGATGGCCGACGCGCAAGGCATCGAGGAGGATCCGAAGGCTTGGTCGGAGGCGTTCGTCACCGGCTTGGTTCTGCTCGAGATCTTCGAGATCACGGGCGAGCCCGACGACTTCCCCTTCCTCTCAAGGCTGCCGTCGGTGGAGCGCCGCGAGCGTCAACTGGAGTTCTTGCGGCGCTGGATGCGCGACGCCCAGTACCTGCCGAAGTATCGCGAGTGGGCGCTCGCAGTCGAGCCATCGATCGATCTGGTGACATGGGCTCGCGGTCGAGTTGGTTGGCCTCAGTCACTTAGGGCGCTCGTACGCGACCGCTGGGCGGCCTTCCTCGCCGGGTTGCAGGACGCCGGTCCCGACGAAGCCGGTCAGCTCTGGTACCTGCAGGAGCACAAGATCGCGCTCGTCGAGGAGTCCAAGGGCTTCTGGGCGAGCGGCAAGGCTGACGTGCCCGGCTGGGAGCTCGCGGCCGATCTCGCCGACCTGGCCGATGCGTCGATCCAGGCCTGTAACGAGGCCGTCTCCAGGCATGATCCCAAGAGCCTCGTGGACTCGTATGCCGGTCACTGGCACAAGATCGACATCGCTCACTGGCGCCTCTTGGCTGCCGTCAACCAGCTGTACGACATGGAGGTCGTGGCGCGCATCGGCGACCGTTTCTACTTCAAGTACCTGCAGTGCACCGGCCAGGCTTTCTACGACTCGTTCCGCGACGGAGGCGCGTGGCCGCCTTTGGGATGCCCAAGTGCTCGGGACGTCGTCGCTGCGCTGTACTCACCGCCCTCGGCCGGCGAGAAGAAAGCCGTCCTGATTGTCGATGCTCTGCGATACGGGCTGGGGATGAGGCTGGCCGACGAGCTCGACGACGCTGAAGTGGACCCTGTCATCGCCGACCTGCCGTCGGAGACCTGGGTCGGCATGTCGGCCCTGGTCCCAGGGTACGACGCGACTCTGCAGGCCGATGGTGGTCACAAGCTTGTCTCGGCCGCCGCTGCAGGTGACCTCTGCTACTCCCAGTACCGCAAGAAGCTGATAGCGGCGGCCGGCGCCGGCAGCTTGCCGGCCGGCGCGGACGGCAAGCCGAGGGACCAGATCTCCGACGTGCTCGGCTTCACCGACGCACCGGCTGGCCTTCCCCGGCTGCTCGTCCTCTTTGACCGTGGCATCGACAAGGCCGGCCACAGTATGGGCGCCGAAGTGATCCACCACTTTGAGCAAGCCCTCGAATCGACCAGGCGGGCCGTTCGCAGACTCCAATCCTGGGGCTACTCCGAGGTCCACATCGTCACCGACCACGGCTTCGTGCTCCTGAGCTCCAGCGATGCCGTGCAGAAGATGGACGTCGACAACGGCGCCTTCGCCGACAGCGGGGCGCGCTGGGGCATCCTCGCGAAGGGCGCCTCCGTGCCCACTGCGACCGTGCCCTTCCCGCTCGACCCGCGGTGGTCGGTAGCCGTGCCGCCGGGCATCCGCAGCTTCACGAAGCCCGGGAGCGCGTTCTTCCACGGCGGCGCGACGCTGCAGGAGGTCGTGATCCCGCACATCGTGATCAGGGCGGCCCCGGGGCAAGTGCTACGCATGAAGGTGCAGGCGCTGCTGCCGCTGGTCGAGGTCGTGACGATGACCGTGAAGGTCGAGCTGAAGCCTGTGAGGCCCGACGCCGAGAGCGTGCTCGATACCGTGCAGGGCACCAGCGTCCGCGTCTTCCTGGGCGAGCTCGATGCGCCGCGTTCGAGCGAGAAGATCGTGCCGTTCGATGCCGACGCGGCCGAGCCGCTGTCGGTCACGCTGTTCCTGAACCGCGAGCCGGCGATTCCCCAGGGCAGCGAGATCCCTCTGCAGGTGCTCGACGTCGACACCGGCGAATCGTATGCGACAGGGCTCTTCGTGCGCGCTGCGCGAGACCTGGGCTAGAAAGGTGAGTTGATGGACGAATCTGAAGGGATCGTGCTCGACGCTATCGACGAGAAGGCAGCCCAGTCGTTCCCGGGGTTGACCGTGCGTAAGGACTTGCTGCGCCGCGTGCGCAGCGCTTACAGCGTGCCGATGTTCGTCATCGAGTTTCTGCTCGGCAAGTACTGCGCCAGCACCGACCCCCAGGTCATCGAAGAAGGCCTCGACTTCGTGCGCGGCATCCTGCGCGACAAGTACGTCAAGCCGGACGAGCGCGAGACGGTGAAGGCGAAGATCAAGGAGCGCACCACCTACGAGATCATCGACAAGGTCAAGGTGCGCCTGGTCGAGACCCAGGACAAATACTGGGCCGAGCTCGCCAACATCAACCTCGACTTCGTCAATATCGAGGACAGCCAGATTCGCAAGCACGAACGCCTGTTGCAGGGCGGCCTGTGGGCCGAGGTCAAGCTGCGCTACGACGAGTCACTCGTCTTCAAGGGGCAGGTGCGGCCGTTCGTCATCGACGAGATCCGGCCCATCCAGGTGTCGGGCCTCGGGGTGGACAAGCTTCGCGAGGCCAGGGCGGCGTTCACCCGTGATGAATGGATCGACTTCCTCATGCGCAGCCTCGGCCTGGAGCCGACGCACGAGTACTTCACGCTGCGGCGCAAGATGCTCTACCTGGCGCGGCTCATCCCGCTGATCGAGAAGAACTTCAATCTCATTGAGCTCGGCCCGCGCGGCACCGGCAAGAGCTTCGTTTACCAGCAGGTGAGCCCGTACTGCCACCTCGTGTCTGGCGGCCAGACCACCGTGGCGCAGATGTTCGTGAACTTGGCGAGCGGCCAGCGTGGCCTCGTCTGCCTGTGGGACACCGTCGCCTTCGACGAGGCCGCCGGCATCCGCTTCCCGGACAAGAACGGCATCAACATCATGAAGGGCTACATGGAGGACGGGAACTTCTCGCGCGGCTCTGACATGATCACGGCCGAGGGCTCCATCGTCTTCGTCGGCAACATCGACGGCGACATCGAGACGATCCTGCGCACCTCCAACCTCTTCTATCCCATGCCGAAGGAGATGGACGCGGCCTTCTACGACCGCCTCCACTTCTACCTGCCGGGCTGGGAGCTGGGGAAGACCCGCGACGAGTACTACACCGACCACTTCGGCCTCGTGAGCGACTACCTGGCCGAGGTCGTGCGCGTGCTGCGCAAGGAGAGCTACACCGACGTCCCCGAGCGCTACTTCAAGTTCGGTCCTCACTTGAGCGGGCGCGACCAGAAGGCGACACGCAAGACGGTGAGCGGGCTTATCAAGCTGCTGCATCCCGACGGCCAGGTGACGAAAGAAGAGGTCGAGGAGTACATGCAGTTCGGCATGGAGATGCGCCGGCGCGTCAAAGAGCAATTGCGCAAGATCGCCGGCGTCGAGTACTGGGACGTCAACTTCTCGTACCGCGACCTCGAGACCGGCAAGGAACAGCTGGTACCCGTCCCGGAGATGGGCGGCGGGCAGATCATCGAGCCCGGGCCGATGGCGCCGGGGTCCATCTACACGATCGGCAAGGACGTGGAGACGGGCAAGCTCGCGCTCTTCCGGCTGGAGGTGCAAATGGCGTCTGGGTCCGGCCGCATCATCCCGCTTGGCAACCTGTCGAAGACGATGAAAGAGGCCATCAAGACGGCCGACGCCTACCTCAAGGCCCACATAAAGGACCTTGGCATCACGAAAGACGTGAAGTCCTACGACTACAGCATCCAGGCGGTCAACCTGAGCCAAGCCAAGGAGGGCGCGGAGACTGCGGCGGCCTTCTACATCGCGCTGGTGTCGGCGCTCATCGAGAAGCCGCTGCGCGAGCAGCTCGTCGTGCTCGGTGAGATGAGCGTCCAGGGGATGCTCGTCAAGGTCGCCAATCTCACCGAGCGGCTGCAGCTGGCGCTCGAGAGCGGCGCCAAGTACGCCCTGGTGCCGAGCGAGAACAAGCGCGATCTCGCCGACGTGCCGGACGAGCTGCTGAACAAGCTGCAGGTGAGCTTCTACACGGATCCGACGAACGCGGCGATCCGGGCAATGGGGCTGGAATGAAGTACGAGAAACTGACGAAGCTCTCCTTGAGGCAGCATCCGGAACTGAGCGAGAAGTGGGTACAGGAACGCATCGCAGAGGACCCCGCCTTGCTCGGTCTGGGCGATGTCATCCTCAAGGATAAGGAGCGGATTCATGCTGGCGCCGGTCGGCTGGATCTTCTGTTTCAGGAAGCCGACGGCAACGGGAGATATGAGGTCGAGCTGCAGCTCGGGAGGACCGACGAGTCCCATGTCATCCGGACGATCGAGTACTGGGACATCGAACGGAAGAGGTATCCGCAGTATGACCACACGGCTGTGATAGTCGCCGAGGAGATCACGAGTCGGTTCCTGAACGTGATCAGCCTGTTCAACGGCATGATCCCCCTCGTGGCCATCCAGATGAAGGCAGTCCAGCTGGGCGAGTCGGTCTCACTCCTCTTCACGACGGTACTCGACCAGGTGCGATTCGGTCTCGTCGATGAGGATGAGGAAACCCATGAAGTCACCGACCGGGCCTACTGGGAGAGTCGGGGCAGCAAGGCGACTGTCGCCATGGCCGACGAACTCCTCGGTGTTGTCAGAACGCTGAACCCACAGCTGGAACTCAAGTACAACAAGTTCTACATAGGCCTGGCGAAGGACGGGCAGCCCAACAACTTCGTCCTCTTCAGGCCCCAGAAGAACGCCTTCCGTGTGGAGCCGCGCCTTCAGAAGTCGGATGAGATAGAGGCCTTGGTGGAGGGCGCTGGGCTTGACGTGATGGACTACGACAGCCGGTGGAGTAGATACCGCATTCGCCTCAAGAAGGGCGACATAACGAAGCACGCCGATGTTCTCCGGCAGCTCTTCGAGATGTCGTACAAGGAGTGGGGCGGTGGAGATGCCTAGGCGCATGGGACTTTGGAAGAGTGCGGCTCTTCGCCGTCAGCCTTCTGCACTCGGCGGGAGCCTGTCTTGAGGCTCCAGCTGCTGGGTGACGCGCGCGACGCGTTCAAGTGGGACTTACTGCACTGGATTTGCACTGAGTCGAACCGTCGGTTCGACCGACTTGTGGTAGTTCCGATGCTGAACCCCGACGAGACGGATTCGACGGAGGGGCGCAAACATCACAAGTTGTTTGACTGTAGGGAGTTCGTTCGCCCCTTTCTCGAATCACTCAAAGAGGAACCGCGCTCCTTGGAGCGGATCAAGGGCTTGGGGTCCGTGATGTCGGCGGCGCGGCCTTTCGAGGTCTCCATTTTCGCGCGCTCCAGGTGTCTTGTTACGGGCGAGGAGCGCGCCGCGTACTGGGATGGGCTGGACCCTGACGGGCTTGCGAACGCGGTAGTCTTCTTCGACCCTGACACGGGATTCGAGACGAAGTCCCAGGCTGGTAGGAAGTGGCTCCTTCACGCAGAGATGCAGCCGATTCTCAGCTCTCTGCCGAGCACTTCGGTTGCGGTGGTCTATCAGCACCGGCCGCAGCGCCAGTCCTGGGATGTGAAACTCGAGCAGCTCACGTGCTCGCTGCGCTACGCTCGCACGGCAGCCGCAGTGCACGAGGGGGACTTAGCGTTTATCGGCCTCGCTGATAGCGCGGTGGCCGGAGTTCGCATGACCAAGGCGTTCGCCAGCTACGCGGCTGCACACAAGGTCGTCAGCTGCAATGTGCTGCGGAGTGGCGATGCATGATTCTGGCCGTGGAGAGCCTCATCTGCGCCATGGAGCCGGGAGTGTCTCGATGTCGATAGGAGAGTCGACCTGCGGGCCGCGCACCCCTGCAGGCAGCAAACAGAAGGTGGAGATCCACGATCTCGGCGTGTACGAGCCCACCACCGGCGAGATCCGCCACAACACCGCTGACGAGATCGCCTGCTGGTTCATCGACAGCGACTACAAGGAGGAGAGCTTCTTCGTGCGTCACGCCTACTTCAAGTGCGCCGACGAGCTCGTCAAGAAGCTGCAGCGGGCTCTTCCTTATTCGGCTCGGCGTCGAGCCCAGAGCGATCGTCGCCTCCGGCTGGGCGCTCGGTGAGCCATATCAGGCAAGCCACTGGGATGCGAAGCGCGCCGAGGCTGGCGACCACGCGTGGTGCGTAAAGTTCATGCTCGACTTCTTCGCCGAACAGCCACCCGTGTCGATGTCCATGCTCCAACAGAACGAGCTCGCCGGCTATCACTGGAGCACCCACATGTCCGGCGTGGCGATTCCCGAGACTGTGGCCTCGGCTCTGGAAGAGAGGTGGGCAGACGAGGTCGGCGCCGGAGCTGTCGGTCACCCCGATGAGAACGAGTCCGACGAGACCCTTCCCGAGGGAGCGTTGAGCCGAGTCTACGTGAGCAGGTACGAGCGCAACCCCAAAGCGAAGCAAGCTTGCCTGGCCCGGTACGGCTGTGCTTGCAGCGTCTGCGGAATGACGTTCGCCCAGCGATATGGGCCGCAGGCGTACGGGTTCATCGAGGTCCACCACCTGCGCCCGATTCACGAGTTCGGCGAGGAGCACGAAGTGACGCCAGAAGCTGACCTTCGTCCCGTGTGTCCCAACTGCCACCGTTTCATTCATCTGAACAATCTGGGCAAACTGCCCTTGACTATCGATCAGGCGAAGCAAGCGTTTCTCAAGAACCAATCTGGCTCGAAGCGGTCGCCTTCGAGCGCCCGGATTCCTGGCTTGGCGGGTGCCCGTTCATCTCGGACAGGAACGGCACCGACAGATGTCGTTGTATCCAGAGGCCACCTGATTGGGCGTTTGCACCAAGGAACCGGCTGTGGTGTCAATGCCGGTTCACACCAGATCGGCCGGATGCGGGGCGCGCCTGCGCCGGCGGTGCGCTTGGCTCAAGACGGACCGATGCGTCCGAGCCGCCTGCTAGGGTGACAGAAGCTGCTCGCTGCGTGCGGGTGCGCGGGGTCGTCTACCGGGGAGTGATAGTGGCCGCATCGCGATTTGCAGGACATGGTAAGGAAGGCCGCCGGAGTCTCGATGGCATTCGGTTCTGTGGCCTCCCGCCGTCATGACTCGAGCCGAATCTCCTGGCACGTCGCCGCAAGTTGCCATCCAAGCGCATACGCACGGTGCGATTGCCGTGGCCCGACTGTCTGCCGCCAATAACGTGCACTGGGGGGCAGGCGCCAAGCGGATGGCGGCGCAGGCGACGACGGAGTACCACGACCGGTTCCTGATAGAGCTCATCCAGAACGCGCACGACGCCCATGGCCCATCCGACCGTAGCGGGGAGATCAGCATTCTGTTCGTGCGAGAGGAAGGCGACCTCGGCACGCTCTACGTAGGCAACACGGGAAGTCCGTTTTCTGAATCCAACTTCCTGACAATCTGCGAGATCGGCCTGAGCGACAAGCCACCGGGGGAGGCCATCGGCAACAAGGGAATCGGCTTCAAGAGCGTTCTCCAGATCTGCTCCCGGCCCGAGATCTACTCGACGGATCCGGCCGCTCCGGTCGGGCCGCGAGACTCCTTCGACGGATTCTGCTTCTCATTTGCCACCCGGGAGCAGCTCCTTGAGCTTCTGGGAGGTGATGAACAGCAGTTCGAGTTGATGCGCCGCGAGACCGCGACGTTCCACCTTCCGGTGCCGCTGCACGACCAGCCGGATCGGGTGAAGGACTTTGCTCGACGAGGGTTCGCCTCCGTGATTCGACTTCCGCTCGATCGCGAGAATGCGATCGGCGATGTAGAACGTCAGCTTGAGACAATCCTGACCGGCAGGTGTCCGCTCCTCCTGTTCCTCGAGCGCGTGCATCACTTGGCGATTGAGGTGCTGGGGGAGGAGCCGCCTCGCTGCGTCGATCTGTTCCGGTCGTCTCAAGCAGAGGCGTGGACGGATGTGCCGGGAGTCGAGTTCACCAGACTAGATCTCGGCGAGCAGGGCCAATACCTATGTGCCTCGGTGAAGATCGTGGCAGAGGAAGTCGCGAAACTGGTTGCCCGAGCAGTGGCCCAGCAGGAACTCGATGAGAGATGGCTCGCGTGGTGCGAAGACGCCACGGTCTCGGCCGCCGTTAGGCTTGACGCGCCACTTGCGGGAGGCCTCCTCTACACGTATCTGCCCACAGAAGTCCCCTCCTCGTTCGCGGGCCATCTGAACGCCCCGTTCTACGCTCAGATTGATCGTCGAGGCCTGAACCGAGACCTGATCCTGAACTCTCACCTGCTGGACGCGGGGGCTCGCGCCTGTCGTCTGGCCGCGAAGACGATCGCCCTGAGGAACGAACGCGACCTCGCTGGCGCCGGGATCGATTTCTTTGCGTGGGAGCCAGCCGAAGCGCATCGGCTGCAGAACGCTCTTGGTTCACATGAACCGGCTCTCGACGCTTCGGTCCTCCCGATCGTCACCGAGAGCGGATTGGGCTGGGGCAGCCTTGGCGAGGCGTACGTCTGGGACGATCGCGAGAAGAGGACGCTCACCGCGCAGGCAATTGCGAAGGCGGCGCACGTGAGCATCCTCGACCTTGACATCGGTGCTGACCGCCTGTCGCGTGTCCAGCTTCTCTACAGGGAGCTCCTGGATCGCGGCATGGAGCCTCAATCTGAGGAGCTTGCAGGCTGGGTGGAAAGCATCGCACTGGCGCACCAAAGCAGGGCGCGCGGCATTTCCTGGTGGGACTCGTTCTATGAGGAGCTCGCTGGCGTCTTTGTAGGGCACGAAAGACACCTCGAAGGACGCCGGATTCTCCTAGATGAAGAGTGGGAGGTCCGCGCCGCCGCTGGATCCGGCGAAGGGAAGAACCGTACCGGACCCACCGTGTTCTTTCAGCCTGTGCGTGAGCGGGCGGAGGGCATCATCGACATCGATGCGGCCGACGATGTCCGCATCCCGAAGACGCTGCAGCAACGCATCCTGTTCATGCACCCGGAGCTTGAATGGCTCGAGCGAGTCGGCACCACGCGAAGGAAGACGCGGTCGCGCAGCTTCCTCGAGGAAAGCGGCTTGGTCAAACCCTATGCGGCACGAGCGCTCCTCGAGCACGTGCGCGACCTCCTGAACCTGAAGGAATCGCGAAGCCACGCCGTATATCGAGACAGCCTGCGACTCGCGTTTCGGCTCCAGAGAACGCGGGACTATGACCAGCGGCCCGCCTTGCGTGACTTGAGGCTGCGCGTGCCCTGCCGAGGTGGCTGGATGCCAGCGGCCGAGGCCCGCTTTTCGCAAGCTTGGCCGAAGACGATGGGCACTGAGCTTGAGCACCTGATCGATCTCGCCGTGGGCGTTTCGGATGAGATTACTGCGATTGAGCGGAAGCTCTTGCGTCCACCTGATCAGTGGCCCTGGAGAGTTGCTGACCCGGGGGAGTTGGCGACCTTCCTGAGCAAGGCCGGCGTGCGCGATGGCCTCTGGCCGGCCTCGAGCGGATCCTCACAAGCGGAGTTGCGTGGTTGGGGCTTCCAGCCGGAGGCGCTCGGCTCGCAGGTCGGCCTGCGTGGGACCGTGCTATCCCACTGGGTCACGGCCGTCAAAGGGGACGCCGCCCGTCCCAAAGTCCAGAATGGGTATTACCGAAGCCAAACGCCGTTCTACGTCCTCCCAGGACAAGCGGACTACCAAAGCCTTTCGGACCACGCTCGTCGCGACTATGCGGCTCTTGTCGCCGCAAGCTGCCAATCGTGGTCCGACGATCACTTCTCGGTGTCTTTCAAACGAACGGACGTGACGTCGTACAACTTCGACCCGTTCTCTTGGCCCACACCACTCGGCGCCTTTCTTGCGGAAGAGGAGTGGGTACCGGTGGCGATGCCCCAGCCGCAGGGCGACGCTGCGTACGTCCGCCTGGGGGATGCCTGGCACTTCTCGGGAAGCTCATCCGCGCGGACTGAGTACGCGCTTCCCGAGTACGCGCCGCTGCTTCCCGTTCCGCTCCGCCGGCTTCTGGACACGCGCCCGGAAGCACTTCGAAGGCTCAGAACCCACGGCCTCAACGTCTGGAACGAGCCCGCCGAGGCCGCGCGTCTCGTGGAACACCTGGGCAGAATCGTCCGCTCGGACGGCATTGCAGATCAGTACGCGTCGCAAGTCCGCCGCACCTATAGGCAGGCTTGGAGACACGCTGTCGAGGCTGGTGATGGCGCGGAGGCGGCTCGGTCTGACTACCTGGTCATCACGCGCGGCGGCAAGCTGGGTACATTCCATCTGGACGATGATCCCCATGAGATCCTCTACCTCAGCGACGGAGTATCCCGGCTGGCGGAGAGTCTCCTGCACCTCACGTCACTGGCGCTTCTCGACGTTGGCATGGCGAGGGAGGTCGGTGAGCTTCTGAGTGAGAGACTCGGGCGCCGTGTGCTCGCCGCATCGGAGGAGCGCGTCGTAGTTCTCGACGATGGCGTCGCAGTGGTGCCCGACAGTTCATCGCCTTTGCTTCTCGCGGGTGGCTTGGAGTGGATGGACGGACTCGTGATGGCGGCGCAGGAACTCAAAGCAGGCGCCTCGCAGCGGCTCAGCGAACGGGATCGCGAGAGCGTTCTGCGGACACTGCGTTCGCTCAGGCTGCGGTTCGTGGGAGAGATCGTTCTCCAGATTGGCACCACGACGCTGTCTCCTCCTCCTGCCATGCGTGAGGCCGTGCCATTGCCGGACGATGAGAACCCGACCATCGCTGTCCGTGGTGGTGGGCCAGAACTGACCTGGGATCAGCTAGAGAAGACCCTTCCCGCGCTAGCTGACTTGATCGTCCACCCCGAGACTGCCCCCGCGCTCCAACTCGCAGCCACCCGACTAGCTCGTCACGGTGCCGCGCCGCTTGTGGCGCCTTCGATGGGCGAGATCGCCGATGCTCTTGATGAGCCGGAGCACCGGGTCCGAGACGTCGTGAGGAGTCTGCGAGGCTCGGCTGCCGCGGTTCTCGATATCCTGGCGCCGGCCATCGTCGCACTCAGCGGACTTGAGGAGTACGAGCGCCTGGTAGCCTCCGAGGAGCTGGACAGCGAGGAGGATGCGTACGCCATTGTCGACGCGATCGACTTCGGAATCTCGAGCGAGCAGCTTCGGTCGCTCGTCGGCAGGGCCGGCGGGGTCGATGACTTGAGACGAGGCCTTGGCATCTCCCTGGCCGAGTTCAACGAGGCTCTTCTGTCGATAGGCCGGCGTCCCATCAGCTATGCGGAGGAACAGGCCAACGCGTTCGCGGAGTTCGTCGCTCAGCATCAGGAGGCGACCTGGCTCGAGCTAAGGCAGGCCTATCTCTCGCGGTTCAGGAGTGAGTCAGACCTTGAGGCCTACGTCCTGGCGCGAGACGGGTTGCGTCAGCTTGGACCGGATCCGGCCTGGCTGGCGGTGTACGAGCTTCCCCCTGAGACAGACATGGAGACTCGCCTGCGGGAATGGCTCAATACGGCGATTGATGGCACCAGGCCGGCGGGAGACAGGCTCAGGCCTCTGGACGCTGTGCAGCGCGACAACCGTGGCCGGGTGCGCGAGTTCCTTGCCGAGGTTCAGCGGATCGTCCTCGCGTGGTCGCAAGAGCCGGGCCGAAGCGCACCTGCGATCTGGAACCGGGCGGACCTCGAATCGAGTGTGTGGGACGCACTGCTGGAGGAAGGACAGACGGATTTTGAGCCCATCGAATCAGGGCGCCTACTCAACTTGTTGATGCGCAGGAGTCATTGGCCCGAGGGGATGCCGCTGACCTTGAGTCTTGCCGAACTCCGTCTCACGGAAGATGACCTTGACCGAGCGCGAACCGAGGAGGAACTGGAATCCGCTCAACGTGAGTACATGCGGCGGACGATCGAGCTCGGAGGGACTCGATACTCCGGTGCGCTCGAGGACCTTGCGGCGCTCGCGGAGGCAGCGCGAGCGACGGTGTCGGAATCGCTTCTGCGTACGAAAGCCAGCTTCTCGCCCCTCGCTGAGCCTGTAGCGCAGCGCAAGCCCCGAGGGCCCGGGGGGGCTGGAAGGACCCGCACGGTACGCATGTCAGATTCGCAGCGGGCTGCCGTCGGCCTTGTCGGCGAGGCGGTCGCTCTCGAGTGGCTGAAGCGTCGCTACCCGGGAGCAAGTGATGACTCGTGGAAATCGGCCTATCGAGACCAGGTACTGGGCGGCTCGCTCGGAGACGATTCTCTCGGGTACGACTTCGAGGTTCCGGTGAGTCGCACGCGCTACTTCTTCGAGGTCAAAGCATCAACGGGGGATCAGATGCAGATCGAACTGGGAGAGAGCGAGGTGCAGACCGCTCAGCGCCACTCGCATACGGACCGCTACCGGATTCTCTACATCCCCCTTGTACTGGATCCGGCTCGACGAGCCATTCATGTTCTCCCCAATCCTTTCGCTGAACGCGGTCGCGACGTGTATCAGCTGTCGGGCTCCGGGCTTCGCTATCGCTTCCGGCTGCAGGCAGTGTGAATACCCGGATAATGACGTCGGTGCTAACCATCGGGCATTCGAATCACGAGCTTGCCAAGTTCCTGAGGTTTTTGGCCAGCGCGGGTATCACGACGGTGATCCACGTCCGCTCGCGTCCGCGCTCGGGTATGCCCCCCACTTCAATCGTAAGGCTCTTGAACCGGCTCTCGTCGAACGTGGCATGGCCTACCTGTTCATGGGCCATGCCCTTGGCGGGATGCCTGCTGACCCTCGCTTCTATGATTCAGAGGGCTTCGTCCTTTACTTTGAGGTAGCTTCGACCGATGACTTCAAGGCGGGAGTCGCTCAAGTCCTTGAGCTTGCGTCGCATGCGCGCGTGGCTCTGATGTGCGGGGAGGAGGACCCATCCGCATGCCACAGGCGCCTTCTCGTGGGGCGTGTCCTGATGGAGCAAGGCTGCGAACCCGTTCATCTTCGCGGCGACGGTCGGCTTCAGACTGAAGAGGCGCTTCGAGAAGTCGAGGCCGAGGCGAAGGGACTGGCGGGTGTGCAGACCCTTTTTGATGTGGAGGAAGAAGAGCCGTGGAGATCTACACGATCGGTTTCACCCAGAAGGCCGCCGAGGAGTTCTTCGGACTCCTGAGGGGTGCGGGCATCCAGCGGCTGGGCGACGTGCGGCTCAACAACGTCTCCCAGCTCGCCGGCTTCGCCAAGCGCGATGATCTGCGCTACTTCCTGCGAGACCTCTGCCGCGCCGACTATGTCCACCTGCCGAGCCTTGCGCCCGACGAGGAGCGGCTCAAGGGGTACCGTGACAAGAAGGTCACGTGGGCAGAGTACGCACCTCGCCAGCGGGCGGTGCTTCCTGAGCGGAGAGTGGAGGAGGTCGTCGACCGCTCCATGCTCGATGTCCCGACCGTGCTGCTCTGCAGTGAGCCCACTGCAGTGCGCTGCCATCGCCGTCTGGCCGCTGAGTACTTGGCTGCTGCCTGGGGCGACGTGACCGTTCGACACCCCTGAGACAGGAATCCATGGGCGACGTCATCGACTTTATCTGTCTGGCGGACTCTCTCAAGCTCAATGGCCACTGCGTTGCAGGGTTGCGCCTTGACGGTCGGGGGTCGATCAGGCCGGCAACTACACCTGCGGGGCGTGAGAGAGTTGAAGCGACAGCCGGACTTGGTGGTCAAGCCAGGGCACGTTCTCTCGCCGTGATGGCAGACACCGTGTCTCGTCCAACGATCGAAGGGTGGAGACGACGTTGATTGACAGGCTCGACAAGAGCGGTATCGCTGCGGGGCGTGACTCTGTTCTCTCCTTGAACGGACCGGCGCCCTCATCTCAGGGAAGAGGAGGAGGGCCCCGTGAATAGCAGCGTTTCAGTAGAGACGGTGTGCCGAGATCGCGCCAAGTTCGCCAGACGGATCATTGGAATCTCGGCGATGGAAGCATGCGGACGGGCATCGGGGTACGTGAATCTGAACCTGAAGAGGAAGACCATGGCCCAAATCCATCCGCAGCCGCGAGAGAAAGGTATTGCCCTTGTGCTGCGATCGAAGGGCGAGAATCGCCCTGCGACGGATTTCGTCAGGATTGAGGTGAGCGAGCTCGGGGGCTACGAGGGCGGACCCAACATAACCTGGCTGAACGGCACGGGCAACGAATTCAACATAGTGAAAGGCCCAGCCATCGCTTTTCTCATCCCAGATGCAGTGGCGCCGCTCGGTGACGACGCGCCGGCGTGGCAGAACATCGCGAGCCTCCTCGAGCATGCGAAGACCCTCAAGTGACATGCTCAAGGAGCAGTCGATCGACCCAAGGACATGCTCAAGTGCAGGCAATGATGCGTAATGTACTTACGCTGAGGTCAACTCGGGCAAGTCCTGTGATCGTACTCCGTCCGGTAGCAGCAGTATGGTCTGCGTCATCTCGGCCAAAGCCCATCGCGGGAGGCGGGGCGTGAAGTTCCTGCACTGTGCGGATATTCACATCGACAGTCCGCTCAGGGGTCTGTCGAGGGGAGAGGGCATCCCGGCAGAGGAGATCCGGCTGGCCGCAAGAGCCGCCTTTGACAACCTGGTCGCCTTGGCCATCGACGAAGGAGTCGCTGCGGTCATCATCGCCGGCGACTTGTACGACGGCGATCGCGACGACTACGACACGGCAATCTACCTCCAGCGTCAGTTCGCACGCCTTCGCGAGGAGGGTATCCCGGTCGTCATCGCCTACGGCAACCACGATGCCGCCAGCGAGATCACGCGGCGCCTGCGGCCGCCCGACAACGTCACTCTCCTCTCGCACAGGTCGCCTGAAACGATCCACCTTGAAGACGCCGGCATGGCGGTGCACGGCCAGAGCTACGGCAAGCGGGCAGTCACAGATGACCTCTCGGTTGCCTACCCGGACCCCGTCCCCGGCTACCTCAACGTGGGCGTCCTGCACACGTGTCTCGACGGCCGGCCGGGCCACGAGCCGTACGCCCCGTGCCGGCTCGACTGGCTCCAGAACCGCGGCTACGCGTACTGGGCGCTGGGCCACGTCCACGCCCGCTACGAAGTCGAGCGCGATGGCGTCTGGGTGGTCTTTCCCGGCAACGTGCAGGGCAGGCATGCTCGTGAGACCGGCGCCAAGGGCGCCACCCTCGTCGAGTATGATGGCGACAGAGTCACGAGCGTCGAGAGCCGCGAGCTCGACACCGTGCGCTGGCTCCATTGTGAGGTCGACGTGTCGGACGCCGTGAGTGCAGACGACGTTCAGTCGGCGGCCGTTTCGGCCGTCGACTCGCTCACCGCCGACGACCCGGGCCGTCTGTTCGCGTTGCGTCTCGAGCTCACGGGCGCGACGTCGGCCGCTGGCGAGCTGGTGCGCGACCGCGAGACCTGGGAGGCACAGCTGCGCGCGGACCTTGCCGGCGCGCGCGGCCGGGTGTGGCTCGAGAAGGTCAAGCTGGCGGTTACGCCGCCTCGGGGCGCCGGCGCCACCGGCGAGGAGGGCGAGGCAATCGCCGCGGTGCGAGATGCGCTGGCAGCGCTGCGAGAGGACGAGGCGGCGAGAGCCGATCTCACGTCCACCCTGGCAGCACTTCGCTCGAAGCTCGGCGGTGACCTGCCGCGGCTGACGGAGCTTGGGTGCCCGGATCTGACGGACGACTGCATGACGGCTCTTCTGGATGACGTCGAGCAACTGCTGCTCTCGCAGCTCCAGGGAGGATGACCATGCGCATCGACCGGCTCGATCTCCTCTCCTACGGGCACCTGCGCGAGCAGACGCTCGATCTTTCGCGGCCGACCTGCGGGCTGACCGTCGTCGTCGGCCCCAACGAGGCCGGCAAGTCGACCACGATGCGCGCCATCACCGCGCTGATGTTCGGCATCGAGCGTGGTTCGCCCGACCATTACGGCATGGGGAGGGAGAGCCTACGCATCGGCGCCAGCGTGAGGGATGGCGGTGGGCCGGCCATCGAGATCGTCCGCCGGGGCCTTGCACGCGCGCCGCTCATCAGTGCAGACGGGGAGCAGTTGGACGAGGCCATGCTGGTCGCGATGATCGGGGGCGTGGAGCGCGCCCTGTTCAAGGCGCTGTTCTGCATCGACCATGACGAACTCCACGACCACTCTGCCGATCTGCTTGACCCGGACGCCGAGATCGGTCGGCTGGTCTTCGGCGCCAGCTTGGGCGCCACGGCGCTCACCCGCATCCTGAAGGCTCTTCAGACGAAGGCCGACGGGCTGTTCAGACCAAACGGCTCGAACCAGCTTGTGGCGAAGTCGCTCTCGCGGGCACGCGACCTTACCAAGCAGGCTCGCCAGATTCGCGTTCGCTCAAAGGAGTGGGAGGAGTCGGACCGGAGACTTGAGGAGCTCGGTGTCGAGGCGACGAGGCTGCGCGACGAGTCGGTCGGGTTGCGCGGGCAGGAGAGTCGTCTTCAGCGCCTGATCTCGGCGCTGCCGCTCGTGGCCAGGCGCTCGGGGTTGAGGGATGAGATCCGGGAGCTCGAACGAGCGGGCGTCGTGCAGTCGGTCGATTGGGCGGAGAGCGTGCAGGTCGCACAACGTCGTCTCGAGGACGCGGCAGCTGAGCAGCAGCGTTCCTTGGCGGCGCGAGATGGGGTGCAAGGTCGACTGGATGCACTGCCGGTCGTCAGTCCGCTCCTGGTCGCCGCTGAGCGGATCGACCTGCTGCTCGAAGGCATAGGGCGGTTCAGGAAGGACCGGCTCGACCTCCCCGGCCTCGAAGGGCAATTGGCTGTGTCCCGCGAGACGCTTGCCGGCCTGCTCGAGCGTCTGGGGGTCGGAGAGGCGGCGGCGAGAGCCGTGACCGACGCGCAGCTCGCCACGGTGGAAGAGTTGGCGCAGGCACGAGCGGCTCTCGATGAGCGGCTTGCGTCGGCTCGGGAGGAATTGGACGCTCTCGTCGAGGGCATCGACCGTGAGACGCGCGTCCTGCACGAGCTCCCTGAGGCCAGCGAGGTCGGTGAACTTGAGAAGGTCGCAAACGTGGCCAGGCCGTTCGTGGAGCGCGAGCGCCATCTGGGCAGCGAGCGAGCCGAGATTCAGGGTCTCGCCGGCGACGTTGGCGCCACCTCCGAGCGCTTGGGTCTCCAGTCGGGTGATTTCGAAGCTCTGGAGCGGTTGTCGACGCCGGCGCTTTCTGCGCTGCGCAGTCACAGAGAGAAGCGCGCCGGCTTGACGAGCCGGGAGACCAATCTGGAGCGACAGGTCGCCGATCTCGACGAGGAGGAGTTCGACCTCAACGAGCGGCGCGAGGAGATCGTCTCGGACTCGTCAGTGCCCGACCCGGAGGACGTCCCAGCGGCTCGGGCGCGGCGTGACGAGGGCTGGAACCTGGTGCGCGCCGCATTGGTGACGAGCGACGTCGACGCAGCTCGAGTCAAGAGCTGGGCTGGCGACCAACCGCTGGAGGACGCGTTCGAGGGCTCGATCCACGAGGCCGACGATCATGAGGATGCCCGCTTTGGGCACGCGACGCAGCTGGCGAACCTATCGCAGATCGACGCCGAGCTGGCGGAGCTGGTCGAGAAGCGTCGAGTCTGTGAGGCAGAGCAACTGGAGATCGAGGAGGCGGCTTCGCGTCTCGACGACGAGTGGCGCGCTCTCTGGAAACCTGTTGGCGTGTGTCCCGAGACCGTCGATGCGGGCGAGGAGTGGATGGCTGCCTTTGGCGACGTGCAGCGTGTCCTCGCGGAGCATCGCCGGCGCACGATCGCCCTCGGCGAGGTCGCCGCCCAGGTGGAAGCGCATCGTTCCGCGGTCGTGGACGCCATGACCGGCGCCGGCGTCAAGAAGAAGGCGGGGTCCTTGGCCCTCGGGATCGAGCAAGCCGACGACGTCGTGGCGGAGGCTCGCCGCGCCACCGATGCACGGAGCGCCGCGCTCCATGCCGTCGAGCAAGGGGAGGCAGGGAAGCCGCGCCGGGAACTCGCGGTCCGGTCTGCCGAGAAGGCCCTGAGCGAGTGGCAGAACCAATGGGCGGTCGCACTCGACGCCCTCGGTCTGCCGTCGAAGGCGGGGCTGGCCGCAGGCCGCCAGACCCTGAGTCTGCTGCGCGAGTTCCGCACCGAGCACCTCAAGGCCGAGGGGCTGCGCGGACGGGTCGAGGGGCTCCGCGCAGACATCGACAAGTACGCGGCTGACGTTGCCGACGTAGCGAGGGAAGTCGCACCTCAACTCGCCGAACTTGACGCCGACAGGACGCTCTCGGAGCTCAAGCCGGGGCTGGACAGTGCCCGCAAAGAGTCACGGGTGCGCGAAGAGCTGAGCAGTCAAATCGAGTCCGCCCAGCAGCACGTGGTGGATGCAGATGAAGAGGTGCTCCAGGCGACGGGCGACGCGGCGCGCCTGCGTACGCAGGCGGGCCTCGGCAGCGAGGCGAGCCTCACGCTTGAGACGGAGCGCGCGGAGCGGCACGCGGAGTTGCGTGAGGGCGTCCGCGACCTTGAGGAGACCCTGGTCGCTCAGGGCGGCGGACTCACCGTGAGGGAGCTGCTGGAGGCACTCGAGGCGCCGGGTATCGGCGAGGGCGAGCTCGAGGCGCAGCGCGATGCGCTGGCGATCGACGTCGAACGCGTCGAGGAGCGCGTCGTGGACGTGAACCGGCAGTATGGCGACGCGCAGGCCACGATGGCCTCGCTGGATCACGGTGGCAGGGCTGCCGAGCTCGATCAGGACGCCGAGCTCGAATTCGCTGCACTGGCAGAGCACGTCTCTGAGTACTCTCGTGTTGCCTTGGCCGGCGAGGTCCTGCGGCGCGTGGTAGCCGACTACGGGCAGCGCAATCAGGGACCCATCTTGAGCCTTGCTGGGCAGAACTTCTCGACGCTGACCGACGAAGCGTTTGACGGTCTGGTCGTGGACCTCGAGGGAGACAAGCAGCTGCTGCTCGCGAAGCGGCGCAACGGGGAGATGTTGCGCCTTGGCGAGCTGAGCGAGGGGACGGTCGACCAGTTGTATCTCGCCCTGCGCCTGGCGGGTGTCCAGCACCATCTGAGCCGCGGCGCCAAGAACCCGCCGGTGATCCTCGACGACTTGCTCGTCAACTTCGACGACGAGCGCGCCGCCGCGGCCCTGCGCCTGTGCGCGGAGCTGGGGCAGCAGGCGCAGGTGCTGCTGTTCACGCATCACCGGCACATCGGCGAGCTTGCGACGAAAGTGCTGCCGCCGCACCAGGTGCACGTCTCCCAGCTCTCGGCGCGCGACCACTCGGCGCCAGTCGTGGCTCCCGAACGACCCCTCGCGCGTGGACGGACTCGCGCCAGCGCCAGTGCTGGTGACGGCGAGGCGAACGAGGCGGCTATTCTCGGAGTGCTTGCCGGATCTCGGGTGCCGCTGGGCAAGTCCGAAATCCTGTCGCAGGCGGCGATTCCGGACTCGGCGTGGACCGCGGCCATTCGCGCGCTCGTCGACCGCGGAGTCGTCGTGCAGGAGGGCGCGAAGCGAGGGGCCAAGTACCACTTGAGAGACGGGGACCGCGCTCAGGAGTGAGGCTTCATGCAGCCCGGACCGCATGGAGCAGGAGCAGAGCCCCCGAGCCGTCGAACATGACGGGGTCTAGCCGGAAGGGTAGGTGAGCGACCGTGTATATGATCCCGCCCACGATCGACCTTGAGACTCCGAGCCCGGGGGAGAGGCTTGTCTTCGAGCGACTCGCAGCCGACCAGGCACATCCTGACTGGATCGTCCTGCACTCCCAGGACATCGCTCGCCACCGCAGCCAGATGGAGAGCGAGATCGACTTCCTGATCATCGCGCCTGATCTCGGCGTGTTGGTGCTCGAGGTCAAGGGTGCCCGGGGTCTGGATCGCAAGGACGGACTCTGGTACTGGGGCCGCGACACAAAGGGAACGGCTCGCAGTCCCTTCAAGCAGGCGTCCGTGGCGATGCACAGCGTGCGCGACCGCGTGGTCAAGCGACACGGGTACTTGAAGAACATCTTGTTCTGGTCGGCCGCATGCTTCCCGTTCATCGAGTTCGCCGACCAGAGCGAGGAGTGGGCGCCCTGGCAGGTCATCGACAAGACGAGGTTCGACCAACGCCCCATAGGGGAGTGCATTGAGTCCGTGCTCGAGCAGGCGCGAAGCCGGGCGGCGGAGTTGGGGATGCCCTGGTTTTGGGCGGCCGCGGCCGCGGCCGAGCCCACACCACGGCAGTGCGACGAGATCAAGCAGATGCTGCGCCCTGACTATGAGATCCCTGAGTCCCCCAAGGCGCGGTCGAAGCGCATCGACGCGGAAGTCCTTCGCTACACCGAGTTGCAGTTCGACGCGCTGGACGCGATGCGGCGCATGCCGCGCGTCGTCTTCGACGGCCCGGCCGGC
>Ga0209429_10000691_pt1 | contig 22137 bp, 21 predicted proteins | sample BarGraNGADG00212_3_FD_184493 | JGI IMG/M metagenome (GOLD analysis project Ga0209429, IMG submission 184493) | Arctic peat soil microbial communities from Barrow, Alaska - Barrow Graham LP Ref core NGADG0004-212 (SPAdes) (version 2) | ecosystem: Environmental > Terrestrial > Soil > Wetlands >...
GAAGTGTGCGTCGCCAACGCGGCTTTCGCAGTGGTGGCGGGCGGTCGGGCGGAGTCGTTGTCTGAAGGCGTCGCGGCTGCGCGGGAGGCCGTGGAGACGGGAGAAGCCGCCATGATGCTCGACCGGCTGGTGTCCTTCGACAGCAAGAACGGCGACAGGGGTGGGACCGATGTTCCTTGACGAAGCGAGGGAGGCGGGGAGGCGCGCCGCAGCCGAACGCTCGAGCCGGGTTTCCAGCCGTGCGCTCGAACGGCGGCTGAAGGAGGACGGCGCGCCTGTACCTTCTTTCAAGCGCGCCATCATCAGGGGTGACGGCCCTGTAAACATCATCGCCGAGGTCAAAAAGGTCTCGCCGTCCGCGGGGGTGATCTCCCGCGGAGCGTCGGTCGGGGAGACTGCGGCGGTTTACGAGTCCACCGGAGGGGCAGCGGTGTCCGTCCTCACGAGCGAGTTTGGATTCGAGGGCCGAGTGGGCGACCTCGAGGAGGCACGGCGAAGCTGCCGCTTGCCGCTGCTATGCAAGGACTTCATCTCGTCGGAGTACCAGGTGCTCGAGGCGAGGGCGTACGGCGCGTCGGCGGTCCTGCTGATCGCGGAGGCGCTGGACTCGGGTGCCGTGGCGGACCTGCTGGCATACGCGCACGGCCTCGGCATGGATGTCCTCTTCGAGGCGCACACGGTCGCGGGGCTCGCGCTCGCCCTGGAGGCGGGCGCCGGCATCGTAGGCATCAACAACCGCGACCTGGAGACATTGAACGTGGACCTGGCCACGACAGAGCGACTGTACGACTTCATCCCTGAAGGTGCGGTCGTGGTCAGCGAGAGCGGGATAAGGACGGTCGAGGACGCGGAACGGATCGCGTCGCTCGGCGTTGACGCGCTGCTGGTCGGGGAGGCGCTGATGAGGGCGCCAGACCCGGGGCAGCGGCTGAGAGAACTTACCGGGAGGTGAGGCGAAATGTGGGTGAAGATCTGTGGGATCACCAGGATCGAGGATGCCGTATCGGCGGCACGTTTCGGAGCGGATGCGGTGGGGTTTGTCTTCGCTGAAAGCCCGCGGCGCGTCACTCCCGAGGTCGCCCGCGCGATCGGGCGCGAAATGCCCGACGGACCTGCCCGGGTAGGAGTCTTCGTGGACACCCCGCTCGACGAAGTGCGAGCCATCATGGATCACTGCGGCCTGGACGCGGCGCAGCTCCACGGGGACGAGGACTACGAGTATTGCTCCGGGTTGCGAGGCCGCGCCATCAAGGCTCTGCGCGTGAACGGGACGCTCGACATCGCGAGGGCTACCAGGTACGCGCAGGAGGGAGACTGCGAAGCACTGTTGTTGGACGGCTTCGACCCCGGGAAGCGTGGCGGGACCGGGCGCTCGTTCGACTGGAAGATGGTGCGCCTGATCGAGGGCAAGCCACGCCTGATAATCGCGGGCGGCCTGGGCCCGGACAACGTTGCCGATGCGGTCAAGACCGCCAGGCCGTACGGCGTCGATTGCTCCAGCGGCATCGAAATCGCGCCGGGGGTCAAGGACCCGGTGCTCATGTACCGGTTCATCGAGAAGGCGAGAAAGGCGGACTACGAGGTGAGTGACCAGTGAAGGAGAAAGTGCAGATGCGTGTGGCTGGTGCCGATGGGGAGCGCCCGGGCGACAGGCGCGGCTACTACGGCGTGTTCGGCGGCAGGTTCGTCCCCGAGCCGCTCATCGAGGCGCTTGACGAGCTCGACCGCGAGTTCGAGAAAGCGCGGGCGGACGTCGGGTTCATGACCGAGCTCGCTGAACTGTCGAGCGACTACGCCGGCAGGCCGACGCCGTTATACTTCGCGCGGCGGCTGACGGACGAACTGGGCGGCGCGCGAATATACCTGAAGCGGGAGGACCTCTGCCACACGGGCTCGCACAAGATCAACAACACGCTCGGGCAGTGCCTGCTCGCCGGCAGGATGGGCAAGAAGCGGGTGATTGCCGAGACCGGCGCCGGGCAGCACGGCGTAGCCTGCGCGACCGCCGCCGCGCTGCTGGGACAGGAATGTGTGGTCTACATGGGCGAAGTCGACATCGAAAGGCAGGCGCCGAACGTGGCGCGCATGGAGCTCCTGGGAGCGGAGGTACGCCCGGTTTCCAGCGGGAGCCGCACCCTGAAGGACTCGGTGAACGAGGCGTTGCGCGACTGGGTCACCAACGTCCGCACCACGCATTACTGCCTCGGCTCGGTGGTCGGACCGCACCCGTTCCCGGCCATGGTGCGGGAGTTTCAGTCGGTCATCGGCTTTGAGACACGCGCCGAATGCATGCGGCGCGAGGGGCGCCTTCCCGACGCGGTCATCGCCTGCGTCGGGGGCGGCAGCAACTCCATCGGGATGTTCTCGCCGTTCATCGGCCAGGGGCCGAGGCTGGTGGGTGTCGAAGCGGGTGGAAGCGGCGCCGGCCCGGGCGAGCATGGAAGCAGCCTCTGCCTCGGCGAGGTCGGCGTGCTCCACGGGGCCATGAGCTACCTGCTCCAGGACGAGCACGGCCAGGTGCTCGAGACGCACTCCGTGTCGGCGGGGCTGGACTACCCGGGCGTTGGGCCCGAGCACTCCTACCTGAAAGAGACGGGGCTTGCGACCTACACCTCTGTGAGCGATACAGATGCGCTCGAGGCGGCGCGCTTCCTCTCGAAGACGGAAGGCATCATTCCCGCGCTCGAGAGCGCCCACGCCGTCGCCTACGCGATGGAGGCGGCGCCGGAGATGGATAGAGAGGAGATCATGGTCGTCTGCCTCTCCGGGCGGGGCGACAAGGACATGGACGCGCTCGGGAGATGCCTCTGATGGACGTCACTGAAAAGAGACTTGCGAAGATGTTCGCCGACCTGCGGGGGAAGCGCGCCGCCCTCATCACCTATGCCACGGGATACTTCCCGGACAGGGAGGGCAGCCTCAGCGTCATCGAAACGATGCTGGACAGCGGAGCCGACGCGGTCGAGATCGGCATTCCATTCTCCGACCCTGTCATGGACGGGCCGGTCATCCAGGAGACGAGCGCGACAGCGCTTCGGACGGGCGCGACCCCCGGGGGCGTGCTCGAGCTCGCAGCTGAAGCTCGCCGGCGAACCGACAAGCCCCTGCTCGTAATGACCTACTACAACCCTGTCCTCAAGTTCGGAGTCGAGGATTTTGTGCGGCGCGCGGCCGAGTGCGGCATAGACGGCGTCGTGATTCCGGACCTGCCGGTAGAGGAGATGGGGCCGCTCGGGGCCGCCTGTAACAGCGCCGGGGTCGACACCGTCGCCTTCTGCTCGGTCACCACGCCCCCGGTCAGGATCCGCGAAGCGGCATCGGCGGCGACCGGGTTTCTCTACTGCGTAACGCTCCTGGGTCCCACAGGGGCGCGCGCGTCCGTCTCGGACGAGCTGCCTTCGTTCCTGGCAAGGGTCAGGGAGAACGCGTCGTGCCCGATAGCCGCGGGCCTGGGCGTGTCGACCCCGGAACAGTGCGCCCGGATAGGGACGATGGCGGACGGCGTGATCGTCGGCAGCGCGCTTATGAGCGAAGCGGCGAGATCGGACGGAGACCTCTCAGGGCTCGGCGCACTGGTGCGGTCGATGTCGGAAGCTCTCCGGGCAACGCCCTAGCTTCCGGCGAGGGGTGAGCCGCAGGACGTGCAGAACTTCGCGCCTGCCGCCAGCGCCTTTCCACAATTAGGGCAAGCCACCTGGGCGGGTGGAGGTGGCGCGCTCTGCTGGACCTTCGGCGCGGGCGCTCCGGGCTGAGCCCTGGCGGCGAGCACCTCGGACACGGAGGCCATAAGCCTGTCGACGTTGCGCTGGTTCTTGCCGAAGTCGATCAACGCGAACTTCGAGGAGGACGCTATCTGCAGCCAGGTCTGGCGGGGAGCGCTCTCGGTGATCTGCACAGGCAGGTCCTCACCCCATGACCAGAGGTTGACTCCCACCGTGATGAGGATGTAGCCGCTTGTCTGGTCGGCCTGTTTCACCTTCATGCCCGGCACGCGGTTCACGGCTTCGAGGACCGCGTTGAAGACCTCTTCCCTGGAGTTCTGGAACAGTGCCGCGCCTTCGCCGCTGGTGAGAGAAGCCATGCTGTCTCCTTGCTCTGGGGTTCTTCCGCGTTTGTCACAGGCTATCCAAAGGTGGTCGGAGAGGCAAGAGTCTCGAGTAGCGCAACCGCCGGCTATGTTACCCTGCGCCACATCAGCCTCTGGAAGTCCAGGAAGCCCTGGCTCCTCCAGAACTCGAGGCCCCCGATGTTCTGCTCGGACACATTCAACTCCACCCGGTCTATCCCGCGTGCGCTGAGCCACTCCAGGGTGCGCGAGAGCATGAGGCTCGCCGCGCCCCGCCGGCGGTGGGTGCCCGTCACCACTATGTTGTCGATGAACCCGTATTCCCTGCACGCCACTACGGGGGGATGAAGCTCGATGAGGGTGTTGGAATAACCGATGACGTGGTCGTCTTCCAGGCAGACCAGGACCAGCGAGTCGTGCGACTGGAGGGACTGGTGCACATGGGACTCGAAGTTGCCCACCGCTCCGTCGCACTGCGCGTAGAAGGGGTCGAGCTGCTCGTGGTAAGAGGAGAGTTCTTCCCACAGGACCAGTATCGCCGGGACATGTTCCGGGCCTGCCACCATCAGTTCCACCGCCAGCGCCCCCTTGTCTTCCGTAAAACGTCATTTTGAAGGTGCACGAACACTTGATATCTTATTACCCGTCTAAAGGAGTTAACAGGACCCTGGCAGGTGAGCAGTTGAAGGACGGCGGCAAGGGAATCTACGACTTCCACACGCAGGAGGAACGCCCGGACGCGGAAGAGAGTAAACCGCGCGGCAGGTCTTTGCGCATTGGGAGCTTCAAAGACATGTGGGAGCGGACCCGGCAGGACTTCTCCGGAGGGGTCGATCGCGCCAGGTCGTTGCGCGCCCCGAAGATGCCGCGCTGGCTCAAGGTCACACTGGCCTGGGCGGTGCTCGCTATCGGTATCGTGTTCCTGGTGAGCGCCGGGCTCGAACTGGCCGCGAGCGGCAGGATCGCGAAGGGCGTGACTGTCGACGGCGTGAAGGTCGGAGGCATGACCAGGGAGAACGCTCGGCAGGTCGTCCAGCAGAGGATCAAGCCTCTCGAGTCCAACATCCAGCTCAAATACGAGGGAAAGCGGTACACCGTGGACCTCAAGGCCATCGATTTCCACCTGGACGTCGACGGCATGGTCCAGGAAGCCTACCTCCTGGGCAAGCGCAGCCCCGCCCTGCTGAGGATCACACGCAGGCTTGTCGGCTCGGGTGTGAACAGCGACGTGCCCGTGATGGTCACCTGCAGCAAAGCCAAATTGACGAACTGGGTCACGAAGGTAGCCCAGAAGGTCGACAGGCACCCCACCAGCGTGAGCATCAGCGTTGCTTCGGGCTCTCCGGAGATCGTCCCGTCGAAGGAAGGCGTCAAGGTCAAGGTCGACGACACCGTCAAGGCAGTAGCCAAGGCGCTGCCCACGGACAACAGGACAGTTGCGATCGTTGCTGACAGGATCCAGCCTGAAGTGGTCGAGGCGGACATCGCCAAGATCATCGTCATCCACCAGAAGCAGTTCAGGCTCTACCTCTTCGACCACGACCGGGAGGTCAACAGCTACCTGATCGCCGTCGGGATGCCGCAGTACCCGACCCCCAACGGCAGGTTCCATATCACGTACAAAGAGAAGAACCCGACCTGGCTGCCGACCTCTGAGTGGGCAAAGGACAAGCAGGGCATACCCCAGCCGCCTGGCCCGAACAACCCGCTGGGGGGCTACTGGATGGACCTCGGGGGAGGCATCGGCATCCACGCGACTCCGTTCCCCAAGTCGCTCGGCGAGCAGGCGTCTCACGGCTGCATCAGAATGGCGCCGGACAACGCGGCAGCCCTCTTCAATGCGATCAAGGTGGGCACGCCGGTCTTCATCGTGGATTAACTAAACTTTTGGGGGTCAGACCCTTTTTTGTTTAGCGGATTTTCAGCCAGACGGGTTCCTGCTGAACAAAAAGGACCTGACCCCCAAAAGTTAAGTGCTCGTGATGCGTTCCACCCAGTCGCGCACCTGCGCGGGCAGGCGCTCGCGGCTGGATGAGTCAACTCTCACGACCGTCACGTCCGGCCGCTCCTTCACAAGGTCCAGGAACTGGTTCTGCTTTACCTGTATGGTCCCCAGCACAGGCTTGGGGCTGTCCAGCGCCGCGCGCACGGCCTCCCGGAACCTAACGCTCGCGATCTCCATCGCGCCGATCTCGTCGATCACTATGAGAGCGACAGATGGGTCGCGGATGGCGCGCTCGACCGCGTCGGCGGCCACCTCGTCGACGTCGCGTACGTTCACGCCGTAGCGGCTCACCTTCACCGGGGAGGCCAGGCCGACGCTCGCCAGCGTGCCCGTCCTGCCGTCGAGCGTTGTGATCGAGAAGCCCACACGCTCGCCGCCCTCGCGCAGCTCGCCGGTGTAGAAGCCGCCGGCGCCGCTCGCACCCCGGATAGCGGACATGATGACAGTTGTCTTTCCGCTCCCCGGCCGGCCGGTCAACAGCAGGTTCTGCGTCTCGTAAGTGCTCATGACAGGTCCTCGGTCGTCGCCTGACTTGCATCGTTGCGGGGGAATTCCCCATGACTGATACTTGTAACATGGTCGACGAACGGGCCGCGGGCATCAAGCCCGACAAGGATACGCGTGGCGGCGTGCTGCCAGGAGGTCCTCGGCTTCGCCAAGAAATGGTAGGGAGGAGACATGCCCAAGAAGTTCACGTTCGACCCCGACATCAAAGAGGCGCTCGATGCTTTCCTCCTGGACAACCCTGAGGTAGAGCCCGGCAAGGCTTTCGGGATGCCCGCGTACTACATCAACGGCAAGATGTTCGCCGGCGTCTTCGGTGACAGCGCCACGGTCAAAGTCCACGAGGAGATGGTCCCCGAACTGCTCGAGCGACCCACGATATCCGAGTTCTCCCCGATGGAAGGGCGCAAGATGAAGAACTGGGTCATCATCAGGAGCGACGACCCGGCGGAGTACGTCAAGGATAAGGTGGTCTTCCAGGCGGCGTTCGACCACGTGTACGCGCTCACCACCGAGGTCAAGAAGAAGAAGTGACGCGCGGCGAGCCTGTGCAGTCGCCCTTCGATTTCGTGTAGTATCTTCCCTGTCTTTTCGCTGTTCAGTCCCGGCGGTGACGAACCGCGGCCGGGCTCGAGTCATGGAGGTGACCGGTTTGGCGTCTGGTGAAGTCCTCATCTACGGGGCCGGGATGTCCGGCATGGTCGCGGCATACAACCTCGCCACCGAAGGCTACGACGTGCTGGTGCGCGAGCAGGAGCCCACCTGGGGCGGCTCGAGCGCGTTCAACCCTTCGCTGCACACCACGCCGCTGGATGTGCCCGCGACGTCGGAGTACATCGGCATAGATATCGCTCCGGCTTTCCACGATGTCAGCACGCTGTCGATCTACCTCCACGACTACAAGATCCCGGCTCCCGTGTTTATGGCTTACCACGTGGAGAGGAGCTCCCGCCCACAGAGCCTGGATGCACTCCTTTACGAGAAGTGCGTCGAGGCCGGGGTGAAGTTCGAGTTCAACGAGAAGCTGCGCAAGGAGGACCTCGCGGGCCTGCCCCCGGGGACGATAATCGCCTGCGGGCTCAACCACGCGGCTTACGACGACCTGGAAGTCCCGTATAAGAGCTGGTACGCGTGGATGGCCCGAGGCGAGATCGAGCACGACAACGACGCCTGGATATGGATGGACGAGTGCATCAACGAGTACGGTTACATCTCTTACTGCAACGGCCTTTACTACAACCTCCTGTTCGCGTACGGCCAGGAGGTGAGCCGCGAGGACCTGGCAAAGTACCGCGAGTTCATGAAGCGCGTCGAGGGCGTGGAGGAAGACGACTGGTACTACGTGGTCGGTGCGGCCCCGGTCGTATCGCCCGACAACCCGAGCCTGTTCCGCGGCGACTTCATCATGTGCGGGACGATGTCGGGATGCCTGGACCCGTTCATGGGCTTCGGCATCTCCGGCTCGCTGGTGTCGGGCAAGGTCGCGGCGCTGGCTGTCTCCGACAGGGAGAAGGCCGAGGAGGAGTTCGCCCGCTTCACCCGCAACTACGCGAGCGTCTATAACTTCAAGCAGGATGTCTGGTACCCGCTGCGGGCACGCGTAGACCTGCTGGAGGACCTCGCCAACATCCTGGGGCCCGAGCGCACCGTGCGGCTGTTCATCGAGGCGCTGCGCAAGGGGCGGAAGAACTCGGCCATCCCCGGCTTCGGCCTTCTAAGCTGCAACTGAACCCGTAGCGCCGGCGTCCCGCCGGCTGGTGTTAAACACTCGGCAAGACGCGTTCCACTCTGGTACCATGATGATGGCCCGAGATCGTACCAGTGTACCTCCCTTACTACGTGCTTGAACGATGCGCGCCGGGAGGCCGGGCAGCAGCACCAGAAAGCTCGAGAACGAGGAGTCAGCATGTTCGACCTGATAATCGAGAACGCGGAGATCCTGGACGGCTCAGGCAAGGAGTCGTACAAGGGCGATATCGGCATCAGAGGCGAGGTCATCGAGAAGATCGGCAACCTTACGGGCGTCGAGGCGGCGCGCCGCATTGACGCTACGGGGAGGACCCTGTGCCCGGGCTTCATCGACGTGCACTCGCACGCCGACCTCGCGTTCTTCAAAGAGGACCACGCGAACGTGCTCTCGCCGCTCGTCCAGCAAGGCATCACCACCTTCATCGGCGGCAACTGCGGTATGGCGCTGGCGCCGATAACGAAGGAGCACAACGAGGGCCAGCAGATGTACCTCGAGGTGTTCACCCAGATGGACTTCGACAACGATGTCCACTGGACGGACATGGGCTCGTTCATGGAGCACATGGACAAAAGAGGAGTGCCGCTCAACTGTGGCATCCTCGCGCCTCATGGCATGATGAGGATCTCCGCCTGCGGCCTGGAGACGCGGCTCGCGGAGAAGGACGAGGTCGCCATGATGTCGCGGCTGCTGGAGGAGTGCATGGAGGCCGGCGCGTTCGGCATGTCGACGGGCCTGCAGTATTTCCCGGGCAACCAGAGCGACACCGCTGAGCTGGTCGAGCTCGGAAAGGTCCTGTCGAAGTACGGCGGCCTCTACACCAGCCACCTGCGTTCGTACACCAACACGACGCTCGTTAAGGCCATGGCCGAGGTCGCGGAGGTCTCCAAGCAGAACCAGGTGCGCGGCCAGGTCTCGCACATCTTCAGCCTCCCCTGGCTCGGGCCCCTGCAGCGCCCGGCGCTGAAGGTCATCAAGTGGCTGGCGAGGCACGACGAGGTGGCGCACCGTAGCATCCCCAACTTCATCATCACTGCCGAGATGAAGAACATCCTGAAACAGCTGGACGGGTTCCGCGCGGAAGGCGCCCAGATGGCGATGGACGTGATGCCGACCACCGCCGGGTTCACGCACCTGATGGCATTCTTCCCCTCGTGGGCGCTCGCCGGAGGCCGCGATGAGGTCATCGCCCGCATCTCGGACAAGGCGACGCGCGAGGAGATGCGCCGCGACATCGACGAGGGCAAGCCCACCTGGCCTCACAGGGGCAAGAACGACTGGTCGCTCAACGTCATGCGCCAGATGGGGTGGGACGCGGTGACGATCATGGCGGTCCACAGCGAGAAGAACAAGTGCCTGGAAGGCCGGCTGTTCACTGACATCGATGCCGAGCAGGGAAAGCACCCGTTCGACGTGATGTGCGACCTGCTCATCGAGGAGGACGGCCGCGTGCTGGTCTTCGAGTCGATGGCAGAGCCCGACGACTACTTCACCGAGAAGTACACTTTCCCCGCGCTGCAGGACCCGCAGACCATGATCACCACGGACACCATACTGCTGGGCATCGGCAAGCCGTCGTACCTCTTCTACGGCTGCTACCCCAAGTTTATTGGTCGATACGTCTTCGAGAAGAACCTCGTTGACCTGCCCAGCGCTGTCGCACGCTGCACCTCGCTCCCGGCCGAGTGGTTCGGCATCAAGAACCGCGGTCGGCTGGAGGAGGGCTATTTCGCCGACCTCCTTCTGATGAGGCCCGAGAAGTTCAAGACGGAGGCGTGCTTCCGCAACCCGGAGGTGTACCCTGATGGCCTGGACATGGTCCTCATCAACGGGAAGGTTGCTTTCGAGGACGGCGACTTCAAGTCGGAGGCCCTTCCCGGCAAGATGCTCCGCAAATAGGTTACGTCGGTCGTTTTACACTTTCTGTTACACTTTTCTATTTGCTGGACATGCGGAGTGTAAAGAAAAGTGTAAAACGAACGACGTAATCGGGGGTCAGTAGTTCGTCCACTTGTAGAAGAGTCTCTTTGCCAGCTCCGCTGAACCGATGTACAGGATGATGATCCCCAGCAGCAGCGGATAGAAGTATGGCGGGATCGGCCTGAACCCGAAGAACCTTCCCAGCGGGGTGTAGGGCAAGGCGAGCACCACTACGGCAACCGCGATAGTAGTCCAGAAAAGGTACTTGCTCGGCCGGCTCTTCAGGAAGAACCTCCTGGTGCGTATCACCAGCACGACCATCGAAGCAGAGATCACCGACTCGATGAACCATCCCGTCCTGAAAGTCTGCGCGTATGCGATCTTGGTCAGGTGGCTGTTGTGCAGCAGGAGCAGCAGGACCCCGAACGTCGCGTAGTCGAACACCGAGCTCAACAGGCCGAAGACCACCATGAACCGCCGGATGAACTGGATGTTCCACCGCTTCGGCTCGTCCATCATCTCCGGGTCCACGTGGTCGGTAGCGATGGTGGTCTCGGGGAGGTCGGTCATGAGGTTCATGAGCAGGACCTGCGAGGGCAGCAGGGGCAGGAAGTTCAGGAATATCGAAGCGCCCGCCATGCTGAACATGTTCCCGAAGTTCGCGCTGGTGGCCATGAAGACGTATTTCATAGTATTCGCGAACGTCGTCCTGCCCTCACGGACGCCGTTTGCCAGGACCCCCAGGTCTTTCTCGAGCAGGACGAAATCCGCGGCTTCCTTTGCGACGTCCACGGCAGACTCGACCGAGATTCCAACATCCGCCGCCTGCAGCGCGGGGGCGTCGTTGATCCCGTCTCCCATGTAGCCCACCACGTCGCCCGCTTTGACGAGAGCCTGGATGATCGCTTCTTTCTGGCTCGGCTCCACCTCGGCGAAGATATCCACTTTCTCCACCGTGTTGACCAGTGACTCCCCGCGCATCTTCGCTATCTGGGCGCCGGTCAGGACCTTCAAGTTCTTCATCCCGACAAGCTCACCGACGTGGCCCGCGACCAGCTTGTTGTCACCGGTGATGACCTTGAGCCGGACGCCGAGCCGCTCCAGCCTCTCGAGGCTCTCGGTGATGCCCTCCTTGGGAGGGTCGAACAGCGACAGTATCCCGAGGAACGTCATATCCTTCTCATCCTCGGTCTTCACTCGGTCGTTGCCCTCGACTTCCTTGTAAGCCACCCCGAGGGTGCGGAAGCCCTGCCCGCTCAGCTCGTGATAGCGGTCCTGGATCTTCTGTAGCGAGGAAGCGATCTCGCTGACGGAGCCATCCGACCCCTCCGCCGACGAACACACCTCCAGGATAGAGAGCACGGCGCCTTTTGTGACCAGCACATTGCGAGGTTTCTCCGCGCTCTTGTCCGCGACCAGGATGCTCAGTCGCTTTCGCGAGAAATCGTAGGGGATCTCGTCCAGCTTCGCATAGGCTGAGATGTCAAGGTGCTCCTGCTTGCGTATCGCGTCGTCGATGGGATTGGTGAAGCCGGTCTCGAACGCCGCGTTCAGGTACGCGAACAGCAGGGCCTTCGGGCTGTCCTCTCCCTCGATGTCGCAGGCTTCGTTGACTTCGACGAGACCCGCGGTCAACGTCCCCGTTTTGTCCGAACAGAAGACGTTCATGCTGCCGAAGTTTTCGATGGAAGCGAGCCTCTTCACGATGACCTTCTTGTCTGCCATCAACCTGGCGCCCTTTGCGAGGTTGATGGAGATGATGGCGGGCAGGAGTTGCGGCGTGAGGCCCACGGCCAGTGCCAGCGAGAAGAGAAATGATTCGAGCACGGGCTTGTGGAAGGCGACGTTCAAGGCGAATATCCCCACCACGAGGATCAGAGTCACTTCCATCAGCAGGTACCCGAAGTGCCTTATGCCGCGCTCGAACTCGGTCTCCTCCGGCTTGGACTTCAAGCGTTCCGATATGGCGCCGAACTCGGTACCTTTGCCGGTCTTCACCACCACGATCCGCGCGGTCCCGCTGACGACGTGGGTACCCATGAACACGGAGTTAGTGCGTTCCGCGATCGGGGAATCGGGCGCGACCTCGCCCGGGTCCTTGTCGACGGGGAACGTCTCTCCGGTCAGCGTCGCCTGGTCCACGAAGAGGTCGTTTGATTCGAGGATGGCGGCGTCACCCGGGATGAGGTCCCCCGCGTCGAGCGCGACGACGTCCCCGGGCACAACGTCCTCGACAGAGACCTCGGTCTCTTTCGAATCGCGCACCACCGTCGCCTTGACCTGGACTATGGCGAGAAGCTTCTCGACCGCGTTCGCGGCGCCTCTCTCCTGCCAGAAGCCGAGGGCGCCGCTGATGAAGACAATCGCGAGGATGATGCTGGCGTCCGCGACGTGTTTCAGGAAGAGGGCCAGGATTGCTGCGCCTATGAGTATAAGGATGATGGGGCTCTTGAACTGGCTGAAGAACAGCTCGGCGGTGGTGCGCCGCTTGCGCGCGGCTATCGTGTTCGGCCCGTACCGCGACAGCCGTGAAGCAGCCTCGGCGGACGTGAGCCCTTCGGAGGTGGTGCCTAGGTCGGAGAGGACCTCCTCCGGCTTCTTTCCCCAGAATTCTTCCAGTCCCGCACTCTGCTTGTTCATGCCCGCCCGCTAGCCGTACTTGATGACCACGCCCGTTCTGCTTCTCATTTCGCACCTGCTCTCCCCGTTCCTCTACTTACCCCGGGGCGGCAGCTACATGAGACTTCAAGTGGAAGAGTATCAAACGGGGGCGCCGTTGTGGCTGCCGGGCTACAAAAAAGCCGCGCATGGCGGCGTCGGTAGAGCTTAAGGCAGCTAGCGTTTTTCGGCGGGCTTCAAAGGCGCTCCGCTTTCGGCGGGGACCGGCTTTATCGGGGCGTAGTATTCGATCTTACCAGTCGAGTGCCTGGCTGCTATCAGAAGCACCGCTCCGGACACGGCCAGGCCGGCGCTGCCGAGGGCGACCAGGACGATCAGATAAGCGCCGCTGACGAAGATGAGGGCGATCACGCCGCCGACCAGGGCAGCCAGGGAGACCGAGCCACCGACCATGGCATAAGTCCTGGCTTTCTTGTATTTGTCGGTGTCCTCGAAGACGATGACCGGGCGAGGCCTCTCGCTCTCCATGCAGTCGTCACACAGGGTCTCGCCGGTCTCTTCGAGGATGGGAGCCGCGCACTTCTCGCAGGCGATGTACTTGTCGGGAGGAAGGAACGCGCCGCTTCCGGCCGCGGGACGCTGGATGGAGCCGCACTTGTCACAGATGCGGCCGTATGGGCCGAGGTTGTGCCCGCAGACTATGCAAGTCCTGTCCATCACGCGCCTGACGCGTGCCATCCGGCCCTCCCTTCTCGAAAATCCTTAAATAGTTATCGATAGCGCGATTGCTATCCTTTAACGGGCAGCGCCCGGGCGTCACCCGGACACATTCTTATCATATCACTAGAAATAATTCGAGGGCGCAACGGCGCCCCGCCTACGCAAAGAATGCCTTTAAACAGCCAATAGATGACGCGCAACTGCATCAGCGGGGTCAGGTCCCCGTGGCGTGGTGCATTATTTCCAGAGCAAGCCGCGATATCCTGTCAGACCCTCGTGCAATAATTGATTTGGTCGTATTGCTTGGGAAAAGGGGGTCTGGATGGCGAGCCATCATACGAAGGATAAAGGGGACCTGGGGGTCGTGATGGTTATCTGCGACATGGTAAGAAACGACATCGACGTTTACATCCCACTGTCGGAGCACCAGCCGTCAGACCTGATAGCGGTGAACCGAGAAGGACGGATGGTGAAGGTCCAGGTCAAGTATAGGTCACTCGAATCCACTGGCGGATTTGATATTGATCTACGCGGCTCATATTCGGATAGCAAAGGTAACCATCACAAGCCGACGGACCGAACACAATTCGATTGCTATGCCGTGTACTGCCCGGATAACGGAAAGGTATACTACATCCGTAACGAAGAAATATCGAACAAGACCGCACTCAAACTGCGGGTGGTGCCTGCAAGGAATGGGCAGAAGAAGCGCATTGTTTCCGCTTCACAGTTTGAGGGCGTCAAGCGCATCTTCTGAGACATGCGCCCCCGTAGCTCAATTGGATAGAGCAACGGTTTTCTAAGCCGTAGGCTGCAGGTTCGAGTCCTGCCGGGGGTGCCACTTTCAACTATTGTTCCCTCTGAAAACGCTGCGTTCCGTCCCTCCGCAGGAAAGCCCTCTCCCCACCAGAATACGAACTGGCAGCATCTGTCTTCAGACTTATGGGGTGAGTGCGATGGCAACTGACAATCCACTGGTCGTCTGGCTCGAGGACGTGGGCCGCGGCGACATCGGCCTGGTCGGGGGCAAGAACGCCAACTCCGGCGAGATGATCAGCACGCTCAAGAACCAGGGCATCAGCGTGCCCGAAGGTTTTGCCACGACCGCGGAGGCGTATTGGCGATTCATCAAAGAGAACGACCTCGACGCGAAGATCGAGACCGCGCTCCAGGACTGCAAGGAAGGGTGCACCAGGCTCGAGCAGACCGGTCAGGACATCCGCCGCATGATACTGAACGCACAGTTCCCCCAGGACGTCGCCGTCCTCATCAAAGAACACTACCGCGAGCTGTCGAAGCGTTACAACACCGACAACGCCGACGTCGCCGTGCGCAGCAGCGCCACTGCAGAAGACCTCCCCACCGCCTCCTTCGCCGGCCAGCAGGAGACGTTCCTCAACATCAGTGGGGAGGAGCCGCTACTGGACGCCTGCCGCCGATGCTACGCGTCGCTCTTCACCGACAGGGCTATCTCCTACCGCATCGAGAAAGGCTTCGCACACACGAAGGTGGCGCTCTCCATCGGCGTCCAGAAGATGATCCGCAGCGACCTGGCTGGCTCGGGTGTGATGTTCACGCTCGACACCGACACCGGCTTCCCGCGCGTTGTTGAGATCAACGCGGCGTGGGGCCTCGGGGAGAATGTCGTCCAGGGCTTCGTGAACCCTGACGAATACCTGGTGTTCAAGCCGCTCCTGAAGGAGGAGGGCAAGGTCCCCATCATCGAGAAGACGCTGGGCGCCAAGGAGCAGAAGCTCGTTTACTCCGAGGGCGGCACGAAGCCAACTAAAAACGTCAACACGTCCCACCAGGAGCGCTCGATGTTCGTGCTGAGCGACGAGGAGATCGTCCAGCTCTCGCGATGGGCTGTCACCATCGAAGACCATTACGGTCAGCCCATGGACATGGAGTGGGCAAAGGACGGCAACGACGGCCTCCTCTACATGGTGCAGGCGCGCCCCGAGACGGTGCAGTCCCAGAAGAAAGCCGACGTGTTCAAGAAGTACGAGCTCAAAGAGACCGGCGAAGTACTCCTGACCGGGCTGGCGATCGGCGAGGCCGTCGCCTCGGGCAGGGCGCAGGTCATCAAGGACATCGCCGACCGCGACAAGTTCCAGGACGGCGCCATCCTGGTCACCGCGATGACCGACCCTGACTGGGTCCCCATCATGAACAGGGCCGCCGGCATCGTAACCGACCACGGCGGGCGCACCTCCCACGCGGCGATCGTCAGCCGCGAGCTGGGCATCCCGGCGATCGTCGGCACGGAGGAGGCGACACAGGTCCTGCCCGACGGCGAGGAGATAACCATATCGTGCATCGAAGGCAGCGAGGGCAAGATCTATAAGGGCGCGCTTGCTTACGAGACCCACGAGATCAACCTCGACGACATCCCCGAGATCTCGACCCCTATCATGATCAACATGGCGAGCCCGGCCGCGGCGCTGCGGTGGTGGCGCCTGCCGGTCAAGGGCATCGGCCTGCTGCGGATGGAGTTCATCATCAACAACGTGATCAAGATCCACCCGATGGCACTCGTGAAATACCCCGACCTCGCCGACGAAGCAGCCAAGTGGCTCATCGAGGACTTCACGGAGGGGTACGAGGACAAGACGCAGTACTTCGTGGACAAACTCGCGCTCGGGCTCTCGGAACTCGTCGCGTCACAGCATCCATACCCCGTGATAATCCGCATGAGCGACTTCAAGACGAACGAGTACGCGAACCTCATCGGCGGCGCGGAGTTCGAGCCCCACGAGGAAAACCCGATGCTGGGGTTCCGCGGGGCCTCGCGCTACTACAATGACCGGTACAAGCCGGGATTCGCCCTGGAGTGCGCCGCGATCAGGAAGGTCCGGGAAGAGGTGGGGCTGACCAACGCGCTCATCATGATCCCGTTCTGCAGGACCCTGGAGGAAGCGGACAAGGTGCTGGAGGTGCTCGACGAGAACGGCCTGCACCGTGGCAAGGACGGCCTCGAGGTCTACGTCATGTGCGAGATACCATCCAACGTGATCCTTGCCGAGGAGTTCTCCGACCGGTTCGACGGCTTTTCGATAGGCTCCAACGACCTTACACAGCTCACGCTCGGTGTGGACCGCGACTCCGCCGAGCTCGCGCCGCTGTTCGACGAGAACAACGAGGCGGTCAAGCGCATGATCTCGGAAGTGATCGAGAAAGCGCACAAGAAAGGCCGCAAGGTCGGCATCTGCGGGCAGGCGCCCAGCGACTTCCCGGATTTTGCCGAGTTCCTGGTGCGTGAAGGGATTGACTCGATCTCGCTGAACCCTGACAGCGTCGTCGACGTCATCACGTACATCGCGAAGGCGGAGAATAAAGCGCCCCAGATGGCCCCTGCAAAATAGGGGTCAGACCCTTATTTTGCACGACGCAAAAAGGGGACAGGCACCTTTTTGCATAATTGAAATCGCCGCCTGAAAGCCTTATCTTTAACATGCCCGCGAAAGCCACGCGCGGGCGCCGCCAACATCGCACGATGCCCGAGGTGGGCGTAGCTCAGTTGGTTAGAGCGCCGGGTTGTGGCCCCGGAGGTCGGGGGTTCGAGTCCCCTCGTTCACCCCAGCCCCAGTCAAAATATGCCTTTGCTTCTGGATGCGCCTTCCAGGCCTTCACTTGCTTCACGCGTTCAAATAGGAAGACACAAACGACACCGACTCGAACCCCCGACAGGGGGCTATTCTTACAGCCCTTTTTCGGCGAGCATCTGAAGGACGGCTGGCAGCTCCTCCAGTGGCATCACCGGGTGAGTCGTTATCGTAAACACGTCGACCAGCGGGGACAGCAGCATCGAAAGCTCCTTGGAGTCGGCGACGTCCAGCACCATGAACCCGCCCCTCGCGTCTATGAAAAGCCCACTTGCCGTTACCTTGCCGGACTGCATGATCGGCGGGATCACTTTCCCCGCCCTCTCCCTCGTTGGCATGACCAGGTCCCCAACGATGCTGTCTTTGATTATCAGCTTTATGAAAACTTGCATCGACGCCACCTCCAGATCGACTTGCGTTTCCGGGTCCGAACCGTGCCCGGCTATCTGCAGTAATTCGAGGCGCCTGCGGTTATCCCCCCACGGCCAGGACAAGTCTCGGCAAATCGCTGGATCTCACTTCAACCGTTCTTCCGCTGGCGCTGAAACAGGAGGGGCATCGAGCGGGGGTACCTTCAACAAACTTGCTGGCAACCAGGGCTTCAGAGTGCAGAGCGTAGAAGCTGCAGTGGCCTTCGGCCGCCGAGGCGATGGGGGACAAAGCAACAGGTGCACTTGTCCGGGGACAGACTCTGTCCCTAGTCGAACCACTTCACGGTCGTGATGAAATACTGGCGCCCCTCTTTGACCATCACCATCTCGCTCAGCTTGTCTTTGGTGCCCGCCTGTTTACCGGTGAGCTCGCCGGGGGCGTAGGTGGTGACGACCTTCTGACCGCCGACGTCCGCGACCGCGTAGGTCAACTGGTCGTAGGAGTTGGTCCGCACGCGGCCACCCATGTAAGGCGAGTCGGGATTGTCGAAGACACCTTCCAGGGCGCCCTGCACCTCGGGGTGCTGCTTGACGTAAGCTGGGCTCCAGCACGTCATCATCTACGGGATATCGATCCTGTTCGCCCAGTACCAGAAGTGTTGGACTGTGTCCATCGGGCTCCGGGTGGTTCCGATGAACATGCACACCACCCCGCCAAGTATCGCCACAGCGCAGACGATCATTATCACGAGACCCATGGTCTGGGTGTGCCTTGCGAACCCTTGCCCGAAGCTTGCTTCCTTGGCCACCGGTGGCGGCGCGACCGCGCCTCCGCCGGCGTACGCGCCGGCATTGGGGACGGGCTGCGCATGCGGGTCCGGGGCCAGCAAGAACCGGGTATCGTCCTTGTACTCAGGCGCCTGGTTTGCATCCGGGATCAGCGAGTACTGCCTTTCCTCGCGCCACTGCATCGCCGGATCCGCTGCTTGCGACGGCTGCGCGGCGACCGTCGGCGGCGGCGTGCTCTGCGGCTGCCCCGGGACAAAAGGCTGCTGGACGCCGGGAGCCTGCTGGTATGCCGCAGGGGGAGCGCCCGGAGGCACGCCCTGAGGCATGGGTGGCTGCTGAATCCCCGCCTGCGGAGGGACTCCAGGAGGCTGTTGGACCGCGGGCTGTTGCGGTGGCGGAGCATATTGCGGAGGCGCCACTTGTCCTTGCTGCGGAGGAACGCCGTATTGCTGGGGGGCCGCCTGGCCCGGCTGTGGAGGAACACTGTATTGAGGTGGCGCGACCTGTCCGTGCCGCGGAGGAACGCCCTGCGCGGGCGGTTGTCCCGGGACCTGCGGCTGGGCCGCAGGTGGCGCGGCTTGCTGCGGCGCTCTCATCAGGGGTTCGCCGCAAGAGGGGCAGGCGAGGTTGCCCTCAGGTACTTCATTGGCGCAAAAAGAACACTGCATCAACTTCAACTCCCCAGTGAAAACCGCCGTTCGTCGGTGCAGTCATACCGTTTGCGGAGATTCTAGCAGGCTGGTGTGCTGGATACAATCACACGGTGCAGATTAAGTAGCGGTTACCTGTACCTCTCCTCGGTCCATGGATCGCCGTGCATGTGATACCCGCCCGATTCCCAGAAACCGGGCCGGTCGCTCGCCATGAACTCGACCCCGTTGACCCACTTGGCGCTCTTCCAGAAGTACAGCCGCGGGACGACGAGCCGGACGGGGAAACCGTGATCGGTGGTGATGGGCTCGCCCTCGTACTTCAGCGCGAACAGGGCGTCCTCGGCGAAAAAATCCTCGAGCGGAAGGTTGGTCGTGAAATTCGGCTCGGCATGCACCATGACGAATCCTGCCTCAGGCCTGATGGCCACAAGTTCCTTGAGGGCGCCAGTGCTGACGCCTTCCCAGTGCGTGTCGAGCTTGCTCCACGAGGTCACGCAGTGTATGTCGGCGTGGACGCGGATCATCGGAAGAGAGGAGAACTCCTGGTAGTCGAGCGTCCGCTCCTGTTCGACCAGCCCAGACATCCTGAACTTCCACTCGGACGTGCTTATGAGAGGTGTGCGGCCGTAGTGCAGGACCGGGAACCTGCTGCCGGCCCTCTGCCCGGGAGGCACCCGCTCCTTGCGGCCGGTGTCCGGGCTTTCGATCTCGGGCATGTCCGCCATGGCTGCTCCAGAAATGTTTGCGCGAATGTTCTATTACCTCTTGACGGTCGCCAACCCTGCGCATAATATACCGAACATACATGTATGTTCGATGGCGGGGGCCGGTCGCGGCAAGGCCGGGCCCATCACGAATCGGACGGGATGAGAGTTGGGTACCGACAACAAGAGCGAACTCATCATCGAGGCCGGCGAGCGGGTTTTCCCGGTGCTCGGCTACCACAAAGCGACGGTCGAGGACATCATCAAGGAAGCCGGCGTCGCGCGCTCCACTTTCTACGCTTACTTCTCCAACAAACGCGAGATCTTCGAGACGGTCGTGACCCACGTGGTCGACGGCATTCTGGAAGCTATCGAGTCCGGCCTCGATTCGATCACAACGCGCTTTGGCGTCCCCGAAGACCGGCGCCCGCCGGATTCGGAACTGGCCGAGGCCCTCGTGGACGTGATGGCCGGGGTACTGGGATTCATCGACGAGAACAAGGGCATCACCAAGATATTCTTCAACGACCTCGTCGGCATCGACGACGAGATGACCCGGCTCTTTCACGACTTCCAGGACAGGTTCACCGGTGACTTCGAGCGGCTGATGAAGTTCGGGGTCGCCATCGGGTTCCTGAGGGACGTGAACGAGCGGCGCGCGGCGGAGTTCATCGTGGGCGGGATGATACACATCGCGCGGAACATCAGTTCGGAGATCGTGGACTACAACGTCCGCGAGATCTCCGAGGAGATCATCGACATACAGTTAAACGGCGTGCGGCTGGCGCCGGTCAGCGTGAGTGGAAGAAGGTAGGGCGGCAGCATGGTCGCCCCGTCCAGGACCATGGGGGTGTGATGGACTACCAGGAGATTTTCCCGGTGCCGGTGGAATGGTTGCAGGATGTCGACCGGTCGATGGCGTCGACGGTGGCCGGCTGGGCCGACGCCGAGGTGATGGCCGGGCGGCTCGAGCACAAGGAAGACAACGAGAGCCTCCTTGCGCCCGCTATGCGCAAGCTTCTCATCGACATCGGACTCCAGGCGATGCTCTGGCCCGACGAGCTCGGCGGCGGCGGCCTCAGTACGCCCGACGCGGCCATGACACTGGCATCGGTGCTCGAGCAGGTCGGCAGGGCGGACACGGGTATCGGGTTCCTGCTCGCCAACACTTTTGCGCTGCAGTCGGCATTCGCTGTGGAACCCCACAGGGACGGCGCCCTGCTCGAGGGGATGGCGCCGGTCGTCTGCGGCGACGAGGTGGTGATCGGCTCGCTGGTCCTGCCGTACTATTCAGGAGAGTCCTCGGCGCAGTTCTTCGGGCTGCCGTACCAGGCGTCCGCGAGCAGTGACGGCGAGGGTGTCGGCCTGTCCGCCAAAGGCGCACGGCCCCAGTGCTCCGGGGCGAACGCCTCAGTCTTCGGAGTCGCCTGCGAGGTCGAAGGAAACCCGGCCCTCGTGCTCGTGCCTTCGGGCTCCAAGGGCTTGAGCGCGGGCAAGCCCATCACGAAGGCGGGACTCGCCGCGAGCCTCAACGCGGACATCGCGCTCGACAATGTCCGCATGCCCGCAGCCCACGTGGTCCTCACCGGCGTCGAGCGGTTGCGCGAGACGCTCTCGTGGTACTACACGTTCTGTTCCGCCGTCACCGCGGGGTCGCTCCTTGCTGTATACGAGATCCTGAAGGAGTGGGGCGATACCCGGGTCATCAAGGGCAAGGGGCAGGTGTTCAAGGAGAACCCGCTCGTCGCGTCGCTGCTGGGAGAGATCGGCATGAGGATAGGCACCTCCCGCATCCTCACTTACAACGCCGCGCGGATGGTCTCTGCTCCCGACGTCTACGGGCCGGCCGGCTCGCCCGCCATCGCGGCGACAGCGGTGTCGACGTTCAAGCAAGTGACCCGCATGGCGATGGAAGCGATGGACAATACGATGGAACTGATGGGCTCCGCGGGATATGCGACCGAGTGGAACCTCGAGCGCTACTGGCGGGACGTCATGACCCTGCAGTCGTACGTGTCACCGGAGACCGTGACGCAGACCGACATGGCAAGGCATTACTTCGACCTCAAGAAACTGTAAAACGCAAAAAGGGGACAGGCACCTTTTTGCACAAACGCAAAAAAGGGGTCCAACGACTTTCTTGCGTTTCGACCGGAGAGGCGGGATGGATGGCTGGCGAGAACAAGGGGAACGAAATGCGCACCGTCGATGATTTCACCAGGCCGTTAGAGTACCTCGCACCGGTGGACAAGTTCCTGGGCGAGATAGTCCGGGCCTGGGCTGAGCGTGAGGTGATGCCTCACAGGCGAAGATGTACCAGGAACAGAACTTCGATTGCGAGACGTGCGAGTACGCCGACGTCTGCGATACAGTTATGGACCTGAAGAAGATCAGGAAGAAGCTCGCGGACGATAAGGCGGTTTGAAGATGATTC
>Ga0209429_10000692_pt1 | contig 22114 bp, 19 predicted proteins | sample BarGraNGADG00212_3_FD_184493 | JGI IMG/M metagenome (GOLD analysis project Ga0209429, IMG submission 184493) | Arctic peat soil microbial communities from Barrow, Alaska - Barrow Graham LP Ref core NGADG0004-212 (SPAdes) (version 2) | ecosystem: Environmental > Terrestrial > Soil > Wetlands >...
GCCCCAATTGATATCCAGTTGCTGCCTGTCGGCAAAACTTAACGTATAGGTAAAAGTGGTAATTGTGATCTCGTAAGTAAGATCAGATAATTGAACATAAGTAATTTCGCCTGCCCTGTTATGGGTAGCGGAAAGAATTAAGCTATTCAGTAGTAAAAACAATAGCGATAACGATCTCTTCATTTTGTTACCTTCCGTATCTGAGTTTATTGAATAATGAAAGTCTCTTCTTTGTGCTCTGGCGTAAGTTTGATACCCTTCTCAAATTTATCTGTCCTGACAATGGTCATATTTACCTGATCGCTGAACCATTCTGTCAGTAACATATTCCTGACAGTTATTTTCTTTGGCTTTTGTTTTGTCTTATAGAGCAAATTCAAACTGATATCATTATCAACAAGATTAATATCTGTTACCTTCCCGATCAGTTGTTTATTGTTTATATAAATATGGACCTTTGAATTAAAATATTTAGTTACCAGGTCTGCAGGAAAAGGTTGACTCCCGAATATCTTGGTTAAATCTCTGTCATCATCGTATGTCTGGTAATCATACAGAAAATGGTCGAAATACATCCTGCAAAATACCTTCACCGAATCAGTGCCCGGAACATGTTCAATGGTTGTCATTGTAACATGTGCAGGGTGAAAGGTAAGCCACGATAAAAGAATTAATGTTTTAATCATTTTTTTCAGCTTCCGGTCTGATATAAACCTCAAAAATCAGACCAATTATTGATCAGTCTTTAATGCTTACACGATCGTTTAGATATTGGACAGAACCAACTTCAATAAAAGAGAAACCGGCACCCCCTGAAAAATTACCGGCGAGCACGACAATTAATTCATCGCTTTTAAGGTTATGCTCCTTTACCATATTCTTTAAAGCTATATGAATAAATTCATCAATAGATTTCCTTTTTTCCTGATAACTTGCATAAACCCCGTATGAGAGTGCTAATTCTCTCATCGTCCTTAAAGAATAGCATTGAGCAAGGATAAGGTTAATGCCACGGTAGGAAGCCATGTCCCTGATAGTCCTTCCTCCGGTTGTATCGGCAATAATTCCCTTGGCTCCAATCCTTACTGAAGTCTTTACGGCAACTTTTGCGAGGTAAGCAGAAATTTCACCTGTAACATTCATATAGGGAAGTTCAAGGAACTTTTCCTTGTTACTTTCCACCTCCAAAGCCACTTTTGTCATTGTCTTAACTGCTTCTACCGGGTATTTGCCATTAGCAGTTTCTCCGCTAAGCATCAGAGCATCTGTCTGAGAATATATTGCACTGGCAATATCGCTTACTTCAGCCCTTGTCGGTCTGGGATTGTTAATCATTGAATGCAGCATCTGAGTCGCAACAATTACCGGCTTCCTCAGGTAAATGCACCTCGAAATAATCATCTTCTGTATTACCGGAACCTTTTCGTACGGTATCTCAATTGCAAGATCTCCCCTTGCAACCATTATTCCATAAACATTTTCAAGGATTTCCCCAAGATTTTCAACACCCTCCTCGTTCTCGATTTTGGCTATAATTTTTATTTCACTTTTATATTCATCAATAACAGCCTGAACATCAAGAACATCCTGCCTTGATCTCACAAAAGAATGGGCAATGAAATCAACATCATTCTGAACAGCCATTTTAATAAAGGCTTTGTCCTTATCAGTGAGTGAGGGTAAACATATTTTTACTCCGGGAATATTTACACTTTTTCTTGATCCCAGTACACCATCATTTTCTGCAATACATTCGAGGACTTCCCCGTTTTTTCTGACAGCTTTAAGTTCAATGTCCCCGTCATCAATCATAATCAACGAGCCTAACGGAATTTCTGCAGAAAAATTTCTATAGCTTACATAAATTGTTTTTTCCGATGTTTTTCTTTCAGGATCGCCGATGATACTGACCCTTGTTCCTTTTTTTATTTGGATGAGGGTATCACAAATCGTCGTCCTTATTTCCGGACCCTTGGTATCAAGAAGAATTGCAATTTTATCAGAAACTTCACGAGTGTTTTTAATGATCTGAAGTGCTCCATCAATGTTAAGATGTGCCGAATTGATCCTGATGATATCCATTCCGGCATTAAAAAGCTCTCTTATGAACTCCGTCGAGCAGTTCCTGTCTGAAATAGTTGCAACAATTTTAGTCCTTTTCCTGTTCATAATATACTATTTCCCGCTTTTAACTTTTGTAATAAGAGCCTCAACAGCAAGCCTGTAGCTATCGAGCCCGAACCCCATTATGCTCCCCGCACAGTAGCCGCTTATCAGGCTCTTATGCCGGAAATCTTCCCGTGAGGAGATATTTGTAATATGAACTTCAACAACAGGGGCTTTAACAGAAGCGATAGCATCAGCTATTGAAACTGAAGTATGAGTATAACCACCTGCATTGAGTATTATCCCGTCATATGAAAACCCAACTTTATGAATTGCATTTATTATCTCACCTTCAATGTTTGACTGAAAATATTCAAAATCTATAGCAGGGTAATGTGCTCTGAGGATCAAAAGGTAATCTTCAAATGATGTATTTCCATACTTTTCAGGTTCTCTCTTTCCTAAAAGATTCAGGTTGGGGCCATTGATTATCTCTAATTTCATCTGAAAGATATTTTCATGGTTAATTTACGGTAAATGTAGCAAAAAAATTAAGGTCACGAACATTATACAGTCCAATTTCCGACCACCTGAAAACAAGGCCATAATGGAATTAAAGAAAGAAGGATTTGAAAATTTAAGTACTTTTATAATTTAATTGTCCTATCGGGAGAAACTAAGATGAGTCTTACCTGGAAGCAAGCAAAAAGTGATTTTGAAACCTATCTCAGACTTGAAAAATCATTGTCGGAGAATAGTATTGAAGCCTATTCAGATGATGTGCTCAAGCTTGAAAGATATTTCACCGAAACAGGTTCCGGTACCACCCCTGACAAGGTAACTTATGAGGATATGAAAGGATTTCTTGCCTGGTATGGCTCTGAAAATCAGAATCCCCGTACACAATCAAGAGTACTGTCAGGTATCAGGGCACTTTTTAAGTTTATGCTTATTGAAGACGAGATTGAAGAGAATCCGGCATCATTGCTGGAATCTCCAAAAATAGGATTAAAGCTCCCTGAGGTTCTTTCGATAAATGAGATTGACCGGATGATAGAGGTAATTGATCTGAGTAAACCTGAAGGTCACAGGAATAAAGCAATTATTGAAACGCTTTATGGATGCGGTTTGCGTGTTTCTGAACTGGTCAACCTCCGCCTGACAGATATTCACTATGGAGAAGGATTCGTTGTGGTAACAGGCAAAGGAAATAAGCAAAGACTTGTGCCAATTGGCAGTAAAGCTTTGAAGGAGATTGAAAATTATAAGCATTACAGGAACAGGTTGCCGGTGATACACGACCAGAACATACTTTTTCTTAATCGCAGGGGATCAGGCCTTACCCGTGCCATGATCTTTACCATTATAAAGGATATTGCAGCAAGAGCCGGAATTTTAAAAAATATTAGTCCTCATACCTTTCGTCACTCTTTCGCTACTCACATGATTGAGGCAGGCGCCGATCTCAGGGCTGTTCAGGAGATGCTTGGTCATGAGTCGATTCTGACGACCGAGATCTATACTCATATCGACAGAAGTTTTTTGCGTGATACATTAATAATGTTTCACCCCCGTTCCTGAAAAACAAATGGGTTTCAGAAATTCAATTTTAAATATTAACTTTGCAACTTATTTCGCAAAATCAATAATTTTAATTATCTCAAATCAATAGAATTATGTCAAAGATTAAAAGAGTTTACTCCTTCGGCAAAAAAACTGCAGAGGGTAAAACAGAAATGAAAAACCTTCTTGGAGGAAAAGGCGCTAACCTTGCAGAAATGTGTCTGTTAGGGCTTCCTGTACCTGCTGGTTTTACAATCACAACAGATGCCTGTAATGAATATTATCAGAACGACTGCAATCTTCCAAAAGATTTGATGTCCGAAGTATGGGACGCAATGAAAAAGACTGAAGAGACAATGAAAATGAAGTATGGAGATCCTGAAAACGCATTACTTGTATCGTGCCGGTCAGGTGCACGCAGCTCAATGCCAGGTATGATGGATACCGTTCTTAATATCGGACTTTGCTCAGCTACTATTCCCGGATTCCTCAAGAAAACCAATAATCCTCGTTTCGTATGGGATTCATACCGTCGTCTTATAATGATGTACGCCGATGTTGTAATGGAAAAAGCTGAAGGCATTGACCTTGGCGAAGGTAAAGGAATCCGTAAACAGCTTGATGAAAAGCTTAATGAATTTAAGAAACATTATGGCTATAAATCAGATACAGAAATATCGGCTGATGAACTTAAAGTTCTTTCCGAAGACTTTAAGGTAATAGTAAAAAAAGTTCTTGGCCAACCTTTCCCTGATGATGCAAGAGAACAGCTTGAAGGCAGTATCAAAGCCGTATTCAAAAGCTGGAATGGGAAAAAAGCTGTTTCATACCGTCGAATTGAAGGTATTCCTGATGATTGGGGTACAGCAGTGAACGTACAGGCAATGGTATTTGGTAACATGGGCGATACTTCTGCTACTGGTGTTGCATTTACACGTAACCCTGCAACAGGTGATAATCTCTTCTATGGTGAGTGGCTGGTAAATGCTCAGGGCGAAGATGTTGTTGCAGGAATCCGTACTCCGAGCCCTCTGAATAACGATACAAAAAATGATCAGAATAAGCATCTGCACAGTATGCAGGAAGCAATGCCCGGTACTTATAAAGAACTCTGTGATATCCGCAATATACTCGAGAAGTCGTTCCACGATATGCTCGATATTGAATTTACAATTCAGGAGGGCGTTCTGTACATGTTGCAATGCCGTGTAGGTAAAAGAACAGGTACCGCAGCTCTTAATATGGCAATGGACATGCTGAAGGAAAAACTAATTGATGAAAAGACAGTTGTACTGCGTGTTAATCCGGCACAGCTCGATGAGTTACTTCACCCAATATGCGATCCAAGTGTTGAAAAAAATGCTAAAACTATTGTAAAAGGATTACCTGCAGGACCCGGAGCAGCTGTTGGAAAAGTTGTTTTCAACGCAGAAGATGCTGTTGCATGGTTCCGCAGAGGCGAAAAAGTTATTCTTCTTCGCGAAGAGACTAATCCTGAAGATGTAGAAGGAATGCGCGCTGCTGAAGGTATCCTTACAGCACGTGGAGGTATGACCTCTCATGCAGCTCTTGTTGCCCGCGGTTGGGGTAAATGCTGTATTGTTGGCGCAGGAGGACTCCATGTTGAAACAGGTAAAAAAATAGCAAAAGTTACCGGCACCGATATAGTTATTAAAGAAGGAGATGTTCTTACACTTAACGGTACAAAAGGAACTGTTTATACCGGAGCTTTGAAACTTATGGACGCAACTGAAAATCCAAGATTCCAGGAGTTCATGAAGATTGTGGACAAATTCCGGAAAATGGGCGTACGTACAAATGCTGAAACACCTGAAGATGCAGTAATTGCACGTAATTATGGCGCTGAAGGTATCGGTCTGTTCCGTACAGAACACATGTTTTATGGAAAAGGTTCTGAGGCTCCATTGTTCCTCCTTCGTAAGATGATACTGAGTGCAGATGAGACCGAGCGCCGTAAAGCTCTTGATGAACTGTTCGCTCATGTTAAGAAAGACATGAAAGCCACAATGGTTGCCATGGACGGCTTACCAGTTACCTTCAGGCTTCTTGATCCTCCTCTCCATGAGTTTGTACCACAAGGTGCAGAAAAACAGGAAGAACTGGCAAAGGCTCTTGGTATTAAAAAAGAGGATGTAGCAAAACGCGGTGAAGCTTTGCATGAATCAAACCCAATGATGGGTCATCGTGGAGTCCGTCTTGGAATTACATACCCTGAAATATCGGAAATGCAGATCCGTGCAATATTCGAGTCTTCTCTGGAACTCATTAAAGAAGGGAAGAAACCACATCCTGAGATTATGGTCCCTGTAACATGCGAAGTTGCAGAAATTGATTATACAAAGAAAATAGTCGACAAGGTATATGCAGAGTCATGCAAAAAATTCGGTGTAAAAGCTATTGAGTACAAATATGGTACTATGATCGAGATACCACGTGCATGTCTTCTTGCTGACAAGATGGCAAAGACTGCTGAATTCTTCTCATTCGGTACCAACGACCTGACCCAGATGACCTTTGGCTTCAGCCGTGATGATACCGGTAGTTTCCTTCACGATTATCTCGACAAAAAGATTTTAGCTGCTGACCCATTCCAGACTATTGACCAGGATGGCGTTGGACAGCTGATTAAAATGTCAGTCGAGAAAGGCCGTGCTACCCGTTCTGATCTGAAAGTAGGTATCTGCGGCGAGCAGGGCGGCGACCCGGCTTCTGTAGAATTCTGCTTCAAGGCCGGATTGACTTATGTAAGCTGTTCTCCTTTTAGAGTACCTATTGCAAGACTGGCAGCTGCTCAGGCTTCAATAAAATTCGGAAAATAGCCAATATTGATAATAATAGGAAGGGTTCCGTCAAAAGCGGAACCCTTTTCTTTTCATGGTTACCCTAAAATCATTAATTTACCTTACATTAACAAGACCCTTTAGATTTGACTTACCCTACCCTGATGTTAACTGATTTTTTCAAAAAATTGAATTATATTAGCCCGGCGATCAATATTAGAAACAGATTATATTATTTATCGAAGACTTACAATAAAATTTAAAGCAATGATTACTTCAGAAGAATTGAAAAAATATGGCATTGAAAATGTTGCAGAGATAGTCTATAATCCATCTTATAATATACTTTTTGCTGAAGAGACCAGGCCCGGGCTCAGCAAGTACGAGAAAGGGATAATTACAAAATCCGGGGCAATCTCTGTCGATACCGGGGCTTTTACGGGACGTTCGCCTAAAGATAAATATGTAGTCCTCGATGAAAAGACAAAAAACAGTGTCTGGTGGAAGTCCGATAAGGCCAAAGTCTCTGACAATAAACCTATTACTCAGGATGTATGGCAGCACTGCAAAGATCTGTCTGTTAAGCAATTATCAGGTAAAAAGATTTATGTTGCAGACTGCTATTCCGGTGCTAACGAAAACACCAGGCTCAAAGTCAGATTTATTATGGAAGTTGCCTGGCAGGCACACTTTGTCAAGAATATGTTCATCAGGCCTGAACCTGAAGAGCTCGAAAATTTCGAGCCCGACTTTCTGGTACTTAATGCATCAAAGGCTATCAATGCAGAATGGAAGAAACAAGGTCTGAATTCTGAAAACTTTGTCATTTTTAACCTTACTGAAGGGATAGCAATAATTGGTGGGACATGGTATGGCGGAGAGATGAAGAAAGGTATCTTCTCGGTAATGAATTATTACCTGCCAATCAAAGGGATAGCTGCAATGCACTGTTCTGCGAATGTCGGTAAAAAAGGAGATGTTGCTATATTCTTCGGACTCTCAGGAACAGGTAAAACAACCCTTTCGACCGATCCCGGCAGAGCCCTGGTGGGTGATGACGAGCATGGATGGGACGATGACGGGATTTTTAATTTTGAAGGTGGATGCTATGCAAAATGTATTAAGCTCAGCAAAAAAAATGAACCTGATATATATAATGCTATCAGACGCGATGCCTTGCTCGAAAACCTGGTAATATTATCCGATGGAACTATTGATTTTAATGATGATTCGAAAACTGAAAATACAAGGGTTTCTTATCCTATTTACCATATAAATAATATTGTCAAACCTGTTTCCAGAGCAGGACATGCAAAAAAAGTAATCTTTCTCTCAGCAGATACATTTGGGGTTCTGCCACCGGTAAGCCGTCTGACAGAAGAACAGACAAAGTACTATTTTCTGAGCGGATATACTGCTAAAGTTGCAGGAACAGAAAGAGGAATAAATGAGCCGGTACCATCATTCTCGGCTTGTTTCGGAGCCGCATTTCTTATGCTTGATCCTCTTATCTATGCAAAAGAGCTTACAAGGAAAATGAAACAGCATAATGCTGAAGCGTGGCTCGTTAACACAGGCTGGATGGGAGGCCCTGTTGGTACAGGGAACCGGATAGACCTGCCTTCTACCAGGAAGATCATTAACGCAATACTTGATGATTCCATAAAGGATAGCAGATTTATTAATCTTCCGGTTTTCAATATAAGTATACCCACAAAAGTTAATGGAGTCGAAGATAAGATCCTTAATCCGGAGTCAGCATGGATATCACCTGTCAAATGGCGCACAGCGGCAACTGATCTTGCATTGAAATTTATTAATAATTTCAGTAAGTTTGCCTCAAATGAAGAGACTGCAAAGCTTGCGGATTCTGGTCCAAAGATCTGATTTTAAAGATGAAATAGGTTTATTAACTTTGACCTGTATTTACTAAAAAAGAATGATTGTAATTTATTATTTCATTGCGTTTTTGCTTGCTTATTTGCTGGGATCTATACCTGCTGCTGTATGGATAGGAAAAAAATTTCATGGCATTGATGTCAGGCAACACGGTAGCGGTAATGCAGGAACAACTAATGTCATCAGGGTACTCGGATGGAAAACAGGTATTCCTGTCCTTTTGATCGATGTCGCTAAGGGTTGGCTGGCGGCTATACTTCCGTTTTTTCTCAAACTGGCACCTTCAGATTCTGCCCTCCTGACCAACCTTCAGATATTGACAGGTTTGACAGCAATTATTGGCCATATATTTCCGATTTTTGCCGGTTTCAGAGGTGGAAAAGGCGTCGCAACAGTTTTTGGGGTACTTCTTGCTTTACAACCACTTCTTACGATAAGTTGCTTCGGCGTATTCCTTGTCATTCTTTTAATTACAGGTATCGTATCGGTCTCATCAATGAGTGCAGGCTTAGCATTCCCGATCTTACTATTTTTATTTTTCGATAACCCTTCAATAATATTTAAAATATTTTCAATACTTGTTGCTATTGCCTTACTGATAACTCACAGAAAGAATATAGGAAGACTATTAAGAGGAGAAGAAGCGAAGCTGATAAAACCTCGGAGAAGAAATAAAACAGAAGGCTGATCCAGTGAAGACTTAGCCTAGAATTGTTCGAGCAACTGAATTCTTTTTGCGATGGGAGGATGAGTAGCAAAAAGTGAAGTAAATGAAAATGAGGAGCCTTTCTCTTTTACCTGAGGATTTTCAATAAACATCTGCGCAACATCTTTTCTTTTAACTGCTTCAATAGTAGGATCAGCTGAAATTTTTCTTAAAGCTGATGCAAGGGCAAGCGGATTTCGGGTAAGTTCAGCAGAGCCGGCATCTGCAAGGTATTCTCGTTTTCGTGAAAGGGCAAACCTGAAAAGAGATGCAATCAGATAACCAAAAGCAGCCAGGAGTATAGCAATCAGAATACCTGCTCCTCCTCCTTTTTTACTCCTGCCAATATTACCAAACCGCATCGACCTGAAAAGTGCTTCTGCTATAAATGCAAATATCCCGACAAAAACAATAGAAATGATCAGCAGCCTTACATCACGATTTCTGATGTGTGTAAGCTCATGCGCAATTACAGCCTCAAGTTCCTGATCATTAAGTTTTTCAATAATACCTCTGGAAAGGGAAACTGAAAAGGTCTTTGGGTTAATTCCACTTGCAAATGCATTTAATGAGTCGTCTTCAATAATATTAACTTTAGGCATTGTCATACCGGTTGAAATACAAAGATTCTCAACCAGGTTATATATCCTCTTATTTTCATTCCTGGCCATGGGTTTTGAATCAGTGGCAGCATTTATCATAGCTGAATGCGTGAACCAGGCAATGGTGAACCATATCATTACTCCTATTGTAATCCAGGGAGCCACCATTATAAAATCATGGTTGATATTTCCAATTGGCAGGATTTGTTGCTGATAAGATGATATATATCGCTCCTTTCCAAATGAAGATAAGAAGAAGAAAAGCCATGTGAGCCCGTAAAAAACTACAGGAAACATCAGCAAGATCAAAACAGAGTTTGTATTGTTCCTCCTGATCTGACTCTGCAGACCAAAATACTTCATGAGATCAGAACTGTATTTTGGGTGGTTCTCCGGCAGCTGCACGCTGATCTCCAAGTTCAAACAGAGGCTCGCGTTTAAAATTGAACAGTGTCGCGATCAGATTGGAGGGGAATAATTCAGTTGCAACATTAAGCTCCTTAGTTGCTGAATTAAAGAACCTGCGGGCTGCAGCAATCTTATTTTCGATGTCAGCTATTTCATTCTGAAGATCCATGAAGTTCTGACTTGCCTTCAGGTCGGGATATGCTTCAACCGAAACTTTTAGTCCGTCCAGAGCGGTAGAGAGGCGGTTCTCTGCAACAATCTTGTCATTAATAGTAGTCGCTTTAATTGCATTTGACCGCGCTTCAGTAATTTCTGTGAGGACACCACGCTCATGTCCCATATAACCTTTTACAGCATCAACAAGCTGAGGAATCATATCATGCCTTTGTTTCAATTGTACATCAACATCAGCAAATGCCTGTTCCCTGTTATTTTTCAGCTTTACAAGCCTGTTGTAAAGTGATATTGCCATCAGAATGACCAGAAAAATAACCCCGAGAAAAATTACTACAATTATCATTTTCTTAAATTTAAGTTACATTTTAACAACCTATATTGACATCATTTTGAAGAAATAAAGATATTAAATTTTCCTGCATTTATCTGGCAGAACGTTCAAATTAGTTGATAAATAAAGACCCTTGCAGCAAGCTCCCTGCATTTTTTTATTTATTGCTGTTACAAATTGTTAATTTTGCCCCATGATTTAAAATTATTGAAGATGATAGACGGGAAAAAGATGCTTGAGCTGATAATCAGCCGGCAGAGCGACAGGAAGTACAGTGATAAACCTGTAGAAAAAGAGAAGCTGGAACGGATAATTGAGGCAGGCAGGATGGCCCCATCGGCATGTAATGCTCAACCCTGGAAATTTATTGTCGTTGATGATCCTTCAATCCGGAAAAAGGTTGCTGAAGCAGCTTCTGCAAAACTGATCGGAATGAATACATTTGTTGGTCAGGCTCCTCTCCTTTTAGTTATTGTAAGGGAAAAACCAAACATGTCATCCAAAATCGGAGGAACGATCAAAAACAAAGATTATTCTCTTATTGATATAGGAATTGCCGCTGAAAATATATGTCTTCAGGCAAAAGCTGAAGGAATAGGTTCCTGTATCATTGGCTGGTTCGATGAACGAATGTTACGAAAGATACTGAACATACCTAAAACGAAACGTGTTGAGCTTATAATCTCTTTAGGATATTCTTTGAGCGAACAGAGAGAAAAAAGACGAAAACCTGCAGATTTGACTATCTCATATAATAAGTACCAATAAAGAATTATCCTGAATCATGTTTCAGGGATGCTGCATGCCCGGTCATTACAACATTGATATATAGCTTTTTACAGTATAAGCTAAACATTATTTTAGTTTACCCAAAGCTGATTTGATCCTCTTAACCGCTTCCACAAGCAGCTCATCGGAATTTGCATATGATATTCTTATACAGTCAGGAGCACCAAAAGCGTCACCACCGACAACTGCAACCTGGGCTTTATCGAGAAAATACAGGGCCAGATCGTCTGAATTACCAATAGTTGTCACACCGTCCGATTTTCCTAAATAATAACTAATGTCAGGCATCACATAAAATGCACCCTGAGGAATCATCACTTTCATTCCGGGTACCTCTTTCAGGTGTTTACAGATAAGGTCGCGTCTGCGGAGAAAAGCCTGTCTCATAACCTCTCTTGAATTACTTTTTCCCTGAATTGCTGCAAGTGCAGCACGCTGTGCAATTGAACAAACCCCTGAAGTAAACTGTCCCTGTAATTTATTGCAGGCTTTTGCGATCCACAAAGGAGCACCTATATATCCGATTCTCCAGCCCGTCATCGCATAACCTTTTGATACCCCGTTTACTGTTATCACACGGTCGTAAATAAAATCAAAAGAGGCCATACTTACATGTTCTCCTTCAAAAATGATATGCTCATAAATTTCGTCTGAAATAATGAATAATCCTTCATGCTTCTCAACTATTCCTGCTATCGTTTCCATCTCCTTTCGGGTATAAACCATACCTGTGGGATTAGAAGGAGAATTAAAAATGATCAGACGTGTTTTTGAAGTTATAGCAGCTTCAAGATGATTTGGATTGATTTTAAAATCGTTTTCAAGAGTAGCTTCAACAACAACAGGTTTGCCTCCGGCCAGGAGAATCTGATCATAATAACTCACCCAGTAAGGAGCAAGGATGATCACCTCATCACCAGGATTAACGATTGATAGAATCACATTTATCAGAGAATGTTTTCCGCCCGCTGAAACAATTATCTGGTCAGGTGTGTAATTAATTCCATTCTCTTCCTTGAATTTTTTTGAAATTGCTTCCCGGAGATCGTTGTAACCCGGAACCGGGGGATATTTGGTATAGTTCTCATCAATCGCTTTTTTTGCGGCCTCCTTTATATAGTCAGGGGTTTCAAAATCGGGTTCTCCCAGGCTCAGGCTGATTATATCGAAACCTTTTGCCTTTAATTCCCTGCTCTTCTGAGCCATTGCAAGAGTCTGAGACACTGATAATGATTTAATTCTGTCAGATAGGTATTCCATACTATATTATATAAGGTAAAAAACTATAAAAAGACCTGAATCAAATTTATGAAGTTAAAATTAATAACAAAATAAAATATTTTTTGAAGATCATCCATGTTAAAGGAGAATCAAGGATGAAAATATGCAAAGATGCGCCATATCATATGGAAGGGAATTATATCTTTTGATTGTAAATAGAAAAAACTTAGGTTTGTATATAAATTAAAAATTATGGAAACATTATCTGATATCCTTAAGATCACTATCCCGGCATTGATCGTCTTTTTTACTGCATGGGTCCTTTTAAGAAACCTTATGAAGAATGATCAGGATAAAAGAAAACAGGAGCTTATTCTTCAGAACAGCCGGACTGTTACTCCAATAAAACTTCAGGCATATGAAAGGATCATTCTTTTGCTTGAAAGAATATCTCTTGAATCGCTACTGGTCAGAGTCTCCTCCCCTAATATGACAGCTTCTCAGCTTCATACTGCATTGCTGAACAGCATCAGAAGCGAATATGAACATAATCTCTCACAGCAGATCTATATGAGCCAGCAGGCATGGGAAGTTGTAAGGAACGCCCGCTCAAACATGATCAAAATAATCAATAATGAGGCAGAAAAGCTGCCCGCTACAGCTACATCCATGGATTTCAGCAAATTGCTTCTTGAAAGGATCATGGAACTCGATAAAGAGCCGACCAGAGCAGCTATAGACTACGTTAAAGGCGAGGTAGCCAGAATCTTATAATAAATCCACACTCCTTTTAACAAACGTACTTAAATCCTCACCACGTAACATATTATTTGCAAGCAACGCCAGATCAATAAGTTGTTTTACAACTTTATTACCTGCCCCATAAGTTTCAAGGATCTCTTTCCTGGAGTTTTCGATTTTTTCCAATTCTTTCCGGAGTTTTTCAAGATCATCTTTTTCCACCTGACTCAATTCTTCCTCTTTTTTCTTCTTTTGATCCTGTTCCATAAAATCAACTTCTTCCTTTACTTTTTTTCTTTCAGTATTATTTTCAGCAAGTTTGGTTCCTTCTGCCGTTTGGAGATTATCAGAAATATTGATTACAAGAGGATGATTTGGATTTACAACAATATTAAAGCTATCGGGCAATTCACCATAGAAATTCATTCCCCCTCCCATTTTTGACATCTCTTTCATTCTGCGCATGAACTCAGACTGCGTGATTATTACAGGCGCCTCATTTTCGTCGAGGGTTTCAAAAACCACATTATAAATCTCTTTTGATTTTATGGTTGCATTAAATACACTTTTGAGGTCATTCTTCTGTTCTTCAGATAATTTTGATTCACGCGATTCTTCTTTTTGAATAAGTTTATCGACCACATCCGAATCGACTCTTACAAATCTCGAATCCTTCAGCTTTGACTCGAGTTGGTTAATAAGGTGAATATCAAGCTGACCATCGAGCAGCAGGACATCGTATCCTTTGCTTTTTGCTTTATCAATATAGGTGTACTGATCAGTTTTGTTTGTTGAATACAGATAAACCAGTGTTTTATTTTTGTCTGTCTGGTTTTCCTTTATGATCTTTTCATACTCCTCAAACGTAAAATACTTATCATCAGTGGTTTTAAAAAGAGCAAACTTTGAAGCCTTCTCATAGAATTTCTCTTCCGTTATCATTCCGTACTCGATGAAGAGTTTCAGGTTGTCCCACTTTTTCTCAAATTCATCCCTGTTATTTTTAAAAATATCATTCAATCTGTCAGCTACTTTCTTGGTAATATGACTCGATATTTTTTTCACGTTCGAATCGCTCTGGAGATAGCTTCTGGAGACATTAAGCGGTATATCAGGAGAATCAAGAACCCCGTGGAGAAGTGTAAGGAACTCAGGAACAATCCCTTCAACTGAATCTGTTACAAAGACCTGATTACTGTAAAGCTGTATCTTGTTTTTCTGGATCTCTATATTGTTCTTAATCTTTGGGAAATAAAGGATTCCGGTAAGTTTAAAAGGATAATCAACATTAAGGTGAATGTTAAATAAAGGTTCATCCCCCACCGGGTACAGCTCCCTGTAAAACTTAAGATAATCATCTTCCTTAAGGTCAGCCGGTTTAAGTGTCCAGGCCGGTTTAGTGTTATTAATTATTTTATCCTTCCCGGTATCAATATATTTCCCATCTTTCCACTCCTGTTCTTTTCCAAATGCAATCTCAACCGGAAGAAACTTACAATATTTTTTCAGAAGCTGTTCAATACGGTTCTCTTCAAGAAACTCTTTTGAGTCTTTATCAATATGTAAAATAACTTCAGTCCCCCTGGCATCCTTTTCAACCTCTTCAATTAAAAATTCAGGACTTCCGTCGCAGGTCCATTTTACTGCTTTGGTATCATCCTGATATGATCGGGTTATTACTTCAACCTTATCGGATACCATAAATGACGAATAGAAACCAAGGCCAAAATGTCCTATTATGTTAGTCTGGTCTTTATATTTATCAAGGAAATCATTGGCGCTCGAGAAAGCTATCTGATTCAGATATTTATCGAGTTCTTCCTGTGTCATTCCGATCCCTCTGTCTGAAACCTTTATTAACTTTTTCTTCTTATCAACTGACACATGAATAGTTGTGTCGCCCATATCTCCTTTATAATCGCCGACAGATGCCATCGTCCTCAATTTAAGAGTTGCATCTACGGCATTTGATATAAGTTCGCGCAGGAATATTTCATGATCAGAATAGAGAAATTTTTTGATTATCGGAAATATGTTTTCGGTAGTCACTCCAATCTTTCCAGTTTGCATATCTTTCTGTTTTATTGTTAAACATAATAATTCTGCCGTACACTTTCAAAAGATGTGCCGTTCGGGTTGAACTGACAAATAGTCACTTTTAATAAAAAATCAGAAATATTCGGGTAGTTTAAACCAGGCAATAACAATAAACAATAATGACAGAATTATGAATGCAAAAAGAAAAGTTAATGAAATATTCCTGCGTTTTCTGAACCGGACAATACTTTTTTCGCTGATAAGCTTTTTAACTGCGTTATGTATCCTCAGAACTGAATTGGTATTTTGAGGAATATAAGCATCGATATTGAATTTCACGATTTTCTTTACTTCTTCAAGTTTCCCGATAGGGATAAGCAGAATAATCCCTGTTTTTGGGTCAACCTTTTTAATTTCCATTGAAAGATGATCTATCTTCTCAAAGTTTTCTTTGGTATCGTGTATCCCCAGTATGGCAACTTTACAAAGGGCATATTCCTTATCCTCCTCAAGATGTTTTACCAATTCCTGCTGCGACTGGAAGGAATCTACTTTGTACCTGGAAGTATCTGAAAAGCGTTTCCTTAAATCATCAGAAAAGCTTCGATAATCGTCGAGACAAAAAATATGTGTTTTAGCGACTTGTGCCATAACTATTTAACGGTATATAAAGATACTCATTCTTTGTTCCTGACATCAATATTCTTTTTAAACTTCCAAATGCCCTTTTTAAAATTGTAAGCATCAAATGAATACTCTGCGCCATAGGATTGCTGCTCTTCCTTCATTCCGGAAGAAATTGGAACAAGATGGTCAAACACAATTGATCTGGCGGAATAGAATTTTAAAGACATCACTCCGGTAGCTTCATACTCAAAAACATCTCTGAACCTGATCTCATTTCCAGCAGAAAACCACTTCCTTCCAAATATTATCTCTCCGTCAGGCTTAAAACCTAATACATCTATTATCTTCCTGTTTATTAATTTATTGCCAAAATCAATCCCTAAAAGAATATAGCATATTTCATTTTTTATTCTGATAGGCTTCAGATCATAATATAGTGCTCCGTACCAGTTCTTTTCAGAATAAACTGTATCGGTCCGTATCGGTTCATCAGTGTTAAAACCAGTCAGCCTGTATATGATGTTAGCCTTACCACGATCGCCTTTTCTGATAAAATAACAGAAATACCTGTTTGCACTATTTGTCAGAATTAAATTCCATGTAATGATTTTCAATTTATTATCGGAGGATTTTATCTGTCCAAGATAACGGATATTAGCAAACCGGTGCCCGAAGACTGAATCGGAAACAGTGTAATTATCAATTATTACTCTTATTGAATCATTAATTCTGATCCGGGTATTATCATCAAATATATTTTCAAGCCGGGTAAAGAGTTTCGCAAGTCCACTGGAAATATCATTATTAACGGCCTGGCTTTTAGCCTGCCCGAAGGTATTTAGTATAATAATAAGGTATAAAACTATGCGTTTCATTATTTCCCGGCCTTTTTTATTACATCATCAAGAAGTTTTTTCAGTTGACCACATGCCCATAATATTTCATCATTTGAAATTATAAGAGGCGGTGCAATCCGGAAAGCAGTATTGCAAAAAAGGAAATAATCGAGTATCAGACCAAAATCAGGGGCATGGGTTATAGCATATTGAACATAATTTGGATCAGTTAGTCTTACAGCAAGGAAAAGGCCCTCTCCCCTTGCTTCAGCTATAAGCGGATGATTAAGCTCCTTTTTAAAAAGAGCTGATTTACCTGCAGAAGAAGCTACAAGGTTTTCTTCGATGATCACGTTCAGTGAGGCAAGACCAGCGGCGCAACAAACCGGATGACCGCCGAATGTTGTAATGTGCCCCAATTGAGGATTTGTGATCAGCGATGACATTATCTCTTTTGAGGATATAAATGCCCCCAGCGGCATACCTCCTCCCAGCGCTTTTGCGAGAAGAAGAATATCGGGTACAACATCAAACCGGTCGATTGCAAACATATGACCGATGCGGCCAAAGCCCGTTTGAATCTCATCAAAAATGAGCAAAGCACCTGTTTCATTACATCTCTTTCTTATCTTACCAAGAAAGTCGTTCTCAGGGAAGATGACACCGGCTTCACCCTGTACAGGTTCAACTATGACACATGCTGTTTTTTTGTCAATTGATTCAATCGATTTTTCATCATTGAAATCTACCTGGAAAGTATCGGGCAGAAGCGGTCTGAAAGAATTCTTATAAAGCTCGCTTCCCTGAACACTTAAAGCACCGTGTGTGCTTCCATGGTATGAGTTTTTAAAAAAAATAATCCGGCTTTTTCCTGTAAATCTTTTAGCAAGTTTCAGAGCTCCCTCCACCGCTTCACTACCGGAGTTTACAAAATAAACATTATTAAGTTCATGAGGGAGAATGGTTGTAAGGGCTGCGGCATACCTGACCTGTGGCGATTGTATCATCTCACCATAAACCATAAGGTGAAGGTATGCATCAACCTGCGACTTTACAGCCTCAACTACTTTGGGATGACAGTGTCCGGTATTGCTTACGGAAACTCCCGATATCAGATCGAGATATTTTTCCCCGGCAGGGCCGTACATAAAAGCACCTTCGGCTCTGACAATTTCAACCATAAGGGGTGCTGATGAAGTTTGTCCGAGGTGCATCAGGAAAAGTTGACGATTGGAAAGCATTTTCGCCTGAGATATTATCGGGCCATAACATTAATATCTTTCAGCAGAGAATCTCTGAAAGATTTTCCAACCGGAATGTTTTTCAGATCTTTACCAACAATCATATCGAGAGAATTTTCTTTTATGATTTGTATCATGCTTTTATTAACTATGAATGATCTGTGAACCCTGATAAAGACACCGGAAGGAAGCTGGTTCTCGATAGCTTTCATTGTAAAATGAATAGTAAACTTATCGTTGTTAGTTGAAAGAGTAACATAATTTTCGAGAGCCTCGATATAAATTATTTCTTTAAGTTTCAGTTTGACAAGTGATGATCCTTTTTTAATGAATATCTCTTCATCTCCGGTGTTGGGAGCTTCTTTGCGGGCGAAGTATCTGATTGTTTTATCAATAGCTTTACAGAATCTTGCATACGTCACCGGTTTAAGCAGGTAATCAACAACATTTAAGTCGAAAGCTTTTATGGCGTATTCTTCTGCCGAAGATATTATTATAATATTAGGAGGGTTATCGAGGCTGCCAATGAGTTCGAATCCGTTCAGCTCAGGCATTTCAATATCAAGAAAGATAAGATCTATATCCTTACGTTTTGTGAATAAATTTCTTGCAGTTATGGAATCACTGAATGAGCCAATAAGGTTAAGAGAAGTAGATTTATTAACATACCCTTCCAGTATTTTACAGGTAATCTTATCATCATCGACTATAACACAATTCATTCTCTACGATTTAGGGAGGGAACAACGTATTCAAAATTAATAAAAAATATTAATAATTTTTATTCTTTAGATAAAAGTTACTTTTTTTAGCTATTTATTTCCTTTTTTGCGTTTTGAATAATCAGTATTAACATATATTAAAAAAAAAGGGGTGTTATTACACCCCTAAGCAATCTCGATTGATTAAGATTAAAGACCTTTGTTAAGTGCCGGAGCTGCTTTGAATTTAACAACTTTCTTAGCAGGAACGTTCAGTTTAGCACCTGTACGTGGGTTACGAACAACCCTTGCACTTCTTTTAGTAACATTAAAGGTACCCAAACCTGGAAGTTGGATTCTGTGACCTTTTTTCATAGCTTTTCCGAAAGCTCCAACAAATGAGTTTAAAGCTTTTCCTGAATCTTTAATAGAAAGACCAGCGTCAGCAGCAATTGCATTAACTAATTCTTTTTTTGTCATAATTAAAATTTTAAATGTTAGACCAATTTTAATAATTGAATACAAATTTATTTTTTTTTAATTCATATGCAAATTTATTTTGTCGTTTTTCCACAAATAATGCGACATTTAGGTTAAAAGAGCTATTTTTTTTTGACGAAAATCGTTTTTTCTTCAAAATAACGCAATTTAGCACTATTAGTAAGGTTCCGGCTTTAAACGGGAAAATTTTGTTTACATTTTGTTAATAAATTTTGTATACTGTTGATTATATGCTATTTAGCTTATTATTATTGAAATAAACCAAAAAAATCAAAAAAATATTATCTTTGCGGCGAAGAAAATCTTCCGCCTTCGCCAAGGCTATGGCGGATTAAAGGAGAAATGGCAGAGCGGTCGAATGCGGCGGTCTTGAAAACCGTTGTCCTTTATCCAAGGGACCGGGGGTTCGAATCCCTCTTTCTCCGCCGAATGAAATGAAATTCCGCTTGTAAATCAAATACTTACAAGCGGTTTTTTATTTTTACATACTGGATTACATACAGTTTTGATATTAAACTTCCAGAAAAATACTTTTTACATAAAATCAAATTGCAATCTTTGTATTAGACTCCCCGTCAAATGCCGGGTCGTGTCCTGAGGGCCGGGGGAGTAATCCTTAACTCCGGAGAAATGCAGCAAGATAAAGGGTATTGCTTCAATGCCACAGTTCTTATGTTTACATCGATAGCTATTATTTCATATAGCACTTAAATTAACCGACAATCTTTCCCAAAATCTTGGAGCATAAACAAATATGTCATCGGAGGTATATGGAATTTTATCGGCTCCGGCATATATTTGTATCAGGTTGTTTATGTCAAAAGTCATTGTTCCGGTTACGGTTTTTGTCTCTCCTTCGGGTACAGGTTGAAGTTTATACTTTTTCTCTGGTTATTTTTAAGCTTGTACCAAATGACATATCAATACAGGAATTAAAGTAACTTACTGGAGTGGTTTTTGCAAAATCCAGGTAGATGGGCAGGGATTAGCTCTGTGTCCCGTAAAAAGCGTGACGAACTTATTTACTTTAGTACCATCCGTATTATAAGCCGTAACATTAATATTTTAATCTTGGTAGTAAGTTGTTTCTAAATGAATTACTTAGTTGAAATCATTATGACAACTGGATTATCAGTCTCTTTAAGGGAATGTGCTAGTTTTTCTAATTCCCTTTTTCTTTCAGGATATTGTGGTTTTAGGGTTTTAAATTCAATGGATGTTACATATTGTTTAAGTTTTAATGCATCAATCCAGGCAATGATAGTAGAATTGTCCTTAACTGTTTTTGGCCAAATATTTGGACCTGCGTCAAGATCATTTAATAATTCAATTTCTGGGTCAAACAATACATTGATTTTCCCATTTTTTGAGCCGATATATGAAAGCCCTTCACTTTTACCATTATAAGGAATTATGAATTCATAATAGATGCAATCACTAAATTCAAAAAGGTTTATAGGGGTAAGGAAATTATTCATTATATATTTCGCGTCATTTTCTTCTCTCTTGGCTGGGGTTAGGCGCAATTTACCAGTCTCAATAATTAAGTGAGGTTCAAAGCCTTTATTTTTATAAGTATAAACTGTATCAGAGTAGATTTCTTTTTTTAAAAGGTTCCCATTATATCGATAGAAAATGTTTTCTCCCATAAAGGCTACATTAGGGACTGTCCTTTTCCATGAAAATTTGTTTGGGAAATTCTTTATTATTTTCCCCATTGTATCAATAAGGATGTAACTGTTTTCTACAATTCCCATATGATTTTGGTTGTAACAGAGAATGCCATCTTCTGTAAATTTAAAGTTCAAAGCAGCAGAGAGTGGGGTTTTAAAAGTTCTAATGACTTTCCCATCTTTATTAAAGACCAGGAATTTTTGTTGCCAACCATCTGCGATATAAATTGATCCAGTTTTGGGATTTATATCAACATCATGAGCATTAGTAAATTCGTTTGGGCCCCTGCCAATTGTACCTATCTTAGTAACAAAAGAACCATCATATCTGAACATGTTGATTTCAGCAAAATTTTGAGTAAGAAAATAGTCCTTTGCGAAGATAATTTTATTTATTCGGGAGATTAAGCTTTGTTGTGTTGTCTGCAAAGGAATATATTTAATTTCTGTAGCTCCAATTTCTGATAGTTTAACTGAAGTCTTCTCAGGTAGTTTTTTCAGATCAAAAGTAAAAGGTTGACCTATAAGTGCCTTAGGGAAAAACAAACAGCTTATTAAGATTGAAAAAATAAGCATGAATCTTAGTGATGTTTTCAGTGTAGTTTTCATCTTATGGAGCTAATATTTTGACCCCAATTTGTTTTAATCAGGCTGTCCATTTGGTGACAACGGAACGCAAAGTGAGGTAATATCTTAAAGTTTTATTGATTTATTTTCTCATTGAATTTACTGATCATTTAATCCCTTTCCATTGAGAATTTGCTGCGTACATTTTTCAATCCTTGACTCCCGGGTTTTGGATTGTTTGGGTTCAGAAAAATAAAGAATGTATGCTCTTTGTCGTCCCGGCGTCAATGCATCAAAAGCAGTTTTCAAGGATCTGGCGCCCCGCCTGCACATTCTTCGTTTGATTGATCTCAATTTCTCTAATTCTTTCTGCCACTTTTGGGCTTTACTAAAATAAAAATCAACCTTAGAATTCATTCTGTTCATTTATAGAGTGTGGTGGTCGTAGCAATATTTTTCTCGTTATGCTGCTAGTTTATCTTCAGGTTATTTGAAATATTTGTTAACAATATCTTCCATTATTTCTTTAGTCAGGGGTTTTGTTTTAAAGTCATAAATAACATCCCAATTTTTTGCTTTTGCCTCAT
>Ga0209429_10000693_pt1 | contig 22059 bp, 20 predicted proteins | sample BarGraNGADG00212_3_FD_184493 | JGI IMG/M metagenome (GOLD analysis project Ga0209429, IMG submission 184493) | Arctic peat soil microbial communities from Barrow, Alaska - Barrow Graham LP Ref core NGADG0004-212 (SPAdes) (version 2) | ecosystem: Environmental > Terrestrial > Soil > Wetlands >...
CCTATGGAATCCGTATACCCGGGTCAAAAGGGACACAGGCACATGGTGTTCCCAATTATGTTTTCAGGCATATACAGGAATTTTTCCCAAATGATTTGAAAGATCTTGAAAGAAAACTGAGGCGCAACCAATTCTACGGCGGCACGGCAGCCGTTATGATTGAGCCATTGGGACCGGAAAGCGGAACGACTCCGGTCGGGATGGATTTTAATAAAGGCGTAGAGGCACTGTGTCGGAAACATGGAGCACTTCTGATATTTGACGAGGTTGTAACAGGTTTCCGGGTTGGGATGGCAGGAGCACAGGGCTATTTTGATGTCAGTCCTGACTTAACCGTTTTTGGCAAAGTTGTTGCAGGAGGATATCCCGGAGCAGGCGGTCTTGGCGGTAAAAAAGAATACATGAAATATCTTTCTGCAGGAATTGCAGGCGGTCACAAACAGAAAAAGGCACTGGTCGGCGGTACCATGGCGGCGAATCCGCTTAGCTGTGTAGCAGGGTATTACACTCTGTGTGAAATAGAGAGAACAAATGCTGCACAAAAGGCCGGTCAGATAGGCGACATGCTTACAGCAGGATTACAGCAGCTCATCAAAAAATATGACCTTCCCTTTGTGGCATTTAACCAAGGTTCCATATGCCATCTGGAGACAGTCGGAACAACACATTATTCACTTAACTGGTTAAAACCATGGACAATTCCGGCTGTATTACATGCAACATCCGACAGGAAAAAGGAAATGGAACACATGGGCGCCGCGTATATGGCGGAAGGGATTGTGACACTGGCAGGCAGCAGGCTCTATACAAGTGCTGCATATACCGGTGAAATGATCGATGATGTACTGAGCCGGTTTGAGAGAGTATTTCAAAACATAACAGTAATAGAAGTGAAAAAATAGAACAGCAATAAGTGCCGTTTCAGCAGGGGGCCAATATGATTGATCGGGAAGCAAAAGAAAAAGTTGTAGCAGCCGGCATCCGGCTTGTTAAGTCAGGGCTTATTGCACGTACGTGGGGAAATGTGAGCTGCAGAATCAGTGACAGTCACTTTGTCATATCTCCAAGCGGCCGGGATTATTTGTCACTTGCCCCTGAGGAAATTGTTACGGTGGCAATAACCGATTTAAGCTATACGGGAGATATTAAGCCCTCGTCAGAAAAAGGGGTTCATGCTGAAATCTACCGGCACAGGCCGGACACGAATTTCATCATACACACGCATCAGGAAAATGCTTCTGTGATAAGCGCAATAGGAATGGATTCAATAAGTACGGATTCTGCTTTTCCCCTTCTTGGGAATGAAATAATCTGTTCATCCTATGGTCTGCCGGGAACCGGAAAGCTTCGCCGGGGAATTGCAGATGCATTAGAACGCACTAAGGGGAATGCCATTATCATGAGAAATCATGGGGCCGTTTGTTTTGGAAAAGATGAGGAGGAAGCCTTTCAGATAGCATCAGATCTTGAGCAGGCCAGCATCCGTTTTATTGAAGAAAAATATCGGATAATCAAAGATGTTAAAAGTTTTGATCCTGATCAAATGAGACAGTTTGTACTTTCAAAAATAGCTCGCCCGTGGAAGGGGAGATGTTTGGATTTTCCCCGGCCATACTGCAACAGCGAGCGTACAACGAAAGGATTTATACTATACATCAAAGACAATACACCAATTTCTGTTGCGTTGGGACAGTTGGGAGGGACTTTGCCCGGCGAAGCTGCCATTCATGATGAAATATACCGCAAAAACAGAAACATTAACTGCATTATACACACGGACGCACCTGATGTTCTCGCTATTTCCCGTGCAAATATAACACTCTATCCTTTGGTCGATGACTTCGCACAGATTATCGGAACCAAAGTGAAAACGGTTCTGAAAAATCCGGCCGAAATAGCGGCAGCACTGAAAAGCACCTCCGCCGTTCTTATTGGAAATAACGGGGCTTTGTGCTGCGGTGCCACTGAAGGCGATGCTTCAGCTGTGCAGATGATAATGGAGAAGAACTGCAAAGCCCAAATCTGTGGAACATTGTTTGGGGTTGTGAAGCCCTTAAGCCTGTTGGATAGTAAATTGATGAGGGTTGTATACCTGCAAAAGTATTCGAAACAGATAAACTCCAATAAAAAATAGACGCAGGAATGACCCATTTATGTAAGGGGGTGGCCATCCGTGAGTGTTTATATCCTTGCTTACGATGTAGGAACAACATCAATAAAGACCTGCATTTTTGAGATTGCTGATTCGATCAAATTAGTTGCGTCTGCTGTTGAAGAATACAACCTTTTCATCGAAGCAAACGGGGGTGCGGAGCAGGATCCTGATGAGATATGGAATGCGATGTGCTTAACAACAAAGAAAGTGATCCAATCAAGCGGTATCTCCCCCGAAAAAATACAGGGGATATCATTTTGTTCCCAAATGCAGGGTCTGGTTCTTGTGGATAAGAACGGGGAACCAGTACGCCGCCTTATGAGTTACATGGATCAAAGGGCATATCGAGAAATCAAAGAAGGCATTGCACATGGCATTCAAATTTCCGGAGTCAACATCTTCAAGCTTATAAAATCAATCCATATAACCGGTGCCGTTGCGGCCAGTGTAAAAGATCCTGTCTGGAAATATAACTGGGTCAAGCGTAACGAACCGGAAACCTTCAGCCGGATACATAAATGGCTCGATGTGAAAGAGTATCTGATACTTAAATGCACAAATGAATTCGTTATGACAAAAGACAGCGCATTCGGAACAATGCTGTATGACATAAGAAAGGGAAAACATTGTTTCAGTCCGGAAATGTGCCGGATGCTAGGGGTTAACAGGGAACATATGCCCCGGGTCGTAACTGGCACGGATCAGGTTGGACAATTAACTGAAAAAGCGGCCGGGCATCTCGGCTTGAGGCAGGGAACTCCTGTGTTCGGAGGGGGAGGGGATGCTTCCCTGATAGGCGTTGGTGCAGGGGCCGCAGAGGTAGGAAGTACCCATATTTATTCCGGAACATCCGGCTGGGTATCCACCGTTGTAAAAAAGAGGAAAATAGATCTCACGTCCATGATAGCTTCCATTGTCGGTGCGAACGACAACACATATAATTATTTTGCGGAACTGGAAACAGCCGGGAAATGTGTTGAATGGGTTAAGGATCATCTCGCACTGGATGAAATTAATATTTACCTGGAAAAAGTGTGTATTTCTGATTCGCTCGAAACCATCTACAAAAACCTGTATGATTTCATGCTGGACGAAATTAAGAATGTACCGGCAGGCAGTCACGGGGTTATTTTCACGCCCTGGATGCATGGGAATAGATGCCCGTTTGAAGATCCCAATGCCCGGGGAATGTTTTTTAATATCAGTCTGGAAACGGGAAAAAGGGATATGATTCACGCTGTTATTGAAGGTATTTGCTATCACCTCAGGTGGCAGCTTGAGGCACAGGGGAAAAAAGTTAAAACATCAGAAACAATTCGGTTTGTTGGCGGCGGTGCCTTGGCTCCTTTAACCTGTCAGACGATATCCGATATTCTGGGGTGTGAAATTGAAACGGTAGAAAGTCCTCAGAATGTCGGAGCTCTCGGTGCAGCTGTTATTGTCGCTGTCGGACTTGGTATATTAGACAGTCTCGAAGATGCAAATAAGCTTATCAAAGCCAATGCGGCCTATTATCCGAATCCTGCGAACCGGATTGTACATGACCGGAATTTTGAGGCGTTCAAAATGCTGTACAAAAATAATAAGAACATTTTCCATGTGCTGAATGGTATGGAATAATCTTTGCACGTAAGGGCAAATTATGGAAATCCGACAAGACATGTATCGGATCAGAAAGTGAAGGAGAGTCATATGGAAAGAAAAGACAATGTGTCAAAGTATCGCTGGGTTATCCTTTTTACAATTTTCCCGATTATTGTCTCTACGGAAATGATGTGGCTTTCACTGGCGCCCATAAGCAGTATGGCACAGAGCTTTTATGGTGTTAAAAGTTTAAGCATTGATATGCTGTCCATGAGTTATATGATTATGTTCATCATTTTCTCGATTCCTGCATCCTGGGTTGTGGATAAATTCGGGTATCGCCATTCCCTTATCATCGGAGCGCTTCTTACAGCTGTTTTTGGAACAGTCAGGGCTGTCTTTGCAGACAATTTTACAATTATACTGATTGCTCAGTTTATGATTGCTGTTGGGCAGCCTTTTTTGCTTAACATTTCGACAAAGGTTCCGGCCAACTGGTTTCCTGCCACCGAACGATCGACAGCTGCAGGAATTCTTACAATGGCACAATATGTCGGTTTCGCAGCGCCTATGCTTTTATCGCCGGTTCTCGCCCAAAGCAGGGGGATTCCTTATGTGCTAAAAACATTTGCCATAATAGCTGTGATATCTGCCGTTATTTGTATCGTGTTTACAAAAGAAAAACCGCGGGTTATTCCTCCCGGACCCATTGCCCCGAGGGAAGACTTAAGCTTTACTTCCATGAAAAATCTATTCAAAAATAAAGCGTATCTGTCCGTACTGACCGTTTGCTTTATATCGATCGGAATATTCAATACGGTACTCACAGTACTTGAATCGATCCTGAAGCCTCACGGCATTACATCAGCACAAGCAGGTATTGTCGGTGCGGTATTTGTTGTTGCCGGGGTCGTGGGGGCAGTAGTACTTCCTATAATATCGGATAAGGCCGGCGTAAGAATTCCTTTCTTCGTCGGTTCGATTATCCTTTTGATCCCTGCTTATCTGGGTTTTACATTTGTCCATACTTTCATAATGCTTGTTGTCATAGCAGCCCTTGCCGGGTTTACGATTATGGGTGTCGCTCCAATTCTTTTCCAGCATGGTTCGGAAGTCGCATATCCGATACAGGAGGGGACTTCCCTCGGGATGATCCTTCTTATGGGGCAGATATCAGGAGTTTTGTTTGTATTCCTTTTTGATGTGTTAAAGAATTCATTGAATTCCGTTATGCTTCCTATGTTACTCATTGTTGCGGCGACCATTCTGGAACTGCCGGTTGTTATCCGATTGAAAGAGTCCGGGTTAAACCGAAATAATGTATAAAAGCGAAATGATGTGTATCTTTGCATTCATTAAAAGGTAAAATGGGAAGTTCAGATATAGTATGAATTTCGAGAAGAATTGAGAGGTCATTATGGCAGAGAATATTATAAAAAATAAAAAGAGCAAATTTCATAAAGATACTTTTGACAAAACCACGGAAGATCGAAGGCAAAAGGTACTGGAGGTAGCTATTGACGAGTTTGCCGCGAAAGGTTACAGCGCTACCAGTATTAATGATATAGCAAGAAATGCTCACATCAGCATTGGTTCCATGTACAGTTACTTCGCATCAAAAGAGGATTTGTTCTTAACTATAGTTAACAACGCCTATTTTGTGATGGAAAAGATATTAAACGATGTCGCTGTCAGCAGCATGGATGTTTTTGACTGCATAGAAAAGATGCTTTTCGCATCCAGAAAATTTGCTCTGGAATATCCGCAATTGAATCAGATATACCTGGATATCACAACGCAGGCACTTTCGCAGATGTCGGTACGGTTATCGAGTAAGCTGGAGATGATTACCCCGCAGCTTCTCAGCAATGTCATCAAGCAGGCTAAAATAGAAGGAAAAGTCAGCAGTGATATTGATGAAAGGGTTGCTTCCTTTGTCATTGACAATATTTATATGATGTATCAATTTTCATTCTCATCGGATTATTATAAAGAGAGAATGAAAATATACCTTGGAGAAGAAAAGCTAAATGATATTAATCAGGTTGAAAGTAGTATTTTGAAATTTATCAGAAGGGCTTTAGGAAAAAATGACTGAAGCACAGTATGCCAACAGGGCACGCATTCATAATTCCGGTGAATTATGCAAATGCAGCGTTTGTGTAGGATAGGAAAATGCAATTCCCTGTTTGTCAAATTCTTCTTTTATACGCAAATTCACGGTCTGATTAATATCCATGTATTTATTATAGTCGCTGCTCAAAATAAAATATGCTATTTCAAAATTCAGGCAATAAGTGCCATAAGAATTGAAATGCGTACGGGAAAAAGTGGTATCCGGCACGCCGTCAACAATGTCTTTTATTAATCCGGGGATTACCCTTAGCTTTTCACAGCTGGTATTATAGGGAACTCCAATTGTAAACAATACTCTTCTTTGTGCCAGGGTTTTATAGTTGTTTATGCGTGAACTTGTCAAATCCGTATTGGAAAAAATCAGCTGCTCACCGCCTAAAGCCCGCAGGCGTGTGGTTTTCATTCCAATATGTTCCACGGTGCCCATCTGTTCTCCTACGATAAGAAAGTCGCCAATCTCAAATGGATGGTCAAAGACTATTGTGAAAAAACAGAAAAAATCCGATAGGATGGACTGCGCCGCAAAGGCAATCGCTATACCGCTGATCCCGAGCCCTGTGATCAGTGTTGTGATTTTTACTCCGATATTATCAAGAAACAGAATGAGGGCAACAACCCAGATCAGGACTTTTATTATTCCGGTTATCAAGTTAATCGCAAGATAATTACTCTGGGAAGTTTCTTTGTTTTTCCAATGTTTGTTTAAAGCAAACACGACAACAGAAGATGCAAATATTGCACCTATTATCAGCAGAATGAATAATACAACTGTACTTAGCAATTTTACGAATGCAGGATTCAGGGTTAATATTTTGGTGCATAAAAAAACGGCAGTGATATATAGAATTGGCAGCAGATATTTCTTGATGCCGCGCAGTAAAAGGTCATTAATGCTGTCCGGGGTTTTATGAGCCCAGACATAAATACGTCTCAACAAAAAAAGCTCTGCAGCTTTAATAACCATGCAGCTGAGAATAACGGATAACAAAAAAGTGAGATAATCCAAAACAGTATTACTGAAAAACGTATAATTTAAAAATTGCGGCACTGTGTGCCCTCCTTTTTATTGTATGAGAAAACAGAATGTTTGAGTAAATTATAACAACTAACCAGGTAAACAACAAATATATACACTTTGTTGTTTGTCTCATCTGAAAAGCGCAACAGATTAAACGGCACCCGCGAAGATCTGATAAATGCCGGAGGGTAGCAAAATTTGTAATACAGTATTATTCTGACGTTATAAATAGATTGCAATTCAAGTGTGAAGGTCAATATTTGGTGTAAAAACGAGAAAGGAATGGTGGCTGCCATGACATGTTTTCATAACTTCGCTGCCCCGGTCTGGCAGATATTTGCCGGCAATCTGCTGCTTCTAATTTGCAGCTTATTTTACCTTGTCTGGTGGGTTGTTTGCTTTGGGCCCGATGCATCCGGAAAGACCGCCGGCGGATCTGCCGGTGTGATCTACATCACCGCCGCTTTTATTACAGGAATCGCCGCGATTGTTCTGATGTCCGGCGGTATTAACACTCTTTCCAAAGATGCAAAGGGTGTGCCTGTGTGGCTCGTTTTGCTGGGTGGAACCGTGTTGTTTGTCGTTATGATTCTGGTTACGACCGCTGTGTACCACCGGCCGATGACATCGGAACTGATAATCGTACATATCTGGGCAGTATTGGAGCTGTGCGCTGTCGTTGTTCTTTATGGCACAGGGCGTTTCGGGTTGGGACGCACAGTGCTGCTTCTGACCCTTGTAGGAATTGCCTTCATCGCCGGCATGATCTGCTACGTACTCTATTACCGTCTGGAAGGAACGGCCAGTTACCGGGACGGCATGGCTCCGCTGATTATCGATGCGTCTGTGATGGCGATATTTCTGGGAGTGCTGGCGGTCTCATAAGCCGGCAAAAATCTATGTGTTTTCTGTGTATAAAGGCGGGAAAACGATTATTCTTCGACAAGCTGAAGAAAGATTTTAGCCACAGCCGGGTCAAACTTCAATCCGATATTTTTTCGAATCTCTTTAAGGGCAGCATCTTTTCCCATTGCAGTTCGATAAACACGATCCTGCGTCATCGCGTCATAGGAATCTGCAATTGCTAAGATGCGTGAGGCCAAAGGGATCATTTCTCCGGAAAGTCCCTGGGGATATCCGCTTCCGTTCCAATTCTCATGGTGGCTTAGAATATAACAGGCGATCGGCTTCAGTTCTGCAGCGGACATTGCTAAGTTATAGCCAATCTCTGAGTGCCGCTTCATCTTCTTCCATTCATCAGGGGATAGTTTGCCCGATTTATTCAATATTTCATCACCAATGGAAATTTTGCCAATATCGTGCAGGGTGGCAAACAATTCCATTTCATTAAGCTCATTCACCGTCAGATTCAGCTTTTCTCCGATTCTTCTTGTAAGAACAGCCAGCCGTTCTGCATGTTCTGCCGTTTCCTGACTCTTGTCGTTCAAGGTGGAGCGAATGGATGACACAATGGTACTGTGAATGCTTTTATTCTGCAGAAGCTTGCAGCTGCACATATATTCGTCTGCAAGTCTTTCAATTGAGTCAATACTGATTCCTGTCATAGACTTCGTCGCATATCCAATGCAAACATTGATATGAAGTAAGTCGTTATCGATGTTTCTGTTATGTTCTTCACATGCAGCCGTTATCTGCTGGGTAATTTGTTCTGCTTTTTTGCAGTCTGTACCCGGGAGTATAATACTGAATTCGTCGCTGCCGGTCCGGCCGATGATGTCCGTGGTACGGCAGCAGGACTTGAATATTCTGGCGGTGGATTTGATTATTTTATCGCCGGACTCGTGTCCGAGCGCCTTGTTGATCATTTTAAGGCCATTTATGTCACCGATAATGACGGAAAGAGGAAGCTCGTCGGAAGCATCCAGGCGCGCCTTTTCCTCTTCGTAAAAAATCCGGTTGCACAGTCCGGTCAGGCAGTCGTGATGAAGAAGGTATTCAACTTCCGACTTGAGTTCCAAACGCGTCTTTTCTGCTTGTTTTCTTTTTCCGAAATCCGGGAAAAAAGAGTATAGTCCATTGACGTATTGCTCTGTAAGATTACTCATTTGCTTAAGCCTCCTTCAACTTTATTGGAGGCATTGGCTGCGGAAGATGAATCAGCAATTTTGCTTCCTTCCATCGTTTCGTCCTTCTTATTTGGTGCAATATTTACCGGTTTGGTACTGGAAGGGTTACTATTTTCCGGTTTTGCCGATGCAGAGCTGCCGATATTGCTGCCGGAAACAGATCCGGTGGTGGTGTCTTGCTTTCCTGAATTGCTGGAATTCGGCGTATTCAATTTGGTTTTTTCAGAAGTTGCGGATGGGGCTGCCGTTTCGTCAGATATATTCTTATTATCATTTCCGACGATGTCGGCATGATTTTTGAGTTTATTCAGGTTGTCAGAGCTAGATACAAACTCTGATACAGGAATCATTTCTCCGTTATTTTCAATCATTCCGTTGATCACATACAGTCCCATCGGAACATCTTTGCCTTTGGCTTCAAACATTTCGACCTGATTCGCTTTGATAATGGCTACATTAAGTGTGTCATCCAATGTCTCATCTTCAGTGAGACCTTTTTCAATCTGATTATTGAGCTCATCCTGCATTTTATCTGAATCTTCATTTGCTGCTGTGAGCAGCACGGTAGATACAATCACGTAATCTTCCACATTATCTTTTGAATTTATGAATCCTGCGGTTGTGGCCAGAGCGATAATATCAGAAATTGCGTCGTCAACGGGAAGACCAACAAGGGGGGCGACATTCAGAGTCTTAGCGTCTTTATTGACAGCCTCAATCTCGATGACTTTGCCGTTTGCATCAATATAAAGCGCAAAGCTCGGATTAATATCGAGACTCACCAATGCATAGGAAAGCTGATGCTCCGCATACATGGCTTCGGCATACTTGGCGGCATCTTCCGATGTATTTACTGCTTTGTATGACTGTGAATAGATATTTGCGCCGATTGCTATGACAAACATCACGGCAGCAGAAATAACGGCAGAAATCCATATATTTTTATTCGAAAAAACATTCATTTTTTTCGACTGGGTTTGCAGCCTGATTCGGGTGAGCATTACCGTTTCGTTGAACGCATGTTCTTTGATTGTATTCTGCAATTTATTCATACCGGTCACCTCCGTTAAGACTTGAATTTGTCTATAGTCTTTAAGAGGAGAAATTGTTTCAATTAGTTACATTTATCGAGTAAATTTTTAAGCTTTTTAAGCGACCGGTAATAACGGAGTTTGACTGCACTCTCACCTTGCTTCATCGTAGTGGCGATTTCCAGAAAAGTCATGTCGAACCGGAATTTCGCAAAGAGAACCTGCTGCTCGGGTAGAGAAAGTCTACTGACTGCTTTCCACAAATCTTCGTTCTCAAACGGTTCAAATGCGTTGATCTCCCAATCGGTATCATCAGGGACAGTATCACTCAACTGAAGATCCTCGTCGTCAAAGGAGAGCAGCGTGATCTTTTTGGAGTACGTGCGGCTCAATTCGTGGTTGGACATTTGAATCAGATAGGCGAGTTCATTCCCTGGGCGTTTGCTCTTCAGGACGACATGCTGGTAAAAATTCGTATAAACAATTGCCGTGATATCCTCCGCTTCAGACAGTCCGGGCGCTTTGAAAAAAACGTACCGGCTTACTTTTTCGAAGGTTTCAAAGTATACTGCTTCAAAATATTCCTGATGTACCTGTTTTTCCATGGATCTTGTCCCCGCATTTCTGTCAGTGATTATTCCCCGAACAGCTGACAGTTCAGGAAAGAAAACCAACCGCTGATTGTGATTGATTTCTCCTGCTTGCTATAGCTTATACCAGAGTGGAGTAATTTAGTAAAGAGTATTTTGGCTTTCGGCTGGATTTGGCGAATTTTTCTTAAAAGGGAAAGATCAGGAATTTTGGTTATTCAGCAAATCCGGGTTTTCAAAAGAATTGCAAAAATTAGAAAACGAGACATTGCATCTTGTTTTGTATGATATGATTTTTGCCGTTTGATTTGAACGAAACCTGGAATCAGGTCATTATAGCTGATAATTCAGCGAGGCAGGGAGCAAGCATGATTGTTCTCGCATACTTCTCATCAAGCAGTCATCGATCATTTCGTCCCAGGTCAACAATAAGCGGCATACGGTCATGAAAAGGATATGCTGGCACAAAGCGTACCGTAAGCCTATATTACGCCGCAGGTCGGCCATGATTCATTAACAGATTGGTTAAACAAATAGACAGAATCATAATAGTGGTCAGTGTTATAGTAAACAAAATACGCAATTTTAGCCGCGCCGTTACGACAGCAGTGCAATTACAGAAATCAGGTATCCTTTTCATGAATTTCGCATTAGATCTGGTCGCAATTATTTTATCTTCTTCCTTTCTTTTTTTTGCAATTATATATATCGGAGCAGGCGCTATACTTTACAGAATCCTGCTTACCAGGCGGACGTACATGCGCCAGGCTAAACATACCGCGTCTGATTCATACCAGGTGGAGCGCAGGAAAAATACTTTTAGTTACGACGGAGAAATGTGGTTCCATAATATGGAGCCTGCTGAGACTGTCATTCTTTCCAGAAAAAATGCACCGCTTCATGGCTACACCATTGCGGCGTCTGAACCGACGGACCGCTGGGTGATCTGCCTGCATGGCTATACCGGCGCGCCGGATACCATGGGTCCCTTTGGCAGAAAATTCCATAATAGCGGGTTCAACACTCTGTATCCGGCCTTGCGCGGACATGAAAGCAGCGAACACATGACCATTTCGATGGGATGGCACGACCGGCTGGATATTATCGACTGGTGCCGCTATGTTATTAAGCAGAATCCCAGGGCACAGATTGTTCTTTTCGGAGTCTCGATGGGAGCCTCAACAGCCATGATGGCCAGCGGAGAAGACTTGCCGGGCGCGGTCCGGTGTATTGTAGCTGACTGCGGGTTTTCGTCGGTCTGGGAGATTTTTGCGGTTCAAATCAAACGCTATGCAAGACTGCCGGCCAATCCTTTCCTTCTGCCCATCTATACAATGGCTCTTTTGAAGGACAAACTTGACATAAAAGCAGCATCCTGTGTCCGTCAGGTTAAAAAATCCAGAACACCGATTTTGTTCATCCATGGCGATGCGGACGAGCTGATCCCTCATGCTATGATGGATGACCTTTTTTCGGCTGCGGGCTGCGAGAAGGAAAAACTGCTCGTTCACCATGGACGTCACGGCGAATCGGCAAATGCCGCACCTGAGCTCTACTGGTCCACGGTTAAGTCCTTCATCAGTCGCAAATTGTCTGTGCCTCAGCTGGTGCTTGCACCGGCCGGAATTCGTTCTGCAAAATAATTTTGATTAATACCGATTGTTTTTCCTTCAGTTTTTTGCTATCCCCGTATCCCACATGTCTTGTACCACAAAAAATACAACGCCTGGAAACATCGCACTTGTTTATTAATTAATAATTGATTTATTTTATCACCATATAATACTAATAGCAAGGAAAAGGGATTCTATACGCAAGGGCAAAATGATATACTATTTTTTAATAGAAAACAAAAAAATGTCATATAAGTGAGATTCCGACTAACATTCACTGTGTTACGGAAGCTTGGCTTTATGCATTGCGAGGCAGTTCATATGAATTTTGATGAGTATGATGATGACTTAAAAGAATGGATTGGACTGGTACTTGCTAACCATTCCGTCAATCAGGATATAACAAAGCTGAATTGCAAAAAGATTCTTCGACATGGCATGAAAAACGGTGATAGTAAACTGCTTGGATTTGCTTACTTTTATTTGGCTTATATTAATCATCTTGAGAATGACGGTAGAAAACTTATTCGGAATTTGACGCTCGGGATGGAGCATCATAATAAGGCAAAGATGTGGGACCTTCTGGTTCGGTCATACAATTTGTTGGGTATCAATTTTGATAATCATGGCAACATTCCTGCCGCCATTGATTATTATCTGAGTGCAATCAAATATTCTCACGAATACGGACGGAAATATGAAGAAGGATATGCAAACGCCAATATCGGTCAGCTGTATTTTCTGCTGCATGATTATGAGACGGCGATTTCCTATTTGAAGGAAGCACATAAATGTATTAATTCGAACAAGAAAGAGAAATCATATGCAAGGATCATAGTTGTAATTGAGATTTCACTGGGATATTGCTATTTGCGTAAGGGAAACATGAAGTCTGCACTTCCTTATTTTTATAGAATCGAAAAGGCAGATCATACAAATTTAGGCGATGTGTATAACATATCTATTTGCTGTTTCGAAGTCATATTTTCTAACGCATTAGCTGAATTCAGCAAGAGAGACAAGCTGATTGGCAGAATGATTGAGCTGCTCGATGAAGCTGGATCCCTTATGGACGTGTATGATGATGTATTCATATTTTGCGATTTTCTTTTTGATGCTGGGCGCTATGAGGAACTTATGCGTGTGCTGGAAAGAATAGAGGAGCTTACAAAGTCGGCTGGCCTGACAAATATGCTGCTTCGGGTGACACGGCAAAAGATAAAGTATTATCGTACACTGCATAATGAAGCAGCTTATCTGCAAGCGTATACCGACTATTTCCTGTTGTCTGAACAGGTGGCGGATGAAAATATAGCCATCACTAAGGAGTCCATTGATCTGCGAATGGATATGGAACGAGTCAAGGAAAAGCAGATTTTGATTCAGCGCGAGAATGAGATTCTGCAGGACAAATCAGAGCGGGACCCGTTGACAGGGCTTCCCAATCGAAACAAGATAAACGACTATTCAGAAATCGCCTTTGAAAACGCCTATAAAAAAGGTGCGAAATTTGCCATTGAAATTCTGGATATTGATTGCTTCAAGCAATATAACGATACGAATGGGCATCTGTCCGGTGATGAATGCCTTATAAAAATTGCACATCTCTTACATTCCCTTATAGCGCGCGGCATTTTTTGCGCAAGGTATGGCGGTGATGAATTTATCATCATTTATGAAAACAAAACGGATGAGGAGATCCTGGAAATTGCCGGAAAACTACAGGAGGATGTGGTTGCCCTGAACCTGGAAAATGAGAGTTCTACGGCATTATCTGTTGTGACTATCTCTCAGGGAATATGTAATTCTGTTCCCCAAAAAAACAACAGGATTTGGGACTATCTGTATTCTGCTGATATGGCACTGTACCATGTTAAGCGCATGGAAAAGAATAATATTAGCTTTATAAACGGGAAGCCTGCCCCGGAGGAATGACAGGGGTATGAATGGGCTTTCTTATATGGTGTAAAGGAGTGTCTCAACATGAAAAGAATTGCAGCTTTTTTCGATGTGGACGGGACGATTTCACGGGAAGGACTTATCGGCGAGATGTTCCGGAAAATGATCAAGTATGAGTTAATTGATGCAACGAAATGGCATGAAGAAGTGAAGCCGGCCTTTTCACAATGGAGCAGACGCATCGGCGATTATGATAATTACCTGATGAAAATGGTTGATATCTACACGGATACCGTGCAAAACACGGAAGCTTTCCTGATCGAACATATTGCCAGGAAGGTGATTGAGCAAAACGGTGAGAGGGTATACACGTACTCCCGCGAGAAGATTAAGTGGCATCAGGAGCAGGGGCATCTTGTGATAGCGATTTCCGGTTCTCCCATTGAGCTTGTGCGGGAAATGGCTGACAAATACGGCATGGATGACTATAAAGGCACTGTATATGAGGTTGGCAGCAACGGGATTTATAATGGAGTCATTCACCCGATGTGGGATTCGGACAGTAAGCGCAGTGCGGTTATGGAAATGGCGAAGAAGCATGATTTGGATCTTTTGGAATGTTTTGCTTACGGTGACACCGCGGGGGATTTTGCCATGATGAAAATGGTTGGGCGTCCTTTTGCCGTCAATCCGACCAAAGAGCTGATCTCCAAAATTCTTCAGGATCAGCAGCTCAAAGATAAAATTTCCGTCATTGTAGAACGTAAAGACGTAACTTACCAGATTGGTATTGATGCGCTTCATCTGGTTGAATAAAAAGGAGTATGCTGCCATTATGGACAAATATTTAATAAAGAACACGACAAGGGAGCAGCGCGAACAAATTATCAGGGATTCACTTGGATGCGGTGCAGGCAGCTGTGAGAACTGTTCTGCCTGCGGTGTCTACGGTGCAGTGAATCCATATGATATGTATCAGCCGTACATTGACGGCGAAAAGGAACTTATTGAGATCAATCAGGGGTTTGAGCCTCCCTATATTTTGAAATAGAACAGCAGTATCGCTTCGTGTGTAAGACACTTATCATTAAAGGGGGGCAAAATTATGATGAATATAGGATGCCATCTATCTGTCTCCAAAGGCTATTTGGCTATGGGTGAGGATGCGGTCAGCATTGATGCCAATACCTTTCAATTTTTCACAAGAAACCCTCGCGGAAGTAAGGCGAAAGAGATTGATCCGGCGGACGCAAAGGCCCTTCTGGATCTTATGGAAGAGCATCATTTTGCCGGGATCCTGGGGCATGCGCCATATACTCTGAACCCCTGCTCCGCAGATCCGAAAACAAGGGAATTCACAGCCATAACAATGGCGGACGATTTACTGCGCATGGAATGTTTCCCTGGAAACCTCTATAATTTTCATCCCGGAAGCCATACGGGACAGGGTGCCCAGACCGGAATAACGCAAATTGCGCAGCTTCTGAACAGCATCCTGAAACCGGAGCAGACGACAACTTTTCTTCTGGAAACCATGGCTGGAAAAGGTTCTGAGGTCGGGCATACTTTTGAAGAGCTGCGGCAAATTCTAGATGGCGTGTCCCTTTCCGGCAAAATGGGCGTCTGCCTTGATACCTGTCATATTTATGACGCCGGATATGATATAGTAAATGATCTCGATGGGGTGCTCAAGGAATTTGACAAGGTGATTGGATTAGAACGACTCCGGGCGCTGCACCTGAATGACAGCATGAATCCGATGGGCAGCCACAAAGACCGGCATGAGAAAATCGGGCAGGGCACCATCGGAATTGAAGCTATGGACCGCATCATCAACCACCCCGAGCTTAGGAAGCTGCCCTTCTATCTCGAGACGCCAAATGAGCTGGACGGTTATGCCAGAGAAATTCATTTGCTGCGGGGATTGTATAAAGAAGCAGACGGTGAAAAATAATGTTGTTTGAAAAAAACACGATCAAAGATATCTGTTTGCATGAAATCAGGAATGCATGGCTGGCGGCTCAGGATTCGTTCCCGGATTTTTTAGTGGAGATCTCTATTGAGACCAAGATACAAAATGAACAGTATATTCAGACCGTTTCCGAAGATTTTCAAAAGCAGCTGAAATCTTTTCCCATGAATGCCAAAAGACGGGGGAAATGGAAACTGAAGATGATTGGTATGCTGGATCATGTATTGAGCGAAGAGACAATTATCGGCGTACATTACGCGATGGATCAACAGTCCCTGGGCGCTTTTCAGGATGAACTTAAGGACTTTCTAATACATGCAAGGAAATTTGCGCCGGAATTATCCATTGATGAAATCGGGCAGGCGATCCGGAATTATGTCGTGTATGCGATGTTTAACGAGATGAATCAGATAAGACCCGGGTTTAGTACGGCAGGTTTTGGATATAGTATGCTCTATCCTTTCACGGATAATTATATTGATAACCCGCAGTGTTCCGATCTGGATAAGATCAAATACAATCAAATCATCCGGGACAAAATAGATGGCAAAGAAGTCCATCCTGAATCGATGCATCAACAGAAGACGTGTGAACTTCTGTCTGCCATTGAATCGGAATACCCAAGGGACAGTGATTCAACAATTTTCACATTACTGTCTCTGATGCTAGAGGCGCAGGAAGATAGTCTGCGGCAGCAGACTTGTGGCGCTTCGTTATCACTTTCGGAGAGATTGGATATTTCGCTTTACAAAGGCGGCATATCAGTACTTATAGACCGGTTTTTTGTTAAAAAGGAAATCACGGAAGATGATTTGGTTTTCTATCTGGGATTTGGATTTTTCCTGCAGTTGGCGGATGACCTGCAGGATATCAGGGAAGACAGCAGGGCGGGGCATCAGACAGTTCTGACCGTGGATGAAAGCTGTGGTTACAAAGAGAGGACTGCCAACAAAATGCTGCATTTTGTGCATCAGATACTGCATGATTTTCAGGTGGGAAATGATGTTTTCAAGAATTTCATTTTGAATAACTGCTATCAGCTTATTTATTTTTCCGCAGTCGGAAGCAGGGAGTTTTTCTCGCAGGAGTATCTGGAAAAACTCGAGAAATACCTACCTGTCACGTATCCCTTTCTGGAAAAAATGAACAAGAAGCAGAATGAAAATAAGGACTTCAAAATCCAGGACAAATACATGAAAATAATGGATGAGATGATCGATTTAAATTAGATGGAAAACGCAAAAACTTGTTTTCAGACAAATAAAAGGGCGGCAAATGCTCTTTTTGTTTGTACAGCCTATTGATTTTAGAATTCTTCTTCCTCTTCCGGTATGATCAGGCCGTTCTCATCGAACGTTGTACCGGATACGATCACGTAATCATCCTGGATACGGTAACCAAGACGCAGTACGGTTTTGACGGGAATGGGTATCTCGCAGTTGTCCATACCCTCTTTGCGCGCCATGGCTAAATCTTCGCGGCGGATGCAAAGGATGCAGTGTCCTTTATCAAGTAAATAAATGTGCCATTTGTGAAGTGAATCCGGCAGCTGGAGTGGATATGTTTTCCCGACAACAATTAAGTGTGAGATGTCTTTGCATGACTTTCTCATTATTTCGCCTTTCTATATGTGAAAAGATGCGCATTCCCAGAGAGTCGACATCTTTTGAATGAGGCCTGTTTGCCATTCATTTTATGGCATGACAACGCTACATGCAATATAAAGGGAAAATCCTCCGCTTGCCAGACCGCGGAATTGGCAATTTTATTTAAGAAGGGCGTATAATATAACCAGAACGGGTATGATTTCACAATTTCATATTTCTGACTGAAAAATGGATTGAAGGATCCGGCTGCTATACAAAACAAGCAGAATTGACTTGTATTTCGGGAACAGCAAATAAGTAGGTGAGTAAAATGGGCCTGCAAATTGGATTCTATTCAATCATTATTTCAACAATATTAACTATATTTGTTTTGATTAATGTTCTGTATATTCGAAAAAAGCAAGAAATACATATCATGTTTTTGCTCACGATCGAATTTGTTATCATTTGGAGCATAAATACCGTTATGCGGTATTTGCTTCCGGGAAATGAATTCTTTAACAGCCTTGTTATGAGTTATATTGGCATCTGTCTAATACCGCCCTGTTTTTTACTTACCGCCTATTTTTTCTCCCACAGCGATAAATCCTTCAAGTTCAATCAAATCCTTCTCTTTATTATTCCTTTCCTAACGCTGATTCTGGCGGCTACGAATGCCAGTCACAAGCTGTTTGTTGTCAAGCCCGATTTCCTGCTGGATCTAAATGAGTATGGGCCTTATTTTGTTATCCATTCCATATATTCTTACGGTTGTATTGTTTTGGCTCTTTTTTACTTTATTAAATTTGCAGTGAATAATTCGGGATTTTTCTCTAAGCAGGCCGTGCTTATTATACTCGGGTCAGCTGTTCCTCTGGTTGTCAATATTTTAGGTACGGCAAAGATTATGAGCTTATCTGAATTTGATCTGTGCAGTTCATTTTCGGTAACAATGATCTTCTTTTGGCTTGCTATTATCAGATACGATTTTCTGAATGTGCTGCCGGTCGCCTTACAATTGGTAGTCAACCAAATATCAGATGGATTTCTGCTGGTAAACAAAGACTACTTATTAATGGATTACAATATAACAATTGAAACCATGTTTTCGGGGATTCTTACATTAAAGAAAAAAGAGAATATTTTTCTTCTGACAAAAGAAATGAATTTATCAGAAGAAAAAATTCGGGAACTTTCACAGCAGGCAGCAAATGAAAAAAGAACCCTTATTATAGAAAAGGAAATGAGGGTTAAGGATTTTGACAAACACTTCATTATTGAAATAACGCCAATGTATTCTAAAAATAGATATATCGGAACAATCTATTTGTTTAAGGATATAACGGAAAGTAAACAGTATTTAATTGCACTTGAATCAAAAAACAGAGAATTGGACGATGCAAATGCGGCTCTAAATGTGCAGAATGAAATAATTGAATTGCTCAATGTTAAATTTAAGGAATTAGCAGAAACAGATGCGCTTACTGCTGTTTACAACCGGAGGTTCTTTGATGAATACTATGGCATTGAAATTAAGAGGGCATTAAACCAGGTTGAACACAATCTGGCAGAAAACTTGAGGACGATCTTCTGTGTTGCTATCCTTGACATTGATGATTTCAAGAAAGTAAATGATACTTTTGGGCACTTGGCAGGTGATCATGTATTAGAGCAATTAGCGAAAATCGTTAAAACGATAACATTCGAAAGGGATATTGTCTGCAGATATGGAGGGGAAGAATTTGTAATACTGTTTACAAAGACAAACAGGGAGGGCGCGGTACGAACTGCAGAAAAAATCCGGGCGGGAGTTGAGAAACAGCAGTTCGCTTACGATGAAGCGACAAAAAATCTGCGGATTACGGTAAGCATCGGGTTTGCAGCATTTGGCGATGAATGTGAAAATGAGAAGAATAATGTTATTAAACTTGCGGATGACAGGCTATATATTGCAAAGAAGACCGGTAAGAATAAAGTGATATACGAATAATGTGTATATCAGGATTTATGAATTTTATAAAAATCTTTGCAGCAAATCAGAGATTTGATCCGCACTTTGTGCAATAATCGCCGCCCATCAGGACCTTCGCACCGCAGGAACGGCAGAAACTTACGGAAGGCGCTGCCTGATTCGACTGGAGACTCTGTTGGATGTTTGCCTGTGCTGCAGGGATTCCGCCGGAAACAGATTCCAACAGGAACTTGCCAAATTTGAAGCTGATCTGAGCCCGGCTTCCAAGTATTTCGAGCATGCTGTTTTCCTCCGGAATTACTACTATTTACATTATTGATTTTTGAATAATCTATTTTTCAATATACTATATTAATATAAAGAATACAATATTATAATAATCTGTAATTGGCGTCTTTATAAACTTGGCAAAGGTTTCGACCGGAGGAGGAATTATGTTTAAAGCTGTGATTATGAAAACACACGGCAATCCGGAACCACAGGACCAGTCAGCCGGGCTGAACAAAACCGAATGGAACCCGAAAATACCTGTGTATTTGGCTGCAGCTATCTTCGGGTACTTTCTGATTGTTACGATACGTATTGTTTTCGTATTTTTTTCCGGAATCTGGGGAGGCACCATGCCAGCCTCTTTCATTTATTCCCTCAAAGATCTCTGGGAATTAGTCCTTGTCTTTGCAGGATCCTGTTTCTTTGTATTTCGCGTTGCAAAAAGATACAGCCGGACATTTAGCCAGGGGGAAAGAATGAGAGGAATTCTTGAACTGCTCCTCTTTGTTTTCGTGGGTTTTGTGAATCCGATTATATCACAACCGTTGGCAAAATTTCAGTTTTTTACAATCAGCACAATCCTATTGACCGGAGTCCTCATTTTTTTCTGGCTGGTTGTACTCATTCTGGCCGGCGTTTACCAACTGGAATACAAGGCGATTTTCGGCACGTACTTTCATCGGCGAAGTCCAGGGAATAGAAGCGTGTGAAAGCGCCTGTTTCATCAAGAAGGGAAAGCGGTAAATTGAGAGAATGAAGAGAAAGTATTTAAGGACAGAACGAAATCATTTTTCGCGCCATGAAAGGCAATTTTTTCAAAAGCTATACAATTCCTGACGAGTGCCGACTGACCGGTTTCTTTGAAAAGAACTTGAATTGGATTATACTAAACGGAAAGGAAGATTAGGGGAAATCCATGCATACGTATTTTATTGGTTTAGCAGGCGGTACAGCATCCGGAAAGACTACCATTGTCAGGATGCTCGAGGATGTTTTGACTGACAAAGGACAGATTATCTATCTGGACTCCTACTACCATGCATTTTCAGATAAGACACTTGAGGAACGTAAGCAGCTCAATTATGATCACCCTGATTCCTTTGATTTAGAGGCGCTGGTGAAGGATATTAAGAAACTTAAGGCAGGAAAAACAATCCAGATGCCGGTATATGATTATGTCGGTTTTACGCGTTCCGAAGACTGTGTTACCGTTGACCCGTGCCCGGTCATTATCGTTGAAGGGATGCTGGTTCTCTGGTATCCGCAGCTTCGGGAGCTCCTGGATCTCAAAGTCTATATTGATACGGCCGATGACGAACGCCTGATTCGACGGATCCGCCGTGATACACAGGAACGCGGACGAAGTCTGTCATCCATACTTGACCAGTACCAGACGACAGTAAAACCCATGCATGAGCAGTTTATCGGCCCATCCAAAAAATATGCCGATATAATTATCCCGCGCGGTGCTGAGAACGAGAATGGCGTGCGGATACTGAAGGAACATATAAGAAGTATTCTGGCGCATGGAACGTGCTGAAATTATATATTTACGGACACTGATTAATATAACGCAATTCAATCAGGAAGTGAAAAATTGTGAGACTATTTGATGAAATTCAGGCATATATGCCGTGCAATGAACAGGAAGACCGGGACAGGAAAGCAATGCTTTCGTATATGGAGACACAGGCGAATGTGCTTTCCAGACTAAATGAAATAGCTCATTTCACCGCTTCAGCATGGGTCCTGAACCGGGAACATTCGAAGGTTCTGATGATTTATCATAATATGTATAATTCATGGTCCTGGACCGGTGGCCATGCAGACAATGAAGAAGATTTACGTGCTGTGGCTATCCGGGAATTAAAGGAAGAAACCGGAGTGAAGTATGTGAAATTACTGCAGGAGGGCGTATTTTCATTGGAGATACTGGTTGTGGAAGGACACGAAAAAAGAGGGGAATATGTACCCTCCCATTTGCATTTCAACCTGACATATCTGCTTGAAGCAGATGAAAGCGAGGAATTGTCCGTCAAACCGGATGAAAACAGCGGGGTTCGCTGGTTTACGCCGGAGGACGCCGCTGCAGCATCGAGTGAACCGTGGATGCGGGATAGAATATACAGCAAATTGAATCGGAAGT
>Ga0209429_10000696_pt1 | contig 21981 bp, 18 predicted proteins | sample BarGraNGADG00212_3_FD_184493 | JGI IMG/M metagenome (GOLD analysis project Ga0209429, IMG submission 184493) | Arctic peat soil microbial communities from Barrow, Alaska - Barrow Graham LP Ref core NGADG0004-212 (SPAdes) (version 2) | ecosystem: Environmental > Terrestrial > Soil > Wetlands >...
GTGCGATAGAGATTTTTTCTCTTGATTGTATCATAGTTCACTTTTAAGGATCGGTTAATTCCTTCTTTTATACAACAAAAGTAAAGAAATAACCTATAAATATTTTCTAACTGCAAACTAAGGGATTTTATCGTGTGGCATTACTAATCAGTTACTTATTTTCCCACGCGATAAAATCGCGCGGCAGCAATGGGACGGATGAATTGACCAAAGTCGCATGAAGAAAATTTAAATTATTTCAAAGGTTCCCATTCAGCAAAATTCTCATAAACGATATTGGTCTGAGGATCTGTTGTATAGAATTCGTTTGAGTTATAAGACCAGCCCATGGTTTCAGAACCACCACCGCTTTGAGTTGTAATGTAAAACCTATTGGATAGCGAACCAAAGCAATCAGCCTGATCTCTCGGTGAAGTTTTATCGCCGCCGCTCGGATCAATAGGAATCCAGCCATATCCTGGCAAATATACTTCCACCCAGCGATGAAAAACATCATCCATCGAGGCATCGTCACCCCTCACGACTACTGATCCTACATAACGTGTCGGCAATCCTGCTGCTCTGCACATGGAAATATAAACGAAAGAATATTCAGAACAGGAACCATTTCCTCGCTTCAGCACTGTGGGTGCGGTGTTCCATCCGCCAACCCTTTCGTAAAACATGTGATCGATAATATAATTGTATATCTTGCGGGCAATCCAATAAGGATTTTTTTCACTGCCTATCGCTTCTTTCAACGCATCTTTTATGATGGGATCGTCATAGTTGAATTTATCGTTATTCGCAAGGTATTTGTTCTTTATACTATCGGGAATTTTCGAAAGAGAATCAACTTTATCGGGATAAATAAAATAACGCACATCATAAGTAGTGATCGTAGAAACCATTTTTATTTCTTTGTATTCCCCTGATTTTATATCTGCAAAATGAAAACGTGTTGTCTTCTGTCCCCATCGGTCAGTAATGATATCCGTGAAATTTGGCGTATAGGATATTTTATCGGTGATGATCTGATTTGCCCTGTTAGTGGGGACTGCCAGATGCACGTCCATTGTTTTGACTTTGCCGGGTCCGAAATTCGTTATTGAGTATGTATAAGTTACTTTTGATTTACGTTCGTTACTTGTTTTGTATGCATCGTTATCATAAATTTTTAATTGATAAAGTTTGTCATTCTGATAATCCGCAGCCCACAAGTATTTCCCGTCGTAGCAAAGACTGTTGGTATATGGGCCCGGAGCATTGGCGATTATAAGAACACAACCGGTGACAGGATCCATCATATAAATTTCATTTTTTATCCTGTCGGAAATCCATAAATATTTTCCGTCAAAAGCAAGTCCGTTTGCATCAGCAGCAGGTGATTTTAACGATTTGATAGTAGTGCCGTCTTCAGAACTGAATTGAATAATTTCGTCAGATTCATTATCAACGCACCATAAATATTTTCCATCCCATGCAAGTCCCATAGGCGAATTGGAAGGAGCGGGAATGGTCTTTTTAATTGTCCCGTCTTTCGGATCAATGCGATAAATTTTACCGACATAATTCTCTGCAAGAGGAATTCCACCCCTGATATCCGCATTCCATATATATTCGCCATCCCATGCCAATCCTGTAGGCCAGTATGCAGGTGATTTTATGCTTCTTACTACTTTCCCATTTGCAGGATCAATGCAGTAAATAAGATCAGCTTTCCTGTCGGATAGCCATATGTATTGCCCGTCATAAGTTAATCCGGTGGTGAATGAACCGGGAGTATCGAAAGATTTTATTATCTCTCCTGTATATGCAGAAAGCATGAAAGGAAAGAAAAATAGTGAAATCAATAAAATGGTGATGTGTTTTTTCATTGTTGATTATTTTTTAAAATATTTAAAAAGTTTTGAATTAATTGCAGAAATTTTAAAAATGCGAAGAACCATGATTTTATTTCTTTCATTTCTGTCTGTTGTTTTGTTGTCACAGTGTCCTTTGTCTTTATAAGCATTGGCTATAACGTTTTGCGTGTTTGTTTTGTTTGGGAGTTTGAAATAGTTTCTAGTTCCTTGTTAAATTGCTACTTTAAAGCGTTGAACTTCCGTAATGCATCACAAACCCAAATAAAATAAACACGCTGTCAGCGGCTGGTTTTGTTTGCTTTTTGAATCTTATCATAATCGATTAAAGCCAATTTTATGCTCGAAATTACCAGATCGGGTTCATCCGTTTGAACAAAATGGCTTGAGTTTGAACAATAAAAGAACTTTCCATATTTCAGGGGATATAAAAGTTCTAACCATCGTTTCATTTGGATGTTACTATTAATTCTCCACATCTTTTCCCTGTTGTAAATTGTTGGTGGTTCAGAATCCGAAAAACCACCTGCCTTAATAAAATGTACTGGTACGTCTGGCAAAGGATTCCGGTCGCACTCTTCAAAATCTGTTTTGGTCAATTGTCTTGATATTTTTACTTCTTCTACATAATACCTTGGCATTTCTGTATAGAGTTTTTCAATAAAATTCTTATACGGTTGCCCAAATATAGAATCAATCTGATGCTGGGTAAGTCCAATTTCCAGATAAGGCAGGTCGCCCATCCCCCCCTTTTTTGTGAAATCAATAGGATCAATAAAAATAAGACCCGCAATTTCATTGGGATAGTATGAGGCAAAACTTCTAATATAGGCTCCGCCAAAAGAATGTGATACCAATAAATAAGGAGGTTTTAGTCCCTTCTCTAATAGCATTTCTCTCAAATTATTAACAATATGCTCAGTTGTAGGAGGCAGGATGTCGTCTTCGGACTCTCCAATCCTTGGACGGTTATAGGCAAAAACAGCATTTGTTTTTGAAACTTCATCAATTATAGCTTTCCACCTATCATAGGTGTCAGCCATTCCATTTTCAAATACGATTACTGGTTTATTAATTTGATTATTCTTCATACCAGTTGTATATACTTCAACCTTGTAACCATTTAAAGTAATAAAGTCTAAGTTGGCAAAAGCTTTGTCTTTATTTGCTTTAACTATTTCAATAAGGGGTTTCCATCTGCTATCCGTGTACAACGATTTTAAATCCGGGTCAGACTTTATATGCCCGTAATTGGTGTAATTCATTAATGTTGTAATGTAATTTAAATAAAAGAATGCGCTATCCGCATTGTTTGCTAAAGCATAAGAACATGCGGCATTATAACGATGGTTCATTGTTATTTTAGCATCAGGTGCATTAAAAGCATCAGAAAACGCAAGAGCAGAGTTCTTATAGTCTTTTACCTGATAAAGGGAGTCTGCTTTTCTGATAAGAACATCATACTTCTGATGATTTTTCTGAGCAATTAAAGATGTTGTAGAAATCAAGAGGGCGAGTAAAAAAGTTGTCGTTTTCATGTGTTTTTTTAATAATGGGTACAATCAAGGTTGAAATAAACTTACCGCTAATATCTTATATGTGCAACTGAATTCCTGTATGTACTACGCTATTGCACATATATCCGCCTTCTGCGGATAGACTACTAAACCTATCTGTTTAATTATCTGCACTCTATCAAACAAGGTGTTTTTCTCCCTGCGCTGCCGCACAATTGTATCGTGTGGCATTACTAAATCAGTTATTTGTTTTCCCACGCGATAAAATCGCGCGGGAGCAGGGGCCAACTAAAAAGTCATCCTATAACCTAAACCATGTATGTTTAGGATGTTGATGGAAGGATCATCTTTTAGATATTTCCGGATTCTGCACATATAAACATCCATACTTCTTGCCGTTTTATAGTTGTAAGCTTTCCAAACAACAGACAAACAATCACTCTGATTAACCATTACATTATTATTTGAACATAAAAAGGTTAGTAATTGCAGTTCTTTTCTGGTCAGTTTTATACTTTTATCAAACCTTGTCAACATGCTGGTTGTAGTATTCAGATTATACGATCCAATCTGAAACTCCTTAACCTCCAGTATTGATTTCATATCATCCGCTATAGTTGGATTATAGGTTTCAAAAGTTCTCCGTCTTTTAATATTGAACCTATATTTCATCATTAGCTTTTTGATGATAATTAACCTTTGATTCAATTCTGAAACAGACTCTTTCGATAAATCTGAATTCTCGGGTGAATCTTCTAACTTCTTAATTACATTCTCCAGTAATTGATTAATTTCTTTAAATAATTCTTCTGCCATAATATGTTGATTTTGTTTGTTTATAGTCGAATTAAAATGAATATAAAAAACATTGGTATCCCCCGGTACTTCCGGATATATACCTTCAATTATAGTTATAAATGGTGCGATCTGTCACTGGGATTTGCAATCCCAGTTCTTGTATTCTTTGGACTTATAATCCAGTAACATATCCTGCTTAAAGCGGATTTATTATTACGGATCACAGATCCTTATAGTACATACAGTTGGGATTGCAAATCCCAACAACCAATACCATTATTAACTTTCTTCACAGACATATCCGTAAGGACAGGGGATTGGTTTCAAATCTTTATTATCTTCTTTGTCGCAAATCCTTGCTTTGAATACAAATACAAAACATAGATTCCTGCTTTTAAGTCGGATGTATTTACGTTTGTTTTACTTGTATTTACGGTATTTTCGTGTATTTTCCGACCGTCGATATCTTTAATAATCATCGTCAAAGGAAATGCCGAATTGTCATCAGTTTCAAGCTGAAAGTTGTCTGATACAGGGTTTGGATAAATACGAATGGATTGGTCAAGTTTGTTAACTTGTGGAACAGCAGCAATAGTTGATTTAATTCTTTCTCCGTTAAACAATATAATGGCAGAATCTTTCGCATAATGAGGAATATTGATTTCAAAATAATATTCACAACCACAAGTGGTTAATGGGCCGACTTCCCAAGATTTAATCACTATTGTGTCTCCCTTGTATCGAATTGTTGCAGTTTTGGACGTTCCGCAATTTCCGTAATATATTCCACGTATTTTCAGAGTATCATTTAATATCTCGTATTTTTTTCCAAAGTCATATGGTACGGGTAACAGATTATTGTCCTGATTACATCCTGATTTAATGAAAGAGAACTCATCTCGTTGAGCTGTATCTTTAACGATAACCGTTGCCGAAGCCCCAATTTCACAATTAGTTGATTTACCTGTAAGCCGGATATTATAAGTTCCGGCAGTTTTAAATGCGTAAACAGGATTCTTTTCTTTCAAGTCAATTCCATAGCCAAAGTTCCAACTGTAGGTCAATGAATCTGCACCTGGTCGTAGATAGGAATCATTAAAAAATTGAATCGTGGCAGGAGCGTAAATACTTGAGTCTGCTTGATTGTATTTTATAATGGCCTTCGTAATGGTAATGTCTGTTATTTTAGTTAGCGTATCACGTTGTCCATCTGCTGCAATAGCAATTAAGGTGGTCGTAAGAGAAGTTGCTTGTGAATAATTATATCCGACAGGTTCGAAACATTCTGTAAAACCCCATGCACTAGTTTTCCAAAAATACTGCACGGCTCCAACAGATTTGTTTACATACGCTGGTTTTGCTAAAGAGCAGTCATATGTAACATTAACGTCAAAATCTGCTGTTGGTTTTTGTGCAGAAACAATCATTCCAATCAGAATGGAAAATGTAAATAGTAACATAGTTTTTTTCATAATATAACTTTTAAAGGTTTGAATATGAGGAAATGTCTTTTTTTTTACGCTTACACATAACATCTGTGTATACGCTACTTAATTTGGATATACGAACTAATAGTTCGCATATATCCGCCTTATGCGGATAGACTACTAAACCTATCTGTTCAACTATCTGCACTCTATCAAACAAGGTGTTTTTCACACCGATTTGTATATATAGTTAAACGTAGTCTTTATTCATAAAAGAAAACAGGGGCGCAAACTCACGCCCCTATTAATCTTCTTCTTAATTCACCGGAGCATTAGCATCGGGAGCAACCGCTTTGCTGTGTCCACCTGCCGTATTAATAATGGAGCGGGCATTCTGGTAATGACCATAAACCGTAGGGTTTGCTATTTTGACCGGCAGCATCATGGCATCCACTGAATCTTTGGTGAAGTTGTACGCCTCATCCAGTTTGGCTTTCATATCCTTGGTAGCTTGTGTGGAGCGTGCCTTGATGTTTTTGATAGCCGGATCTTTGGCATCGAAGGCAGCAGAATTGGTGTCGAGTGCATCGATGTCGTCCTGCGTTACGTTCCATATTACCAGTTCCGGAGCCAATGGAAGTGCCATTTCATAGAAGCCGTGTACTTCGGTAATCAGCGTATTGCCACGCAATTTTTTCAAATCGTTTTCCGTAAAGTCGGAATCCATTTTCAGACGGGTGTCGTTCGTGGCAGCGGCATGGGCAGCTACTCCGGCAAGTACTTTCAATGAAGCATTTATCAGCATCACCTTGGTTTCGCCTTTCAATGCCGTGTCGGCTTTAGCGCCTTTGGCCTGTTCCTGTTCCAGTAATTCAATGTCGTGAATGTAAGCTTTAAGCTTGTCGAAAGCAGCCTGCAAGGCAGGTTTACCAGTAAGAAGTGCTGGATTCTCGGTGAAGAATTGAACAACACTTTTCAACATACTCAATAAATTAATCTGAATTCTTGTCATAATTTTTTGACTTTTTAAAGGGTTGAATAACTAATCGTTAACTTTATAATGAAAATTGTATAAACACAATTGTCTATTATCGGGACAAAAATTGAAAACCAAAAAATACGACGTCATTTCACGCTCAAGAGACGTCATTTCATGCTTTAGAGATGCCATTTTACGTTTTATAGACGTCATTCTGATCTTTATAGACGTCATTCTGCACTTTATAGATGCCATTCTGTACTTTATAGACGCCATTCTGCTCTTTATAGATGCCATTCTTCTCTTTATAGACGCCATTCTGCTCTTTATAGATGCCATTTCTGCACTATATAGACGCCATTTCTCACTTTATAAACACCATTCTCTACCTCAAATTAGGTTAATGCAAAAGTATTAAAAGTATTTTAATTGGCAACCGATTCTGTGAGAAAATTTTTTATAATTTTTTGTATAGTATGGAAGTTTGATATATTTAGGAGGAAAGTTGTTGATGAAAGTTATAGATTGTATATTTTTTCAATCCCCAAAAAATCACTAATTTACTTGCTTTCTATTACAGCTTTGCAAAAATTATCGTATCTTTGTGCCCGAAAATAAGATGTTTAAAAAAAGAAAAATGTAATTTTATGAATGTAGTTACAAAAACCATCACATTGGGTGATGGACGTACCATTTCGATTGAAACAGGCAAATTGGCTAAACAAGCCGATGGTTCTGTAATGGTTCGCATGGGTAACACCATGCTGTTGGCCACCGTTTGTTCGGCCAAAGACGCTATGCCGGGAACGGATTTTATGCCGCTATCGGTGGATTATAAAGAAAAATTTGCCTCCTCGGGTCGTTTCCCTGGTGGTTTCCTTCGTCGCGAAGGCCGTGCTTCGGATTACGAAATTTTGATTTCACGACTTGTTGACCGCGCTTTGCGCCCTTTGTTCCCTGATGATTTTCACGCTGAAACTTTTGTTACCGTAACGATGTTCTCCGCCGATGGCGTAGATATGCCTGATGCATTGGCCGGTTTGGCTGCTTCGGCTGCGTTGGCTGTTTCGGATGTTCCTTTCAACGGTCCTATTTCCGAAGTTCGTGTAGCCCGTATCAACGGCGAATTCGTTATCAATCCTACTTTTGCCCAATTAGAAGAAGCTGATTTGGAAATCATGGTGGCTGCCACAATGGACAACATCATGATGGTGGAAGGCGAAATGAAAGAAGTGAGCGAAGACGATTTGCTGAACGCTATGAAAGTAGCTCACGAAGCGATCAAAGTTCAATGCCAGATGCAGTTGGATTTAATGGAAGCGGCAGGTAAAACCGTAAAACGTGTTTATTGCCACGAAGAAAACGACGAAGACCTGAAAAAAGATGTTTGGGCAAAAACCTACGATAAAGCATATGCTGTTGCAACCGCTTGTAATCCTGACAAACATGCACGTTCGGATAATTTCGAAGCTATTGTAAACGAATATATCGCCGGAGTTGCTCCCGAGGAAGTTGACACTAAAAAACCGCTGATTGCAAAATATTATCACGAAGTGGAAAAAGAAGCTATGCGCCGTTCCATTCTGGACGAAGGCAAACGCCTCGATGGACGTAAAACCACCGAAATCCGTCCGATCTGGTCGGAAGTGGATTATTTACCGGGAACTCATGGTTCAGCTATCTTTACACGCGGTGAAACTCAATCGTTGACCACCGTAACGTTGGGAACCAAAATGGATGAGAAATTAGTTGACGAAGCTTTGATTCATGGAAAAGAACGTTTCTTGTTGCACTATAACTTTCCACCTTTCTCTACCGGCGAAGCCCGCGCTTCCCGTGGTGTTGGTCGTCGCGAAGTAGGTCATGGTAATTTGGCTTTACGTGCATTGAAAAATATGATTCCTGAAAACTATCCATATGTAATTCGTTTGGTTTCCGATATTTTGGAATCGAACGGTTCGTCGTCGATGGCCACGGTTTGTGCCGGAACATTGGCATTGATGGATGCCGGTGTGGCTATTGCAAAACCGGTTTCGGGTATTGCCATGGGATTGATTTCCGAAAATAAAGGGAAAAACTTTGCCGTACTTTCGGACATTTTGGGAGATGAAGATCACTTAGGCGATATGGACTTTAAAGTAACCGGAACTAAAGACGGTATCACGGCTACGCAAATGGATATCAAGGTTGACGGACTTTCGTTTGAAATTCTTGAAACTGCTCTGAAACAAGCCAAAGCAGGTCGTATGCATATTTTGGGTAAAATCCAGGAAACGCTGGAAGCTCCCCGTCCTGATATGAAACCAAATGCACCGCGTATCGTGGTGATGTTCATTCCGAAAGAAATGATCGGTGCGATTATCGGCCCCGGTGGTAAAATTATTCAAAACATGCAGGCTGAAACCGGTGCCATCATTACCATAGAAGAAATCGGTGATCAGGGACGTGTGGAAATTGCTGCTAACAATAAAACGGCTATCGATGCTGCCATTGCTAAAATTAAAGGCATTGTAGCTATTCCTGAAGTAGGTGAAACCTATCCTTCGAAAGTAAAATCGGTAATGCCTTACGGTGCATTCGTTGAATTTATGCCGGGCAAGGAAGGTTTGTTACATATTTCGGAAATCGACTGGAAACGTATTGAAACTATGGACGAAGCTGGAATCAAAGAAGGCGATATGATTGATGTGAAACTATTGGATATCGATCAGAAAACAGGTAAATTCAAACTTTCGCGCAAAGCTTTGTTGCCACGTCCTCCTCGTGAAGACAACAAATAAGAACCCCTAACCCCTGAAGGGGAATAAGAAAAGCAGCAATCCGGTTTGGGTTGCTGCTTTTTTATTTTAAGTATTTTGCTTAAAGATTCTTTCGAATTTCTGCTGCTATCTTAGCCATTTCTTCCGGAGCAAGCTTTAATTTAGGATTCTTAAAATTCATATCCGATTCTTTGTTGATCGGAATCAGATGAATGTGAGCATGAAGCACTTCCAAGCCAATCACAGCTACTCCAATCCGAACACAGGAAACACTCTTTTGAATAGCTATGGCTATTTTTTTTGCAAACACCATCATGTCTGCCAATGTTTTATCATCCAGATTAAAAATATAATCTTCTTCCATTTTAGGAACAACCAGTGTGTGACCCTTAGTCATAGGGTTTATATCCAAAAATGCAAAATAACGTTCGTCTTCTGCGATTTTGTAACACGGTATTTCACCTGCTATAATTCTGTTGAATATTGTCATAGTTGTTGGCTGATTTGTTAATTAGTTAACTGGTTAATTGGTTAATCGGTTAATCGGTATTGTATCCGTTTTTTTATTAAAGATTAAATTCTATTCAAACCTTCATCAGCACCTAATTCACCTAATCAACTATTCAACTATTTAACCAGTTAACTAATTAACCAATCAACTACAAAGATATTTCCATAACTTCAAATTCCATAACTCCCGAAGGAACAGTAACAATAGCTTTTTCGCCGACTTTTTTGCCAAGTAAACCTTTAGCAATAGGTGTTGTAACGGACAATTTACCTTCTTTAAAGTTAGCTTCACTCTCTGATACAATCATGTATGTCATGACTTGATTTGTATTCGTATTTTTAATTTTAACACGCGTCAAAATCTGCACTTCTTTTGTGTTTATTTTCGACTCGTCTATCATTCTGGCAGAAGCAACGGTGTCTTTCAGAAGTGCTATTTTCATTTCCAACATACCCTGTGCATCTTTTGCAGCATCATATTCGGCATTTTCAGACAAATCACCTTTATCACGGGCTTCCGCAATTAATTTCGAGATGGCAGGTCGTTGTATTCTTTCCAGTTCGTTCAGTTCATCTACCATTTTTTTATACCCTTCAGCGGTCATATAAATCACTCCCATAATTGTGTAACTTTTTAGATTTATAAAACAAAAAGAATTCCGACAATGAACGCCGGAACTCTAAATCTTTATTCGTTATTTTTAATTAATATGCAAATATACAAGCTTTTTTTCATTTACAAGCTAATAGATTTGTGTTTAACAGCATTTTTCATTAAAATTTCAACTAAAATTTATAGATGAATTCACTACTACTATTCATATTTTTCAATCTTCCATTTGCTTATTTCGATAATAGTGTATAGTTTTGTAGTCAATCTGAAAATTTAAATTCCATGAAACAGGATATAAAAGAACAACATACACTTTTTCCGGAAGAGTGTTTGTTGCGCGAAATAGCACGTCAACCGAGACTATCTATTGGAATTCCGAAAGAAAACACAGAAGTTGAAACCCGTCTGGCACTTACACCCGAAGGAGTTGCAATTGTAACTGAAGAAGGTCACAGCATTTATATTCAGCGTGGTGCCGGTGAAGGAATGTCCTATTCCGATTTGCAATTCAGTGAAGCCGGTGCATTTATGGTTGACGATGCTTCGGAAGTTTTTGGTACTGATATTGTGTTGAAAATTGCTCCGCCAACCATTGATGAACTAAATTTGATGCAGGATCGATCAAGCATTTTGTCCATGTTGCAACTGACAAACTTGTCGGCAGATTGCATTAAATTGATGATGAAGAAAAAGATGAATGCAATTGCTTATGAGTTGATTAGAGATGAACAAAAAGCTTTTCCGGTGGTTAGTTCCATATCAGAAATTGAAGGAAATACTGCTATTGCGGTAGCGGCAGAATTGATGAGTAACGAGCGTGGTGGAAAGGGATTGTTGTTGGGGGGAATCGCTGGAATAACTCCTACGGAAGTATTGATTCTGGGAGCCGGAATTACAGGTTCAGTTGCAGCCAGAACAGCTTTGGCACTTGGTGCTCAAGTGAAAATATTTGATCATGACATTAATAAGCTTCGCAAAATACAACATTATCTTGGGCAACAGGTTTTTACTTCAGTTATTCAACCTGCTGTTCTTTTCAGAGCACTTGCCACAGCCGATGCAGTGATCGGAAATCTTCGATATATTAGCGGTTCAGAACGATTTATGGTGTCGGAAGATTTGGTAAAAACCATGAAACCAGGAGCAATAATAATCGATATGAGTGTAGATCAGGGTGGTTGTTTTGAAACATCGGAATGTCGCACGTTGAAGAATCCGGTTTATGAAAAACATGGGATAATTCATTATTGTGTCCCCAATATTTCAGCACGAGTGGCTCGTACATCGTCAATGGCATTGAGTAATATTTTTGCTCCTATTTTATTAAAAGTAGGTAATTCAGGTGGCGTTAAATCAGCTATCAGCGAAAGTTCAGGTTTCTGTCACGGAGCATATATTTTTGGTGGTGTGTTGGTCAATCATTTGATTGGTGATTATTACGGAATAACATCCAATGACATTGGATTATTATTAGCTGGATATTGACAGTATTCAGATTCAATATTTCAAAAAACTAACCAAAAAGGATGTAAGTTGGAGTCATAAAAACAGTTACAAATTAAAAAGTTACAGGTTTCAAGTTTTTGCGTTAGAGGCATGAAAATCACCTTTCTTACTCACTTGTAACTCGTAACTAAATATTAGATCGATAAAATCTGAAGAACACCTAACAAATTTTCATTTACCGGTTTATCATCTTTAATTGCTTTGGTGAAAGGCACATGCACAATTACATCGTTTACAATTCCAATCATAATACTGCGTTGTTCATCGATTAAAGCATCAATGGCTGCCACGCCCATTCTGCTTGCCAAAATACGATCGTAAGCGGTAGGTGAACCGCCACGTTGAATGTGACCAAGAATTGTAACACGAACATCGTATTCGGGATGTTCAACCCGCATTCGTTCAGCTAATCCGTTAGCACCCCCAGTAATATCACTTTCAGTCACTATTACAATACTGCTATTTTTTGATTTACGGAAACCATTTTTTATAAGTTCGTCCAATTGATCTACCTGAGTTTCACGTTCAGGAATTATGGCTGCTTCCGCCCCCGAAGCCAAAGCGCTGTTTAATGCCAGAAATCCCGCATCACGTCCCATTACTTCAATAAAAAATAAGCGTTCGTGCGAAGAAGCTGTATCGCGAATTTTATCTACTGCTTCGATAATTGTATTTAAAGCTGTATCGTAACCAATGGTAGAATCAGTTCCATAAAGGTCATTATCAATTGTTCCGGGGAGACCGACGATGGGCACATTAAATTCCTGGGCAAAAATGCGGGCTCCTGTAAAAGTTCCATCGCCACCAATCACTACTAAAGCATCAATTTCTTCCTTTTTCATCGTTTCGAAAGCCAATTTTCGACCTTCGGGTAAATGAAATTCCATACAACGGGCAGTTTTCAAAATTGTTCCGCCCTGTTGAATTATATTACTGACATTTTGTGTTTGAAACTCTGTAATTTCGCCAGTAATTAAACCTTTATAACCTCTATAAATTGCTTTAACCCGAATGCCATTAAAAATAGCAGCACGCGTTACCGAGCGAATAGCTGCATTCATTCCCGGAGCATCACCTCCCGATGTAAGTAAACCAATGCATTTAATTTCGTATTTCATCTTTCTTCTTTAAAATATGTGTTTTAAAGCTAAATTTATTCCCCGTCGAACTTATTGATTTAATGCTATTTCATTCAGTTTTTCAGCAACAGCTTCCATCAACCAACGTGGCGTTGAAGTTGCTCCACAAATACCTATTTTCTTCGTTAAGTCAAGTTTTAAATTCACAACTTCTTCAGCCTCAGATACAAAATAAGTATTCGGATTTATTTGTTTGCTGTGTTCGAACAGCACTTTTCCATTTGAACTCTTTTTACCGCTTACAAAAATTATGATATCATTTTGCTGTGCAAAGGTAGTAATATTTGGTATTCTGTTTGCAACCTGACGGCAAATAGTGTCGTAATATTGAAAATTATTCGTCTTATCTTTTTTTTCTGATAAAGTTTTAACTAAGTGATTAAAACCATCTAACGATTTAGTTGTTTGTGAAAACAATCGAATGGGTTTTGATAAATCGACTTTATCTAAATCGGCTTCACTTTCAATAACAATGGCCTTTTCATTCGTTTGACCGACCAAACCATTCACTTCGGCATGACCAATATGACCATAAATTACAATCTGAGTATCTGGATTTTGAGCCGCGTCATACGTTTTTTTAATGCGTGATTGAAGCTTCAAAACCACAGGACATGAAGCATCTATCAACGTTAAATTATTTTTTTTTGCTATTTCATAGATGCGTGGTGGTTCGCCGTGAGCCCGAAGTAAAACTTTGGCGTTAAGAAGTTGAGCAAACTGATCATAGTCAATTGTTTGCAAACCCATTTTAGCAAGTCGCTCAACTTCTTGACCATTATGCACAATATCTCCCAAACAGTAGAGTGTTTCTCCTTTGGCTAATTCTTCTTCGGCTTTTGATATGGCATTGACCACGCCAAAACAAAAACCTGAATTTTTATCGATCTCAATATTTAACATACTATTTATTTACTATTTAAACATTTACTATTACCATTGATTGAAACAATTTACTATATTAAAAATGACTTTAATAGTAATTATAAATCACCAAATTGTAAATGATTAAAACGTTTTTTCAATAAATAAAGTTCGTAAAATTTGTTGTTGTTCTTCAAGTGAAAGATATGAATTATCAATAATTATCGCATCTTCTGCTTTACGCAATGGACTTTCAGCACGGGTCTGATCACGTTCATCGCGTTCTTTTACATTGGCCAATACTTCTTCAAAATCAGCTTTTTCTCCCTTTAAAGCCATTTCTTCAAGTCGTCTTTGAGCTCGTATTTCGGGTGATGCAGTCAGAAATATTTTCAATTCTGCAGTCGGAAAAACCACAGTTCCAATATCGCGCCCGTCCATTACAATTCCTTTTTCCAAACCCATAATTTGCTGCTGACGAACCAATTCCTGACGTACAAATCCTAAAGTACTCACACGGCTGGCGCCGCTTGCCACTTCGAGAGTTCTTATTTCATTTTCAACATTTTTGCCATTCAAATATGTTTCAGATTTTCCTTCAGTATTTGTTTTAAATTCAATTCGAATAGACTCAATATTTTTTTCTAACTCTTTTTCATTAATTTCAGTTTCCGAAATCCAACCATTTTGAATGCAAAAAAGGGAAACGGCGCGATACATTGCACCTGAATCAACATAAATATAGCCAACTTCACGTGATAATTTTTTCGCCATGGTACTTTTTCCACACGAAGAAAAACCATCAATAGCCACAATGATTTTTTTCATTCTTGTTTGTATGTTTTTGAAGTTGAGGAGTTTATAACCTAAATTCGTTTAGTGCGGTACTAATGGAAAATTGGTATGAATAATTTCCAACCTGAAATTGTGTCATTCCAAATCCAACATGAAATTTATATAATTTTATTCCACCACCAAATGAAAAACCGGCCAAGCTTTTAAATCCTGACATGGTCATTTCTTGTTGACGACGATCGTTGTAAGCCATTGTCAGATAAAAGTTTTTAGATGGCACAAATTCCACCGCCAATATTGTATGTCGGAAAGCCATATCAACAAAACCAATATTGCTTGTCGTGACGGGAACAAGGGTGGCATTTAAGTCACTAACAGGCTGATTGGTTGATTGATAATTCAAATCCCACTGTTGAAGATTTTGCAATGTCAACGAGAAACGGAGTGGCGCATAAGCCAGTTTTTTGCTAATTCCCAATTCAATATTAAATGGCAGTGGTTCAATATGTTGTCCGCCTTCATCAGAATAATAACCTTTTAATTGAGTTCCCATATTCCTGAAAACCAACCCGGCTGAAAAGAAATGGGCAGAATCATTGTAACTTACACCAACATCCATTGCCACTCCATAACTTGTATAAAGCTCATAAACGGAATAAATAGGTTTGAGAGTTGCACCAATATTGATTTGTTTTGAAAGCGGTCGAGCATACATGACATTCAGAGCCATATCTTTGGCAGTAAAAAAATTATCTACTGTTTGATCGTTCGTTTCTGTAGCATATTTAAATAAACCATAGTCAACATACTGAATTCCAAAGGCAAAGTAATTTTTCGAACCAAATGATCTTCCATAAACTGCTGAGCCGAATTTTATATCAGCAAGATAAGTCGCCATATTGAGACCAATCACATTGTGAGTTTGTGAAGTCAATAATGCAGGATTTCCAAATGCAAAATTTATATCATTATCAAGTAATGAAATATTTGTACTTCCAAGAGCAGCCAAACGTGAAGAAACAGGTAAATCCAAAAATTGATAAACACCGGTTCCCGCCTGCGAAAAAGCATAAAATGAGGATGTTATAAAAAACAATACACACAAAAATCTTTTAATCATCAAAAATGAATTGTTGAAGTAACGGGTGAATTTGGTAGTTAATAATACCGAAATTCATTTTTCAAAAAAACAGTCAAAGATACATTAATTTTGTGGACTGAAAGTGTGAAAAAATAAAATTCTACCTGACTAAACGGTAAAAAAGTGAAAATTAATATCTTTTCTATTGAAAAAAAGTTGAAATTCTAGAATTAAATCATTTGCGAGTGAAAAATTATTATTTTAACACCATAAAATAGACGATTGAAAAATAAATAGTACATTTGCTTGTCAGAAAAAGATATTTTATTGTCCTAAAATCTCTAAAAACAACATGGTTAATTTCAACTCAAATTAACTGAATATCACCTATTTTTCACAATAAAACAAAACATGGAAACAGAAATATACGAAGAAAAAGCAGTTTTGGTGGGAGTAATTACTCAAACTCAAAGCGAAGAAAAATCACGTGAATACCTTAACGAGTTAGCTTTTTTAGCTGAAACAGCCGGTGCTTCACCCGAAAAACTTTTCTTTCAACGAGTTGATTTTCCAAATCCTAAAACGTACGTCGGACCGGGAAAACTGATTGAAATTAAATCTTTCGTGGACAAAAATGAAATAGGAGTAGTAATCTTCGACGATGAACTTTCGCCTAAACAACTTAGAAATATCGAGGCTGAATTACAAGTATTGATTTTGGATAGAACGAGTTTGATTTTAGATATTTTTGCCAAACGAGCTAAAACAGCAAGTGCTAAAACTCAGGTTGAACTGGCTCAATGTCAGTATATGTTGCCACGCCTTACTCGACTTTGGACACACCTGGAGCGCCAACAGGGTGGTATCGGTATGCGAGGTCCGGGAGAAACACAGATTGAAACCGACCGACGGATTATTCTTACTAAAATTTCCTTGTTGAAACAAAATCTCAAAGAAATTGACCAACAAATGACCACACAGCGGAAAAATCGCGGAAAAATGGTGCGGGTAGCTTTGGTCGGATATACGAATGTTGGAAAATCAACGTTAATGAATTTAATTAGCAAATCGGATATTTTCGCTGAAAATAAGCTGTTTGCAACGCTGGACACCACAGTTCGCAAAGTTATAATTGAAAATTTGCCTTTTTTGCTTTCTGATACGGTTGGTTTTATCCGTAAATTGCCACATCACTTGGTTCAATCTTTTAAATCGACTTTAGATGAGGTACGCGAAGCGGATTTGTTGCTTCATTTGGTAGATGTTTCGCATCCAAATTTTGAAGAACAACTGGAAGTTGTCAATCAAACCTTAAAGGAAATTGATCCTCGGGAAAAGCCTATGATATTGATATTTAACAAAATTGATGCATTTTCATATACACAAAAAGATAAAGATGATTTGGGTCCAACGAAACGTGAAAATATCAGTTTTGATGAGCTTAAAAAAACTTGGATGGGAAAAATGCACGACAATTGTATCTTTATTTCGGCTCGCGAAAAACTAAACATTGATGATTTAAAGGAATTGATGTACGAAAAAATCAAAGCCATTCACGTTGAACGCTATCCTTACAATGACTTTTTATTTCAACGTTATACTGATATTGAAGAATAAGAATTGAAAAATATATTTATGACAAATTACCGTTCATTAAACGAGAGAGAAATTGCAACCTTAACAGTTTATGGTTGTTCAGCTGAAAACTGGAAAGATGTTCAGGTTGCTGAGAATTTTTCACCTTCTTTTTTTCAAAATGTTCATTTTTCCGGTAAAGTTTTCTTAGGAACTTACAATAAAATTTTTGAACTGGTCGGTGGTGTTAAAAAACATGCGGGAATTTATAACTGTATTTTGCATAATTGTGTGATTGAAAATGATGTTTTTATTGACAATATACATAATTATATTGCTAATTATCAAATAGGTGAAGGTTCGTTTATTGAAAATGTTGACTTGTTGATGGTTGATGGATTTTCAAGTTTTGGAAATGGCGTAAAAGCTTCAGTAATGATTGAAAGTGGTGGTCGCGAAATGGCAATATTCGAAAACCTAAGTGCCCCATTCGCCTACATTTTCACATTTTACAGACACCGTCCGGAGTTAATCCGTAGTATTCAATATCAAATAGAAAAATTTTGCAATTCTAAACAATCTGACAAAGGAACTATTGGCAAATATGTTCAAATTGTAAATTGTGGAAATATTAAAAATGTATGTATCGGCGACTCTGCTAAACTGGAGGGAACCTCATTGCTCGAAAACGGAACAATTATCAGCAACCAGCAAGCTTCGGTTTATATCGGACCCGGTGTACAATGTAAAAATTTTATTGTCAATTCCGGATCAACAATCACAGAATCAGCTATGATTATAAATTGTTTTGTTGGTCAGGGTTGTTTGATTGGGAAACAATTTTCGGCAATTGATTCACTATTTTTTGCTAACTTTCAGGGTTTACATGGTGAAGCAGTATCTATTTTTGCCGGTCCTTATACTGTTACGCACCACAAATCAACCTTACTGCTGACGGCTTTGTTCTCGTTTATGAATGCCGGAAGTGGAACGAATCAAAGTAACCACATGTACAAACTTGGTCCTGTTCATCAAGGAATTACCGAGCGAGGTGTGAAAACTTCGAGCGATTCATATATTATGTGGCCAGCTAAAATCGGTGCATTTACGGTGGTTTTGGGTCGTCACAAAGGAAATCCTGATATTTCTGAATTGCCATTTTCTTCCTTGATTGAAAATGATGGAGAAAGCCATTTGCTGCTGGGAATTAACTTACACAGTGCCGGAACTATTCGCGATGTGCAAAAATGGCCGAAACGTGACAATCGGGCTGACAACATAAAACTTGACCCAATCAATTTTGATTTCCTTTCGCCATATACTTTATCGAAAGCGATAAAAGGAATTGAAATTTTGAAAGGATTATTACAAAACATTGATGAAAGTTCCTCATTCGTTTGGTATCAAAATTGCAAAATCAAACGTTCGTCCATTAAAAAAGGAATTGAATTGTATGAAATGGCAATAAATCAATTCATTGGAAATAAACTGGTTGAAAAATTTAACGGTCAGAAAATAGAATCGAAAAAAGATATTATCAACATTTTTTCATCCGATTTTGAAATTGGTGTCGGTGATTGGGTAGATATGGTCGGATTATTAGCTCCCAAATCGGAAGTAGACAAATTGCTGGATCAGATTTCAATCGATAAATTATCAATCGAAACCATTCAAAACAAATTGAACGAAATACATTCAAATTATGCTGAATATTCTTGGAATTGGGCAAAAGGTGTATTGGGGAAAATGCTCGATAAACCATTGAATGACATTGAGATTTTAGATATTATTGGCATTTTGGAACAATGGAAGAAATCGGTTTTGACTTTTGATGATTTGATTCTACGGGATGCAAAAAAAGAATTTAATTCCATTTCAAAAACAGGATTTGGAATAGATGGAGATGAAACTGACAAACAGCTCGATTTTATTGCGGTTCGTGGCATATTCGAGGAAAATTCTTTTGTAAAAGATATTAATAATCAAATAAATAGAACTGTTGAAATAGCAGATAAACTGATAGAAAATTTAAAATCATGAACAACTTTAATTTTTTTAGTCCAACCTTTTTTGTGTTCGGAAAAGGACGGGAAAATGAAGCCGGAAAATACGTAAAGCGTTTCGGTGGAACAAGAGTTTTAATCCATTTTGGTAGTGGATCAGTGATAAAAAGTGGCTTGCTTGCCCGTGTCAAAGCTTCATTGAAAGCTGAAAATATTTATTTTACCGAGTTAGGTGGCGTTCAACCAAACCCACGCAGCGGATTGATATACGAAGGTATTGAAATCTGTAAACGTGAAAATATTGATTTCATTTTAGCAGTTGGCGGTGGAAGCACTATCGATTCGTCTAAAGCTATTGCAATAGGAGCTTTGTACTATGGTGACTTTTGGGATTTTTACACCGGTAAAGATATTGAAAAAGCATTGCCCGTGGCAACAATTCTTACCATTTCCGCAGCGGGAAGCGAAGGTTCGATGGGAACCGTGATTACACACGAGAACGGTATGTTGAAACGTGCTGCCAACGGTGAACCGTTGCGTCCGGTTTTCTCCATTTTGAATCCGGAACTTACCTGCACGTTGCCAAATTATCAGACGGCTTGCGGTGCAACCGATATGATGGCACACGTTATGGAACGCTATTTTACCAATACGAAAAACGTTGAAATTACCGACCGGCTTTGCGAAGGCATTTTACTGACTATTATAAATGAAACGCCAAAAGCTTTGTCTAAACCAAATGATTATGAAGCCCGCGCCAATTTGATGTGGGCTGGTATGGTGGCTCATAATGATACTTGTGGAGTAGGACGAGAAGACGATTGGTCATCGCACAACATGGAACATGAACTTTCGGGATTATACGATGTGGCTCATGGTGCAGGTTTAGCAGTCATGTTTCCGGCGTGGATGAAATATGTGATGCACCAGAATTTGATGCTTTTTGCACAGTTTGCAGTTCGCGTTTGGGGTTGTGAAATGGATTTTGAAAATCCGGAAAATACAGCTCATCAAGGCATTGAATGTTATGAAAAATTCATGACTTCCATTGGTATGCCGATTCGTTTCTCCGAACTTGGGGCTAAACCCGAAGATATTCCTACATTGGTAAAAACTATGGGTTTAGGAAAAAATACCCTTGGCAGTTTTGTAAAACTTACGGAAGAAGATGTGGCAAAGATTTATGAGTTAGCGGTGTAGGTAATCAAGAAATTAGATTAAACATTAAAATGATTTCCAAAAAGATACAATTAAATATTAAAGCAGAGTCTTTAAATATCAGTATCAATTTGCCGGCTTCCAAAAGCATCAGCAATCGTGCGTTGATTTTGAATGCATTGGCTTATAGTTCATACGACATTCAGAATCTGTCAGATTGCGACGATACGCAGGTAACTATGAAAGCGTTGGATTCAAACGATAGAACTTTTGATATTGGAGCTGCCGGCACAGCTATGCGTTTTCTTACAGCATTTTTGTCGAAAACGGTAGGCGAATGGGTTATTACCGGTAGTGAACGCATGAAACAACGCCCGGTAAAGTTGTTAGTAGATGCACTAAATAGTTTGGGAGCACGTATTGAATATATTGAAAAAGAAGGATTTCCTCCGTTGAAAATAGTTGGATGTGCGCTTATGGGAGGTGAAATTCGAATGAATGGTGGTGTGAGCAGTCAGTATATTTCAGCATTGATGATGATAGCACCATTTATGCAAAATGGATTGAAAATCATACTTGAAGGCAATGTTATTTCTGTTCCGTACATCCGCATGACCATGAGCATGATGAAAGAATATTGTGTGAAAGTGAATTTTGAAAATAACGTTATTGAAATTGAACCGCAAACTTATCAACCAATCAAATACAAAGTGGAATCGGATTGGTCAGCTGCTTCGTATTGGTATGAAATTTTATCAATCGCCGGAAAAGGTCAGATTTTCCTAAGCGGATTAAATCAAAACAGTTATCAGGGCGACAGCAAAACGGCTGAACTTTTTATGCAATTGGGCGTAAAAACCAAATATCAACCCGAAGGAGTTTTGCTTACTACAACTAAAAATAATGTTTTAAAATTTGAGTATAACTTTGTGAATCAACCAGATTTGGCACAGACTTTTGCCGTAACTTGCTGTTTGAAAAATATTCCTTTTCATTTTAATGGAGTTGAAAGTCTGAAAATTAAAGAAACGAACCGCATTGCGGCTCTAATAAACGAACTTCATAAACTTGGCTACGTTCTCAATGAACCCGTCGAAGGTCAGTTGGCATGGAATGGTGAACGTTGCGAACCAGCTAAAGAAATAAGCATTGCTACTTACGAAGACCATCGTATGGCAATGGCATTTGCCCCGACAGCAATGGTTACACCGATAACTATTGAACATCCCGAAGTGGTGAGCAAATCATATCCAAACTTTTGGGAAGACATTAAACAGTTAACCCCTAATCCCTAACCTGGACAAGCCAGAACCAAAAAGGAAAGATACTTAATAATTTGTTGTATGGGAATACTACTTATTTTTATGCCTTATGAAACTTCTGACAGAAACTTACGAAAAAGAAATAGCCTTTTCT
>Ga0209429_10000697_pt1 | contig 21980 bp, 14 predicted proteins | sample BarGraNGADG00212_3_FD_184493 | JGI IMG/M metagenome (GOLD analysis project Ga0209429, IMG submission 184493) | Arctic peat soil microbial communities from Barrow, Alaska - Barrow Graham LP Ref core NGADG0004-212 (SPAdes) (version 2) | ecosystem: Environmental > Terrestrial > Soil > Wetlands >...
TTGTCCTTCATTTTTCAGAAAACCATTCAGATGGCTGTATTTCCCGGTGAGGATTACAGCTCTGCATGGCCCGGATATTGAGTTTGTAACAAGGCAACGGTCAAAACGGATTCCATCCCTGGCTATCCTGTCGATATTTGGTGTGGGCGCCAGGTTCTTTAAAGCTCCGCCATAAGCGCTGATAGCCTGGAAAGCATGGTCGTCGCTCATGATATAGATAATATTGGGTCGTTGTGATGATGCCGGCTGCGAATGTAGTGACGGACAAACTGCAGTTCCTACTCCAATAACAGCTGCCATTTTAATGTTTAGATACATAAAATTAAGATTTTCAGGTTAGTTATTTTTAAATGGAAGGTTTAATAATGATTGATTTATTTTGTAAAATATTGTTTATTAAATCTTTAGTATATATTATTTCAAAATAAAAAAGTTGTTTATAACTCTGAAAATTAAAATGATTTCTTCACAGATCCCGGTTTTCGCGAATTTACTCCAGGCATTTTGAAATTTTCATCACCAAGATCCTGTCTCATTTCTTCAGCAAGTTTTTTTATATCCTCAACGACGGCAGGGTAAAGTTCCTTAACATCGTATCTTTCTCCCGGATCACGGCGAAGGTCATAGAGTGCATAGTCTGTTTTTGTATTGGTGTATTTCCCCGGCCAGCCATCAATTCCCGGTTGCTGTCCTTCGTATGAACGGAATGGATGAGGAAGAACAAGTTTCCATTGTCCCTTCCGGACATTTTCGAGGCTGTTCTTCCGGTAGAAATAAAAGAAAACATCGCGGGGATTGGAGGCAAAGTCCCCCTTAAGCAACGAAAGTATATTCACTCCATCAATCTTTTTCTTTGGCAGATCAGCTCCTGTGATATTGCACAATGTCGGCAGAATATCAATTGTTGATGCAATGTTATTACAAATTGTTCCTGCCGGTATTTTACCGGGCCACGACATGATGCATGGAACTCGCTGACCGCCTTCCCAGCTGCATCCTTTGCCTTCACGCAAGCCCCCTGCCGATCCTGCATGATTCCCAAAATTGAGCCAGGGACCATTGTCGGAAGTGAAAATAACAATTGTATTTTCAGTCAGTCCATTTTTTTCAAGGGTCTTCATAATCTCGCCTACCGACCAGTCAATCTCCATTATAACATCACCAAAAAGACCCTGTTTACTTTTCCCTTTGAACTTATCGGATACAGCAAGCGGCACATGGCACATAGAATGAGCAAAATACAGGAAGAAAGGATCCTTCCTGTTCCTGTTTATAAAATCAACAGCATATTCTGTATATAAAGTTGTCAGCTGAGCCTGTTCCTCAAGTGTTTTAATTTCCCTTATTTTTTCATTCCCTTTAATCAGTGGTAGCGACGGGTACGACAATTTATTTGCAGCTTTCTCCTTAGTTGCGGGTAATCCATCAAAATCGACCGGCCACATATCATTTGAGTATGGCAGACCCAGGTATTCATCGAAACCATTCTGTAAAGGAAGGAACGGCAAAGGACGGCCAAGATGCCATTTACCTACAATACAATTATGGTATCCTTTCCTTCCAAGAAGTTCGGGCATCAACTCTTCATCAGGATTAATGCCAATACTGTCCGTGGGACTCAATGCGCCTGAGATACCAACACGATTCGAATAGCAGCCTGTCATAAGTCCGGCGCGTGAGGCGCTGCTGACAGCCATGGCCACATAGAAATTTGTGAAACGCATACCGTTAACTGCCAACCTGTCGATATTTGGTGTATTGTACTGAGTAGCTCCAAAACAGCCAACATCACCATAACCCATATCGTCGATAAAGATCAAAACAATGTTTGGCATCTTTACTTTTGCCGGTTCCGGCTTATTTGCAAAAGAGTGTATTGAAAGCAGTGAAGCTGCCCCAAAACTTAAGGCTGATTGAAAATTGATCATTGGTTTAATCATTATTTATTGACAATTTCTGATTTAAATGGGAAAATTTCAGATTTTGTATGTGCCTGGTTCATAAGCTCTTCCATATCTTTAACAATTTCAGGATTAGCGGCTGCAACATTCTTTGTTTCGCCTGTATCATTCGCAAGATCATAAAGCTCCAACTCGCCCTGCGGCGTTTTATCAACATTTAACTTGACTGCCTTCCAATTTCCCTTCCTTGCAGCAATCTTTCCGCCTTGTTCATGAAATTCCCAGTAAAGATATTCATGCTGTTTCTGCTTTTTCCCCAGAAGAGCCGGAAGAAATGAGATTCCGTCGATAGCAGAAGGAGTCTTACTTTGGGATATTTCAGCAAGAGTGGGCATTATATCCCAGAAAGCTGAAACATGATTATTTACAGAACCAGCTTTAATATGACCGGGCCACCTGACCAGTAAAGGTGTTCGTATTCCTCCTTCATGCATATCTCTTTTATAACCTTTAAGGTCACCATTACTGTTGAAAAAATCAGGATCAGCTCCTCCTTCAAGATGAGGTCCGTTATCAGAAGCAAAAAACACTATGGTGTTTTCTTCAAGCCCAAGTTCTTTAAGTTTTTTCAACAACTCCCCAACATAATCATCGAGTTCTTTAACCATAGCTGCAAATGCTGCATGAGATTCATTCTGTGAACTATACGGACCAAGCCGGTAAGTCGGACCCCTGTCAACTCCTTTAAAAGTTTTTTCGGGATTAAATTTACCCCTGAACATATCCATATAACTCTCTTTTGCAGAAAGTTCTGCGTGAGGTATCGTTGTGGGATAGAAAAGAAAGAAAGGTTTGTTCTTATTCGCTTCCAGAAAACCGAGAGCAGCTTTATGGATCAGATCGGCGCTGTAAGTTCCGGTTTTACCGCTGTCATTGTCGTGAAGCATAATTTTCTCATGATTATGCCATAAATGATCAGGATAATAATTATGTGCAAGACTCTGGCAGTTATAACCGAAGAATTCATCGAATCCCTGTGAATTAGGGTCACCTTCCGTGTCAATAAATCCGAGGCCCCATTTCCCGAAGGCGCCTGTAGTATATCCTTTAGCTTTAAGCATTTCAGCAACTGTATAGGATTTTGCAGGTAAAGGCCACTGACCTTCAGGCTTCCATTCCTTGTTTCCCCTTATGGGAGTGTGGCCCGTATGAAGGCCTGTCATGAGACATGAGCGGGAAGGGGCACTGACAGTGCATCCGGTATAGTGTTGAGTGAACAGCATTCCCTGTTTTGCAAGCCTGTCAATATTTGGTGTTGAGAATTTCTGCTGACCATAGCAGCTTAAATCTCCGTAACCAAGATCATCAGCAAGGATATAGATGATATTCGGCGAGGGTTCTTTTTTGGCCTGGGCACAGCCCGTCAATGCTAAAGATGAAAACAGTACTGCATGAATTTCTTTTCTCATAATACGATAATTCTTACTGTTCAATACTTTATGTAAAACCTGGAATGGCTTCCGTTGTGTTAAAAGTAAGAATATTTAGTGAGAAAAAATATTGAACTCATCAGATTGTTGTGCAGGCGTATTTCAAAGAAGGTCTCTGCCTTTTATATAAATCAGATTTTTTATTTATATGCTTCTTTATGTACGCTTTTTACTGCCCGTCCTGAAGGATCATTCATATTTTTAAAGGAAGCGTCCCATGCAATTGCTTCAGGCGTGCTGCATGCTACTGAAGGCACTGATGGTACGCATGATGCTGCTGAATCAGAAGGAAAGTGTTCTGTAAAGATTGTTCTGTATAAATATTCTTCCTTCGACATTGGAGGATTAATCGGGAAACGGTATTTTGCATTTTTAAGCTGCTCATCGCTTATTTCTTTGGCAGCCAGCGCTTTGAGTGTATCAATCCAACTATAACCCACACCATCAGAAAATTGTTCTTTTTGCCTCCAGACAATGCTTGACGGAAGATAATCTTCAAAAGTTTTCCTCAGTACCCATTTTTCTATCCGGTCTTTTGTGATCATTTTATCTTTAGGATTCAGACGCATTGCAACATCCATGAATTCTTTGTCAAGGAAAGGAACACGGCCTTCCACACCCCAGGCAGCAAGTGATTTATTTGCGCGCAGGCAATCATAAAGGTGAAGCTTGTCAAGCTTTCTGACAGTCTCCTCATGAAAGGCTTTGGGATCGGGTGCTTTATGGAAATAGAGGTAGCCGCCGAAAATTTCATCAGCGCCTTCACCTGAAAGAACCATCTTCACTCCCATTGATTTAATTAAACGCGCCAGCAGGTACATTGGTGTAGATGCTCTGATTGTTGTAACATCATAAGTCTCAATGTGGTAAATTACATCCCTGATGGCATCAAGTCCCTCCTGCACAGTAAAATTTATCTCATGATGAATCGTACCAATATGGTCAGCCACTTTTCTTGCAGCGGCCAGGTCGGGCGAACCTTCAAGTCCAACAGCAAAGGAGTGCAGCTGCGGCCACCATGCTTCGTTCTTGTCCTGCGTTTCAATTCTTTTGGGAGCAAATTTTTTTGCAATAGCAGAAATGATTGAAGAATCGAGTCCGCCTGAAAGAAGTACCCCGTAAGGAACATCGGACATAAGCTGCCTGTGAACAGATTTTTCAAGTGCAATCCTTAGATCTTCAATAGATGTTTCATTATTTTCAACCGCCTCATACTGCATCCAGTCGCGCTGGTACCACTTTTTCATAACACCATCTTTACTATATAAATAGTGTCCGGGAAGGAACTCCTGAATTTTTTTGCAGACACCTTCAAGCGCTTTTAGTTCTGATGCAACATAAAAATTTCCAAACTGGTCCCACCCCATATATAAAGGTACTATACCGATATGATCGCGGGCAATGAAATAGCAATCCTTTTCTTTATCATACAGGGCAAAGGCAAATATGCCGTTCATCTCTTCAAGAAACGCCGGGCCTTTATCGCGATATAATGGCAGAATGACCTCACAGTCGGAATGCGTAAGAAATTCATAGGAGTTTTCATAGTGCTTGCGGATTTCCTGATGGTTGTATATTTCACCATTTACTGCAAGGATAAGATTTCCGTCTTTACTATATAATGGTTGCTTACCTGATTGGGGATCAACAATGGACAACCGCTCATGAGCAAGGATAGCCTTTTCACAATAAAAAATACCTGACCAGTCGGGACCACGGTGGCGCAATTTTTTTGACATCTTAAGAACTGTTGCCCTTAAGTCGGTGTGATTTACTTTCAGATCAAAAACCCCTACTATTCCGCACATATATATTGTTTTTAGAGTGATTAATTCTACAGGCTTAAAACATGACTGCAAAACTAATAACTTATTTTAATATAATTGATAAATATGACAAATATATTAATATTATTAAGCAAATACATCTATTGTGTTATATATATTAATATAAAGATCAATTTTAATATGATTCATTAACATGACAAAAATCATGTTTGTTAAACAAATCGAGTCCTCAAAATAGAATCAGTTAAGTATGGAATATAGAAACCAAATAGTATAAAATATGGAAAGACAGCGATGATGAACAATACCAGGGATATTGTTAAAAATCTATAAAAATTCTAACAATATTTATACAATATAACATACTTTACCTGAAATTTGAGCTTGTTTTTCTATATTGCGGATTCTCTTAAATATATAGTTTTATTATGGCAGCTTTAAATTAATATTTAAAGAAGTTTTCAATATAGGAGATGTTGATGATAGTACCGGGAAAAGGCAATAAAACAATATTTATAGGATCAATTGCAACGATCTTTGCAGGAATTTTTATGTGGTGGATGATGAGTGATCATCGACCGGCCGATATTATTGAGCGTGTCCCCGGTATGGACAACAGGCCAAAGGTTGAACCACGTTCTGATTCAGTAATAATCGGCGAGTTTTTTGACACTCTTAACAATTTTGATGAGTATGTTCCCGGCGAATGGCCCCGTTTCAGAGGAAAAGATATTGACAATATTTCCAAAGATACCATTCCGCTGGCGGAGAGTTGGGATTCTACGGGCCCTCCGGTTGTCTGGAAAGCAACTCTTGGCGAAGGCTACGCCGGAGCGGCAGTTCACAACGGAAGGGTTTATCTTCTCGATTATAACGAACGGCGTAAAGCTGATCAGCTGCGGTGTTTTTCACTCAAATCGGGTAATGAACTTTGGCGGCGATGGTATTATGTTGATCTGAAAAGGAACCATGGTTATTCAAGAACCATACCTGCTGTAACAGATAAGTACCTTGTTTCAATCGGGCCGCGTTCACATGTCATGTGTCTTGATCCGGTAACAGGAAATCTTCTCTGGACTATTGACTTGGAAAAAGAATACGGGATACAGGGAACGGAAAAAGGAAGAATAACACCTGATTTTTATACGGGTCAATGTCCGTTGATTGAAAATGATGTAGCTGTCTTTGCTCCTGGCGGAAAAGCCCTGATGATCGGCGTTAGTTGCGCCACAGGTAAGGTGATCTGGAAAACTCCAAACCCGGATTCTTTAAGAATGTCTCATTGTTCCATTATACCAATGACCATTCATGGCAAAAAGATGTATGTGTATAATGCTGTTGGTGGGGTTGTAGGTGTGTCTGCTGAAGGCGACGATACAGGAAAATTATTATGGAAAACAACCGAATGGAGCCCTGCCACTGTTGCTCCTTCCCCACTCCTTCTTGGTGGTAATGAAATCGCTGTCTTCGGCAGTTATGGTGCAGGAGGTGCAAGATTGAAGATAAATTTTAACGGAACAGATTATTCGGCAACTTTAATTGAACAGCACAAAGCTACAGAGGGTATTGCGAGTGACCAGCAGACACCAATAATTGTTGGTGATTATATCTGGACGCTGATGCCTGAAAATGCAGGTGCGCTCAAAAAACAACTGGTTTGCTATAATATATCAGACCTGCGTAAACCTGTCTGGTCAAGTGGTAAGGAAAACCGATTCGGACGCGGACTTGGTCCCTATATTATCCGGGGTGACAGGATGTTTCTTCTCGATGATGATGCAAAACTTTATTTCTTTAAATTAGAGAAATCAAGTGTAACATTGCTCTCGAGCTACAGGATACTAAAAGGGATCGAAGCCTGGGGCCCCATGGCTCTGACAGGTAACTATCTCATAATCAGAGATGCAAGAAATTTAGTTTGTCTTTATGTTGGGAAAAACAGTCAGATATGAATAAAAAGTACATCGCTTTCTTTTCTCTTTTAATAATATTGGCTTTCATAGGCTATATTATTTACGATACTGCTAAATCTGAAAATGATTTAAGAGCTATTACAGAGACCAATGATGAATACTCTGTTCCTGATCAATGGATAATTGCAAAGGAATTGGTTTCCGGTGACGGACCATTGAGTTCTGTCACAGTTTCAGGTAATAATGATGTCTATCTTGGAGGTGATTCATACATAAGTTGTTATGATTCACTGATGAAGAAGGTCTGGAGTATTAAAACTACAGGCAATGTAACATCGCTGTCAATTTACGGGGATACCATTTACTGTGCCACATCAGAGATGATCCTTCTATACAGTAATAAAGGAAAACTAATTGATGAATGGGGACCTTTTGAAGATAAGAGCTTAATAACATCAGTCGCATCCAATAAGTCATTTGTAGCTTTTGCCGATGCCGGAAATAAACTGGTATTTGTGCTCACAAAAGATGGCAGAGTGAAATCAATGATTGGTCAGACGGGTGAAAAATTCATAATACCAAGCCTCTATTTTGATGTTGCAATTGATGAGAACAACACTCTTTATATAGCTAATACCGGCAACAGGCGGGTAGAGACCAGGTCAATAGGCGGAGATCTTATCAGCTATTTTGGATCTCCCGGCATTGCGCCTGATGCTTTCTGCGGATGCTGCAATCCTGCTCATTTTACTCTTTTCAACGGAGGTTTCCTTACTGCGGAAAAAGGTATAAACAGGATAAAGATTCTTAATGAAAAGGGTAATTTTGTGGAATTTGTTTCCTCAAAAAATAAATTTACAGTTTCAATACCACTGGATATAGCTACATCGGACGGTAAAACCATTTATGCAGCTAATCCGGCAGATTCGAAATTGTATGTGTTTAAAAGGAAAAACTAACCCTGGAAACCGATGAATTTAACAGACTTACACAATGAGAATTACCAGAACTGATTTCCTTAAAAGATTAATAAGATTTTTAATGATTGCAATGCTGGCATTTATAGCCATTGTATTGGGAAACAGAGTTGTTACCGGTACAGCTTGCTCCGGTTGTCCTGGAAATGGCGTATGCAATGGAAAAACCGACTGTAATAAATATTAATTACAGAAAAATGAAACAGAAAAAAAATAAATATCAGACAAGAAGGGATTTTGTAAAAAATGCAGGAAAGTTTATCATTGCTGCTCCACTGATAGTTATCCCATTGTCGCTTGCCAGGAAAACATCTGCAAAAGGTTATGTATGGCAGATTGATCCTTTAAAATGTACTCAGTGCGGTCAGTGTAAAACGAACTGCGTTCTTACGCCATCAGCATCAAAATGTGTTCATGCCTTTGTAATGTGCGGTTACTGCGATCTTTGCGGAGGATATCTTCGCCAGGGGGTAAAGACAATAAGTACGGGTGCTGAAAACCAGCTCTGCCCTACAGCATCTATCACCAGAAAATTTGTTGAAGAACCTTATTTTCAATATACAATTAATGAAGATCTGTGCGACGGCTGTGCAAAGTGTGTCAAAGGTTGTGCTGATTTTGGAAACGGATCATTATATATGCAGATAAACCAGAAGCTTTGTGTTAATTGCAATGATTGTTCTATTGCCCGCACTTGCCCTTCAAATGCGATATCAAGAGTGCCGGCTGATCAGCAGTATTTACCTAAAGATAAAAGACAAAAGTAATTGTTAAACACTAAACACTAAACTCAAAACGATAAACGCATTACAAACCAGAAATGAAGAAGGCAATTCCATATATAACATTGACTTTATTATTAAGCTGGCATGCTGTCCTTTATGCCCAGGACAGATTTCCAAGGCCTGAATTTGAATCGGGATATGTTTATCCGACTAATCAGTTGCCTGCACAGAGGGCACAGGGATGGGAATACTTAGATGTCGCGGTACTCATTGCTGCTCTTTCTGTAGCATCATGGCTTGCTTTAAAGAAGCGATCCCGTCAGGGACTAATATGGCTTTCGGTATTTTCACTTGCATATTTCGGATTCTACAGGCATGGTTGTATCTGTGCAGTCGGATCAGTGCAGAATGTTTCACTGGCTCTCTTTAACACCGGTTATGCAATCCCTCTTACCGCTCTCCTCTTTTTTATCATTCCGCTGCTCTTCGCTCTTGCATATGGACGTGTTTTCTGTGCCGGCGTTTGTCCGCTTGGAGCAATTCAGGAACTGACAGGTTTCATGCCGGTAAAACTTCCAAAAAAAATCGAAGCGATTCTTATTGCCATACCATTTATTTATCTGGCTGTTGCTGTTCTTTTTTCAGCGACAAACAGCCAGTTCATAATCTGTAAATATGACCCATTCGTCGGTATCTTCAGACTTGATGCCCCATATACCATGATAGTTTTCGGGGCTCTTCTTCTTATCTCAGGAATATTTATTAACAGACCTTATTGCAGATATCTTTGTCCCTATGGTGTTCTGCTTAATATTTTTTCGAGATTTTCATCAAAACATCTTACAATAACTCCGGCTGAATGCACTAACTGCCGGCTTTGTGAAGAGGCCTGTCCTTATGATGCAATTCTTCCGTCAGATATTAATCAGAAAAGAGAAGAGACTTCAAAATCCAGGAAGAGATTTATCACTTATCTTGTTCTCCTTCCTCTTTTTGCTGTTTCCGGTGCGCTTATTCTTTATAATATTTCACCTGCTCTCTCATTGGTAAACAGCAATGTACGGCTTGCACAGGAGATAAGGATGGAGAAAGAGAAAGGAATTGAAGCATTATCGAAGGCAGCTGTTGCTTATAAAGAAGCGGGTAAGACAGAAGAAGAACTATTTGCAGAAGAGTTAACTATAATTAAAAGGTTCAGGTCCGCTTCGCCATGGGCAGGTATTTTCCTTGGACTTTCACTTGGAATAAGCCTGGTAGCGCTTTCAACACGTAAAACAAGAACAGAGTATAAGCCTCACCAGGGAAAATGTTTCAGTTGTGGAAGATGTTTTAAATATTGTCCGGTTGAAGCAAAAAAAATAATTTAGTAATGAAATTTAGCGAAAAAGATATAAGTTTTCTGAAGGGACTTAGCCAGGTGGCTGGGATATTTACTGTCATTGTTGCTTTGACTATGATATTCAGCCTTATGCAGTTGAAAACAATCAATCCTCTGGATAATCCTTCACTTCTTTCAGTAAAGGATCAGTACGACAAGGATCCAGCCAACGCTAATAAAGCAGAGCAGGTAAGAGCATTGGATCTTATGGCAAGAAAAGCTTACTTTTCCTCACGACGACAGGTAGAGATTGGTTCTTATCTTCTACTGGCAGGTGCAGTGGTATTTATTTTTTGCCAGAGGCTGATCGTAGGAAATGAAAAGCTGGTGCCTGCAATCCCCGGAAAAAGACCTGCCCAATTGGAAAGAAAAAACCGAAACAGAAAATACCTGTTGGTAGCGGCAACATTTATTTCGGTAGCAGCAGTAATCGCCTCATTTATGCTTCGAAGCGATCTCCCGGACCTATCAGGGAGTGGTCCGGAAAAAAATATTGGTAAAAGAACTGGTTCTGATAAAGAATCATTTAAACCCGACAAAACCAATTTCCCTTTTTTCAGGGGACAGGATAGTCATGGGATTGCCGGAGGATCAGGTTATCCGACAGAATGGGATGGCGAGAAAGGAAAAAACATCAAATGGAAAACAGAGATCCCAAAAAATGGAAAAAGTTCACCTGTTATATGGGATGACAAGATTTTTGTAACTGGCGCTGAAGGTACATTATGTGAAGTATATTGCATAGATAAAAACTCAGGGAAAATTCTATGGACAACATCTGCTTCGGGTATTCAGGGTGAACCCACTGAACTGCCGGAAATGGATCAGGAAGCAGGTCTTGCAGTTCCGACCGTTGCAACAAATGGAAAAGCAGTCTGTGCAATTTTTGCAAACGGGAACCTGGTATGTCTCGATCCTGAAGGTAAAATGAAGTGGTCAGCAAATCTGGGAGTACCTGAAACCAGTTATGGTTTCTCTTCTTCACTGATCATTTACGGTAACTCTCTCCTCATAAAATACGATTCCAATAAAAAACTGTCACTGATGGCATTTGACATCGAATCGGGTGCCTTGAAATGGGAAACTATTCGAAAAGGTCGTGCATCGTGGTCATCTCCTGTTATTGCCTATTTCAATGGCCAGCCGCAGGTTGTAATAAATGGTAATCCGTCTGTTACTTCTTATGATGCGGTCACAGGCGCAGAATTATGGGCAGTAGAGTGTATGAGCGGTGATGTGGCCCCATCAGTTGCAGTTAACAGCACAATGACTTATGCTGTAACGGATTATGCAAAACTGGCAGCCATAAAATCCGGTACGGGAGCTTCAATATTGTGGGAAGACAATTCTTATACCCCTGATGCCTCCAGCCCGGTAGCAACAGATAAGTTTCTATTTCTGTCTACGGGAAATGGAGATGTAGCATGTTATGATGCAATAAAAGGAGACACTCTTTGGACACGGTATTTTAACGAACCATTTTATGCATCTCCGATGATCGCAGATGAAATGGTGTACTTACTTGACCGTGCAGGAACCATGCATATCGTTCAAGCCGATGGTGCTTTTAAAAAAATCTCTGAATCACCCCTGGGCGAAAGAGCCGATTGTACACCTGCGTTTTCGGACAAAAATATTTATATAAGAGGAAGGAATAATCTCTATTGCATTTCGAAGAATTGAATAAAGAAGAAAAAAATATGGTATCGGCAGGATGTACCTGCACGAAAGATTCTGTTGAAGATATCACTTTAGTAGTAGATGCTGTTGTTGAACAAACAGGCAGAGAGAAGGATAAAGTTATTCTTATCCTTCAGGAAGTACAGAAAAAGCTCAATTATCTGCCTTCCGAAGCTCTTAAGCATATCTGTAAAGTGACAGAGATAACACCGGGACAGATATCCGGTGTGTCAACCTTTTACTCGCAGTTCCGGCATATCCCCGCAGGAAAACATAATATAAAGATATGCGCCGGTACTGCATGTCATGTAAAGGGCGCTCCTCTTATTTCTGATGCTTTTAAAAGAGTATTAAAGATCACCGATCAGGTTAGTACATCTCCCGATAATCTTTTTTCTATTGAGGAAGTAGCCTGTCTGGGTTGTTGTACATTAGCTCCTGTAGTTCAGATAGATGGTAAGACTTACGGGCATGTAAAGCCTACTCAGGTTGAAGAAATAATCAATGATTTTCTTAATTCTTCAGAAAGTGAAACTTCTATTGATAGAAATGAAACTACCGCTGAAATTGAGGCTGAAGTGAGAATTGGGTTAGGATCTTGTTGCGTTGCAGGAGGCAGCAAAGAGATATTATCACAATTGATTCAGGTTAAAGAAGAATATGATCTGAATATCAGACTTAAACCTGTAGGTTGTGTTGGCGTTTGTAATCAGACACCATTATTAGAGATAGTTACCAAAGAATCAACTCACTTCCGCTATACAAATGTCAGAAAGGATCAGGTTGAAGCAATACTTCTTAAACACTTGCGACCCAAAAGAATAGATAAACGCTTAAGACATAAAATCAATAATTTTGCCGATACATTTCTTTCTGATGAAATGGTGACCAGTCCTGTCAATCTTCCGGGAGAAATCCGTGAAAAATATCTGAACAATTTTCTTCATGACCAGATTCGCCTGGCTACATTACACGGCGGCATACTTTCGCCTGATTCTATTGATGAATATATTCTGCTGGGAGGTTTCGACGCACTTAAGCAATCGATTAATAACATCGGACCAGAAAAGATAATTGAAATTATTACCAAAAGCGGACTGAGAGGAAGAGGCGGTGCCGGTTTTGCAACAGGTAAAAAATGGGCGATATCACAAAATTCCGTCGGAAATCCTAAGTATATTGTTTGTAATGGAGATGAGGGTGATCCCGGGGCGTTCATGGACAGGATGCTGTTGGAATCATTTTCTTTCAGGGTAATTGAAGGCATGATGGTTGCCGGGTTTGCAACAGGAGCCAGTGAAGGTATTTTCTATATAAGAGCCGAATACCCATTAGCAGTTGTGAGGGTAAGAAACGCTATCAGCCAATGTTATGAAAAAGGAATTCTGGGAGAAAAAGTACTGGGTAGTTCATTTTCATTTAACATCAGGGTTTTTGAAGGCGCCGGAGCATTTGTCTGCGGCGAGGAGACAGCATTGATAGCCTCACTCGAAGGCAAACGCGGAACACCTCATTTAAGACCGCCCTACCCTGCTGTTCAGGGTTACAATAATAAGCCGACACTTGTAAATAATGTTGAGACACTTGCCCTTGTTCCCTGGATAATAAATAATGGCGACAAAGCTTTCTCCGACATAGGAACAGAAAAAAGCAAAGGGACAAAGGTTTTTGCCCTGGCTGGCAAAATATCAAAGGGAGGTTTAATCGAAGTCCCAATGGGAATTACAATCAAAGAAATTGTTGAAAATATAGGTTATGGAGTAGCTGAGGGAAGAACTTTTAAAGCAGTTCAGATAGGCGGTCCTTCCGGAGGATGTATTCCTGCCGCAATGTCAGACACATCAGTTGATTATGAGGAGCTTACAAGGATGGGTGCAATGATGGGATCAGGTGGAATGGTTGTCCTCGATGATACTGACTGTATGGTTGATATGGCAAAATATTTTCTCACTTTTACTCATAAGCAATCATGCGGAAAATGTACTTTTTGCCGTATCGGAACAAAGCAGATGCTGAATATTGTAACACGTTTAAGCGAAGGTAAAGCAGCTCTGTCTGAAATAGATGAACTTGAAAAGCTTTGTCAATCAGTCAGGGAGGGCAGCTTGTGCGGACTTGGAAAAACGGCTCCTAATCCGGTACTTACAGGATTGAAGTACTTCAGGGATGAATATGAATCGCATACCAAGGGTATTTGCCCTGCCAGAAAATGTCAGGATCTTATAAAGTATTCTATAAATGACAATTGCACAGGTTGTACAAAGTGTTTCCAGGAGTGTCCTGTAAATGCCATCGCCTTCAGACCTTATGAAAAACATGAAATTGATCAGCTGCTATGCACAAAATGTGATAATTGCAGGCTGGTTTGCCCTGAGAATGCAGTAGAAATTGTTAATGTCAATGGTTAAGTTTAAAATAAATAATATTGAGTTTACCGGGGAGGACGGAATAACTATCCTTGAGGCTGCAAAGAGTGCCGGAATTTCTATTCCTGCCCTTTGTCATAAGGATGGTGTGGAACATTATTCCTCATGCATGGTTTGTATGGTGAAGGAAAAAAAATCAAATAAATTTATTCCTTCATGTTCTGCGCTTGTACAGGATGGTATGGACATTGATGCATCCGGTGATGAAGTGATAATTCTGCGTAAAAAGGCAGTCGAATTACTTCTTTCCGAACATCGCGGAGAATGTGAAGCGCCATGCCGGGTTGTTTGTCCAGCTGGTTATAATATTCCTCAGATGAACAGATATCTAATGTCAGAAGATTTTGACAAAGCGATAAAAATTACCATCGCTGAGATAAATACTCCGGAAATTGTATGTACAGATTGTCCTGGTTATTGCGAAAACGCATGCAGGAGAAAAAAAATTGATTTGCCGGTTTCTATAAGAAATATTAAATTGTTTATCTCAAAAACATATAAAACAAAAGAGACACCGGATCATATCCCGGTTACTGAAACAGACAATCCGGAAAACCATAAAGTCTCTAAGGAGAGAAAGCGATTCTCATCACATACAGGCAAAATTGAACCTGAAGAACTTAAAGAGTGGTTGAAAGAGTGTAGCGGCAACGGGGAACGAGTCAGGGAGATACCTGATTTAATGGCAGCTTCAACGGAAGCCGGGAACTGCATGCACTGCGATTGCCGTGCTGCTGATGACTGCAGGTTAAGAGATATTGCTGATGAATTCTCTCTTAAAGACCCTCGGGGTAAACTTATAAATGCACCCATTGTTAAGAAGATAAACCACAATACAGGACTTGTTTTTGAAAACGCAAAGTGTATAAAATGCGGTCTTTGCGTAAGAATTTGTGAAGACAGAACTGAAGAGCCTGTACTATGTTTTATAAACAGAGGATTTATAAGCATCATATCTGAACCGTTAACTGAGGAGTTTGACAATGTACTGAAGAAAAAAGCTGGCGAATGTATAAACATATGTCCGACAGGCGCGTTATCATATTACAAATGATATAATAAATGAGATATCTTACTTCGATTTTGTTTTCATTTTATTTTAGCTTTTCTCTGATAGCACAGTTGAATGATCGAAGTTGGACTAATTTCCACGGCCAGTCAGATCTTTCAGGCAAATCAGGTTTTGAACTTCCATCCAAGCCTGTTCTTCAATGGAACACCCCGACAGGGGAAAGAACCAAATCATCACCTGTGATAAGTGATGGTGTAATATTTTTTGGAAGCGAGAAAGGGACCCTTTTTGCAATTACTCCTGATGGTAAAATAAAATGGAAATTCGCAACAGAAAGCGCTTTGGATGCTCCACCGCTTATTTATGGTAATAATATTTACATTGGCGCATCAGACGGAACATTAAGATCTGTTGACAAGGTTACAGGAAAGCTTAAATGGTCATACGAAACAGATAATCAGATCGTAGGTTCAGCTAATGTCTGGACTTCAGGTAAAAAAGCCGGAATAATAGTCGGAAGTTATGACTATTATCTCCATTGCGTTGAGCCTGAAACAGGAAAGCTTCTATGGAAGGTTGAAACCGAAAATTATGTGAACGGGACTCCTGCAGTCGACGGAAATAAAATTGTTTTCGGAGGTTGCGATGGTATAATAAGGATTGCAGACCCTCTTACAGGAAAAGAAAAAGATACTGTCGATATTGGAGTATATATTGCAGCTTCTCCGGCATTGTCCGGTGAAAATGCATATTTCGGAGATTATGACGGCACCCTGTACTGTCTGAATCTGGTTTCAAGGAAGATTGTATGGACGATACCCGCAGGGGATCAATCCGGTGCAATACTTGCAATCCCGGCAGTCGGAAATAACTTTTTAGCAGTGGGAAATGAAGATAAATTTCTTTATTGCTATAATGCTTCCAGTGGCAAATTATTGTGGAAATACAGAACAAACGGAAGAATAACCGGTTCGGCCGTATTAACTTCAACAAATGTTCTTTTTGGAAGCACTGATGGAAATGCTTACATTTTGGGATTAAATGATGGCAAAAAAATATGGAACTTCAATTCAGGTTCGCCAATAAGCAGTTCACCTGCAGTTATAAAAGATTATTTTTATATTCTTACCGAGGACGGGAGATTGCTTTCATTCGGAATCAAGAAATAAATATTATGAAAATAGTTTATCTGATAACAGGTTCAGGAGGTTCTTTTTACTGTGGCAACTGCTACCGTGATATGCTCTATCTTAAAGCGATACGTAAAGTACCCGGGATAACCGCTTCAGCTATCCCGCTTTACCTTCCTCCTGATAAGACAAATATAGACAGCGGACTTGATAAGCGTGTCTTTTTCGGTGCTATTTCAATGTATATCAGGGAAAAAATTCCAATCTTCAGGAATATGCCGTCCTTTCTTGATAAGTTCTTCGATGCAACCCCTTTTTTAAAACTGGCTGCTCGTCAGGCTGGTACGACCCGGACAGAAGGTCTTGAAGAACTTACTCTAAATATGATTGAAGGAGATAATGCGTTCCGAAGCAAAGAGGTTGACAGGCTTGTTAATTATCTGACCAGAGACGGAAAACCTGACATAATTCATTTATCAAATGCACTTATTCTTGGCCTTGCCCGTCAGCTTAAAAAAAGAATGAACGTAAAGATAGTATGTTCGCTTCTTAATGAAGATGACTGGATTGATGAAATGGTTGAACCTTATAAAAGTAATGCTTGGAAGATGATCGCCCGTGAGGCTGAACATGTATATACTTTTGTTACTCCAAGTAACTATTATAAAAAACTGTTTTTAAGCAAAACCGGATTGTCCGGATCAAATATTCTGGTGGTACCTCTGGGAATAGAACCGGAAAAAAATCCATTATCCTCAGAAAAATCAACTGTTCCTGCAATAGGATATTTTTGCAGAGTGAGTTATATGAATGGTTTTGATAAACTCGTCGATGCATTTATAAACCTGAAAAGCGGGGACTTTCCCGATCTTACTCTTCATGTTTGCGGAGGTTTTACCGGAGATGACAAATCATTTATTGCTGAGCAGATCAGAAAGATTAGGGACAACGGTTTTAAAAGTTCAGTAAGAATTTATCCGGAATTCCAGGGAAACAAAAAGTTAGAATTTTTTAATAATGTTGATGTTATCAGTGTACCTGTCAGAAAACATGATGGTTACGGATTGTACATCCTTGAAGCAAATGGTGCCGGGATACCTGTTGTAGAACCTGCTACAGGAGCTTTTTCTGAAATTATAGAGACCACAAAAGGAGGTCTTACCTATTTCCCCGACAATGGCGTGGAATTGGTTAAAACACTTAAGAGAGTGCTAAACGATAAAAATTTAAGAAAGCAATTCAGCGATCGTGGAAGATCAGGAGTATTGAAAAAACTATCGCTTGAAAACATGGCAGAAGGATTATCTGGTGCTTATAAAATGTAATTTATACTGATACAAAAGTCAGAATGCTTAAATTAAAAAATATTTCAAAATCATTTCAACAGAGGGGTAATGTGTTAAACTGTCTTGATCTTCAGGTCATGGAAGGTGAAAGCATTTCAATAATGGGGCCTTCGGGTAGCGGTAAAACCACTTTACTGAATATAATAGGACTACTCGATAAGCCTGATTCCGGTGAACTCCTGTTCAGGGAAAAATCTCTGCTGAATTATAACTCTGAAGAATCTGCGGCGTACCGGAACAAAAACATAGGATTCGTATTCCAGGAGCATCATCTCCTTCCGTATCTAACAGTTTATGAGAATATTATAATGCCTGCTCTTGCTTTTCCACATTCATCGGAAGATATTGATGCAATTGAAAAACATATTTCAGAATTGATGGAGAAGATTGGAATAATCTCCCTTTCTGGCAAATACCCATTTCAGATTTCAGGTGGAGAGGCGCAGCGTGCAGCCATTGTCAGGTCGCTGGTTAATAGTCCTTCTATCCTTTTGGCTGATGAGCCCACCGGCGCACTGGATTCAAAGAACGGTGAAATACTGGGAGATGTTTTACTTGAAATGAACAGAGAAATAGGCGTTGCACTCATCATTGCAACCCATTCACAAGCGCTTGCCTCAAAAATGTCACGCATGCTGATGCTTGAAGATGGCAAACTTTTACCTTCTGTCTAAAGCAAAAACAGAACTGATGAAACCAGGTCTCCTTCATATAATCACCAGTTCCCTGATTTATTACAAAAGAGCTGTTTTCAACCAGATTATCATAATAGCTATTCTTGCTGCGGTGATAACTGGTTCGCTGCTTACAGGATTTTCAGTAAGAAAGAGCCTGAGAACTACAGCTTTTTCACGGATGGGAAATACATCAATTTTGGTAAGTTCAGGATTAAGATATTTTAACCCGGCATTGGCTCAAAGATTTACTGAAAACTCAGGTGAAAAATCGGTATCAATTCTAGAATTAGACGGATTCTGTCAGAATTTTTCAGAAGGTAAAGTTTTAAAAAAGGTAAATATTTATGGTATTGGTTCTGATTTTTTCAGGTTCCAGGGAAATGATTCAATAATAGTAAATCCGGGAGAGGTTGCCATAAACAGCAAACTGGCTCAGCAGATCAACCTTAAATCAGGCGATGAAATTGTTATCCGCTTCAGAGATATCAGCGATATTCCGGCTGACGCTCCTTTTGCCACAGCTAAGCCGGGTGGAAGGTCATTGGTATTGAAGGTAGGTCAAATACTTGAAGCACAGGATGGCGGCGATTTTTCGCTTGGAATAAACCAGCTAACCCCTGTCAATATTTTCATAAATCATTCCGATCTGACAAATTCTTCAGGTCAGAAGATAAGGGTTAACAGATTACTTGTTGGAAACATTAATAAAGAGGATATCTCATTTTTCAAATCTCTTCTTAAAAGGACAATAAACCTCTCTGACCTTGGACTAAAACTCAGAAAGGTTGAGATAACCGGGGAGCAGGAACTTGTTTCCGACAGGATTTTTTTAGATCAGAATACCATTGATGACGTAAAAAAAACTATACCATCGTCAGCTTCGGTTATGACTTACCTCGCGAACAACTTAAAGTCGGGGATAAATGAAACTCCTTACTCATTTGTTGCTGCTTTACCTTCAGAGTTGTACCCGGAAATTACCGGGGACAACGGAATCGTTATAAACAGTTGGCTTTCTGCTGATTTGAATGCTTCAGCTGGTGATACAATCAGGATGTCGTGGTATTCACCTGATTCGATAAACCAACTGAAAGAAAAGTCAGACATTTTCATCATCAGGAAAATTGTTGAAATGGATTCTGTTTGGGGAGACAAGACATTGATGCCCGATTTCCCTGGTATTTCAGGAAGTGAGACATGTTCCGGATGGGATGCCGGGGTTCCGGTTAAGATGGATAAAATAAGAGATAAGGATGAAGTTTACTGGAAGAAATTTAAAGGAATACCAAAAGCTTTTATTGATTATGAAAAAGGAAAAGAGTTATGGGGAAATAATTTTGGTCCTGCAACTGCATTAAGATTCCCTGAGAATGTCTCACAAAAAGATATCGCTGATAAGCTGGAAGGTGTATTTGATCCTGAAAGATCAGGATTTTTTATTACTGATCTGAGGGGAGATGCGTTCAAAGCTGCCAGCGAAAGTGTTGATTTCGGAACACTTTTCCTGAGCCTTGGATTCTTCATAATTCTTTCCTCAATCTTGCTTTTATCTCTTTCAGTTTCATCATATTTTGATTCAAAAAAAGATCATATTGCCACTTTTTTCGCACTCGGGTTTACCAACAGGGCGATCCGGAATTCATTGTTAATGGAAGCCGGACTCATTGCAACAGCCGGGACATTTACAGGGTCATTACTGGGATTATTGGTTAATAATTACATTATCAATGCATTGAATTCAGTGTGGAGAGGCGCTGTTCAGACCAATTCTCTTACAGCTTCAGCAGGTATGTTTCCTTTGTTGACGGGATTCATTTCCACTTTGATTATAATCGTATTGTTTTTCTGGTTTAAAACAAGATATTTTCTAAAATCCCTTACCAGAAAAAAAGACGGAGTTTTTGAGCTCCCTTCAATAAAAATAAATTCAATTTTTCTGGTTATAACTGCCATTCTCTTTATTTCAAGTTTGATAATATCTTTTATTTTTAAAGATATCTCTACCCAGTTTTCCTTTATTGCAGGGACAACCCTTTTCCTGTCATTTATATTTCTTTTACGACACTATTATATTGGAGGACTAAATTCTTATTACCGCAAAAAACGAAGTTATTCAGATCTTTCGAGGTTGTTCTACCGGCATAATCCGTCACAGGCAATAGCACCCGTAATCTTTATTGCAGCAGGAATTTTTGCACTTTTTATAACGAGTCTGAACCGGATGAATTTTGATAAAGGAGCTCTCGATCCTGCAGGTGGTACGGGAGGATACCTTTTCTGGTGCGAGACAGGTGTTCCTGTTAAAGAAGATCTTTCAACTGACTTTGGAAGAAGGGAGTTTGGTCTGGATGAGGATCAATTTAAAGGATTGAGTATAGTTCAGTTAGCAAGGAAAGATGGGGATGATGCAAGCTGTCTGAACCTTAATCATGTGGCTACTCCCCCTCTGCTTGGCGTCGATCCGGGTCAGTTCATAGCCCAAGGAGCATTTTCTTTTGCTACCTTAATTTCTGGTTTCAAAGGAGAAAATCCATGGCAAATGTTGTACGGTACACCGGGCAATAATACTATTTACGGAATTGCTGATCAGACAGTGCTTGAGTGGGGATTGAAAATCAGGTGCGGCGATACACTGTTACTGAGAGCAGAGACCGGACAACCGGTCAGGATCATTATTGCAGCAGGACTTAAATCATCGGTATTCCAGGGAAATGTTCTTATAGGTGCTGAAAGTTTCCGTAAATATTTCCCGTCAGTCTCAGGAAGTACTTTGTTTCTTGCCGACGGGAAACCTGAATTATCTGATAATTATAAAAATACTCTCGAGGAACGATTTGGAAATTATGGTATTGCAATTGAACCAACCAGAGAGAGGCTTGCGTCATTTTACCAGGTGACAAATACCTATTTATCGGTGTTTACAGTACTTGGGGCCTTTGGAATGATAATGGGTATATTTGGATTGGGATTTATTCTTTTAAAAAATTATAATCTGAGGAAAAAGGAGTTCGCCATCATGTCTGCAACGGGATTTTCTATACGGAAAATAAGAAAATCACTTTTATCAGACCTGTTTGTAATCCTTATGGCTGGTATTATTACGGGAATTTTTTCAGCAATTGTTGCAACTCTTCCCTCTGTTCAGGGAAATGATAATCTGCCCTGGAGCATCTTATTAATCATGATCACTTCAATACTTCTTACAGGTATTATGACCTTATTGTTATCAGTCAGGACAGTCAAAAATGAATCCCTGATAATTTCTCTCAGAAAAGAATAATAAGTAATCAATTTTTTCCGACAGCTACCAGGTATTTCTGGGTTCTGAAAAAGATCATCCGGGTCATCTGCAATATTAAATATTTTTCATTTTAATTATTACAGAAAGTGTTTCTGGTGCTTAATGAAAAGAAATTTCAAAGACTAAATTAATCTGCATATTTAATTATTTAACCGTTTGAACATTTTGGTCAAATTGATTGTTATATTTGCATCTTTTTTATAATTGAATGAACGGAATTCATCACGATAAAACAGA
>Ga0209429_10000698_pt1 | contig 21960 bp, 19 predicted proteins | sample BarGraNGADG00212_3_FD_184493 | JGI IMG/M metagenome (GOLD analysis project Ga0209429, IMG submission 184493) | Arctic peat soil microbial communities from Barrow, Alaska - Barrow Graham LP Ref core NGADG0004-212 (SPAdes) (version 2) | ecosystem: Environmental > Terrestrial > Soil > Wetlands >...
TCAAATGACCCCTTAGAGAGGCTATTTGAGGCTTTCACACCTAAAACCGCATAAAAAGAGGCCGTTGCTCCGGTGATTTTTCAATCACTTTTGCAACAGCCCCTTTTTTTTCGTTTTTTTAAAAAAGGGTTGAAACTTTTTTGACCTCTGCTATTATGAAACAGTAGTGAAAATTCTGGTTTTGTTTTTGTCTCATGTAGTGCCCTTGTAAGGGCAGAAGGATGGTAGGGAGTATGGTAGGGAGTAATGTAGGGAGTAATTTATGGCTTAATTTGCTGTTTATCGGCATCTTTTTCATTGTCACAATCTGTATTGGCATATATGCGAGGCGTCACACAAAAAGCGTGGGGGCTTTTGTTCTCGGCGGACGTTCGGTAGGCCCGTGGCTTACCGCTTTTGCATATGGCACGACGTATTTCTCAGCGGTTGTATTTATCGGATATGCGGGACAGTTCGGATGGGCATATGGAATGTCTGCCGTCTGGATCGGACTGGGCAATGCATTTATAGGGAGTTTCCTGGTGTGGAAGGTGATGGGCCGAAGAACGCGCATTATGACAAAGCATCTCGAAGCAACCACCATGCCTGAATTTTTCGGTAAACGATATAACAGTAAGGCTCTTACCATTGCTGCAAGTGCCATTGTATTTGTATTTCTGATTCCTTATTCTTCCTCCGTATTTAACGGATTGTCTTATCTTTTCACTTCTGCCCTGGGCCTTAAAAATGTTCCGAACGGCTTTGAAATGGTTATAGTCGGAATGAGCATTCTTACGGCAGCATATGTTATTCTGGGCGGCTACATGTCAACAGCAATTAATGATTTTTTCCAGGGTATTATTATGCTGGTTGGAATCATCCTTGTTATCGGAGCTGTTATTAATTACAGCGGCGGATATATGCAGGCCGTGACTGATATGTCCCAATTTGCCGCGCCGGGGTTAAAAATGCAGGGGGTGTACACATCATTCTTCGGACCAGAACCCCTGAATCTCCTGGGTGTTGTGATTCTTACCTCACTAGGTACATGGGGCCTTCCGCAGATGGTTCATAAGTTCTATACAATTAAAGATGAAAAAGCAATTGAAGCCGGAACGATTATTTCAACTGTTTTTGCCATTGTGATTTCAGTCGGGTCATATTTTCTCGGCTCATTCGGTAGGGTAATTCTCTTGGACAGTGAGATTCCGAAATCAGCATCCGGAGCTGTCCTGTTTGACCAGATCATACCGAAAATGCTTGATAAGGCAGTACCCGCCATCCTGATCGCTGTTGTTGTGGTATTGGTCCTGTCTGCATCCATGTCCACACTGTCTTCTCTTGTATTAACCTCAAGTTCAACACTGACACTTGATTTAATAGGCGGGAATATTGACAAGAAGATGACAGAGAAGAAGAAAGTACTGTGGATCCGGATATTTATTGCCGTATTTATTCTTGTCTCCATGTCTCTGGCTATCTATTCATACAGAACCCAGAACCTTTACATCAGTAAACTGATGTCGATATCATGGGGTGCCCTTGCAGGATCGTTCCTTGCACCATTCCTCTATGGATTATTCTGGAAAAAAGTTACAAAGGCAGCCGTATGGGCCAGCTTTATCGGGGGCGTCAGCATAACACTAACGCACCTGTATTTGTCCAACGGCGCTATTTTCGGACATAATTTCAAGTTCCCGACGAATCTGCCGATTAATCTTGCCTCTCCGATCAATGCCGGTGCTTTTGCCATGATATTCGGATTGGCTATCGTACCTATTGTGTCCATGATTTCACCTAAGCTTGATAAAAAAGTTGTTGATCATGCATTTGAAGGATATGATATTGCTGTTGCAGCCCGTCAGAAAAAGATGCTGCCGACGGATGAAGTAGTCTGAAAACAAATTATTTGTAAAATGATTTATAAGGAGTAAGGGACATGATATGGAATACTGCCGAGACCGGAACAAGAAAAGAGATAGAGGAGCTACAGCTTCTGCGTCTCAGATGGCAAGTGGAGTACGCCTACGATCATGTCCCTTTTTACCGGTCAAAATTCGATGAAATCGGTCTCAAACCTTCTCATATACTGGAATTGTCAGATCTGGGCAAGATTCCGTTCACGGTCAAAAATGATCTTCGGGATAATTATCCGACAGGGCTTTTTGCCGTTCCGAACAATAAGATTGTCCGCTATCACGCGTCGTCAGGAACCACAGGAAAGCCGATTGTAGTTGGATATACAAGAAATGATATGGAAAATTGGACGGAATGTTGCGCGCGAATGGCTTCTGCTGCAGGTGTTACCGCTGAAGATACAGCTCAGGTAGCTTTCGGATATGGTCTGTTCACCGGGGGATTCGGTCTTCATTACGGACTGGAGCGCGTCGGTGCATCCGTTATTCCGATTTCGTCCGGGAATTCTGAACGCCAGATAATGTTTATGCAGGATCTCCATACAACTGTGCTTATTGCGACACCTTCCTATGTTCTCCACTTGACGGAAGTAATGGAGGAAATGGGAATTTCCAAAGATGAACTGTCCCTGAGGATCGGGATGTTCGGCGGGGAAGGGCATACACCGGAGATGCGGGATCAGATTGAGTCAAGGCTAAATATAAATGATACGCAGAACTATGGGCTGACTGAACTGTGTGGTCCCGGCTTATCCTTTGAGTGCCTGGAACATTCTGGCATGCATATTAATGAAGATTTTTTCATTGCCGAAATAATAGACTCGAATACCGGCGAAATTCTTCCGGAAGGGAGTACGGGCGAACTTGTTATTACAACTCTTACCAAAGAAGGCATACCCATGCTTCGTTACCGTACCAAAGACATAACAAAAATCGACTATTCTCCATGTGTATGCGGAAGGACTTTTGCCCGCATGGATTTGATTAAGGGACGGACGGACGATATGATGGTTATCCGGGGCGTAAATGTTTTCCCGTCCCAGGTTGAATCGGTCCTGATGGGCATTGAGGGTATTGGCCAGCACTACCAGCTGATCGTCACAACTGAGAAATTTATGGACCGTATGGAGGTTCAGGTTGAACTCCTTGACGGCAACATCCTGGAAAGTTACGGCAATCTTGAAAGACTGTCCAATGAAATCCGGCACAGAATTAAAATTGTTCTTCAAATAGATGTGAAGGTTACTCTTTTGAATCCCAAGACACTTGAGCGAACGGCTGGTAAGTCAAAGCATGTAATTGACAGGCGATCAAAGGTGTTTTAATTTGGCTGATGTGACAAAAGACTTTCAAAAGCTGTGATATACTGTCTTTTAACAGCAAAATGCAAGTAAAGGTGGGATTCTTTTGAAGGAAATACTATTGGGAAATGAAGCCATTGCCCGGGGGGCTTTCGAAGCCGGGGTTAAGGTTGTTTCTTCCTATCCGGGTACACCAAGTACGGAAATAACGGAATCGGTTGCCCGGTACGAACGGATCTACTGCGAATGGGCCACCAATGAAAAAGTGGGGGCTGAAGTAGCAATCGGTGCTTCGATCAGGGGGGCCCGTGCATTGACCTGCATGAAGCATGTCGGTGTCAATGTTGCGGCGGATCCCCTGTTTACATCCAGTTATATCGGCGTTAACGGCGGACTTGTCTTTGTAGCTGCAGATGATCCGGGAATGCACAGTTCCCAGAATGAACAGGACAGCAGGCATTATGCACGTGCTGCCAAGGTTCCCATGCTGGAGCCTTCAGACAGCCAGGAGTGTAAGGACTTTCTCAAAAAAGCTTACGAAATATCCGAACAATATGATACTCCGGTAATGCTGCGCCTGCATACGCGTGTCTCCCATTCCAGATCACTTGTGAACCTGGAAGAACCGCAGGAGATTGTTATCCGTCCTTATGTAAAAGATGCCAACAAATATGTAATGATGCCGGGAATGGCAATAAAACGCCATATTTTTGTTGAAGACAGAATGGCACGTCTCGCTTTGGACTCTTCTGAGAAGCCCGGGGAAATTGGTCTGCATAAAATATTGATGAAATCAGCGTCGCTGGGAATTATTACTGCCGGAGCTTCCTACCAGTATGTGGAGGAGGCTTTGCCTGAAGCCAGTATATTAAAGCTCGGCATGATATGGCCGCTTCCGCAGGCTCTGATTCGTGATTTTGCCTCAAAAGTGAACCGTCTGATAATCATTGAAGAACTTGACCCGATTCTTGAAACGGAAATACGTGCAATGGGTGTCCCCTGTGAAGGCAAGGCATTTCTTACTTTGCAGGGAGAATATTCCACAAATATGATCCGGGCAGCCTTTTCTGATGAGCCAAATCCCACGGGAGCCGTAACCCAGGATCTTCTTCCGGCATCTCCGGGACGTCCGCCGGTCATGTGCGCGGGATGCCCCCATAAGGGATTGTTTATGGCGCTTTCCCGCCTGAAAGTTCAGGTAACCGGCGATATTGGATGTTATACGCTAGGTGCGCTTCCTCCGACGTCGGCAATGGACGCCTGTGTCTGCATGGGTGCTTCAATCGGCATGGCGCATGGTTTTGATAAAGCAACCGACGGGCAGGATTCCCTCCATACCGTGTCCGTAATGGGGGACTCAACATTTTTGCATTCAGGGATAACCAATGTTGTAAATGCGGTTTATAACCAGAGCAATATTACCATTCTTATCCTGGATAATTCAATTACCGGGATGACAGGACACCAGCAAAATGCCACTACCGGAATGAACATCAGGCTTTCTCCTGCTCCGGCCGTTAATCTTGAAGCACTGTGCAGAAGCATTGGTGTTGCTTCCGTTTCTGTTGTCGACCCTGTTGATACCTACTTGTGCCAGCAGATTATTAAGGAAGAACTTGCCGAAAAACACGTATCCGTCATTATTGCACGACGTCCCTGTGCCCTGATTCCGATCGGTAAGGGCAGAAAAGAAGACCGTACTGTTGTGAACAAAGATAACTGTAAAGCATGCGGGCTTTGCATCAAAATGATGTGTCCGGCACTTACTGCCGGAACGGATTTGAAGCCGGTTATTGACGCGGCTACATGCAATGCATGCGGACTTTGTATAAATGTCTGCCGTTACGGGGCACTGACAAAAGGAGGAAGAAAAGAATGACTATCAATTCAGACAGACAGATTTCTTCATCCGAAAAGGCCGTGAACGATCTTTCGTTATTAAAATTGAATATTGTTTTGGCGGGTGTCGGAGGACAGGGAACGCTTGTTGCAGGAAAACTACTGGGGTTTGCAGCAATGAAGCTCGGCCTTGATGTAAAAGTATCTGAAGTACATGGCATGAGCCAACGCGGCGGCTCTGTTATCACTTATGTCCGTATAGGAAGCAAAGTGTACTCGCCGATCATTGAGGCGGGTACGGCAGATTATTGCCTTGCATTTGAAGAACTTGAGGGACTCCGGTGGTCCGGACTTCTGAAAAAGGGCGGCACCATGATCATTAACAGTCAAAAGATTCGTCCGCTGCCTGTACTTATGGGCAAAGCAGAGTATCCTGCAGATATCTGGAAAGCTCTGGAGATCGCCGCTGCGGATAATGCCCGTATTGTTGAAATCGACGCCCTTGCCTTAGCGCTCTCTGCAGGAAGTGCAAAAGCTGTGAACATGGTTATGTTGGGCGCACTGTCCTTTATTTCCGAAATTCCTTTGACTATATGGGAAGAAGCAGTCATGGAGGTCTTTTCCCAAAAAGAAATAATGATCCCTTTAAATCTTCAGGCTTTTCACTTTGGACGCGACGTTATGCGATAAATACGGTATAATCTTCTATAAGGATTCTTCAATAATCTCATTATTTATCGAGATTTACTTGTATATCCATGAAGGAGGATTACGCTTATGCTAGTCAGACAAATCAATGTATTTCTTGAAAACCAATCGGGCAGACTTGCAGAGGTTACCCGCACTCTAAGTGAGAATGATATCGATATTCGCGCACTGTACATTGCCGATACCACGGAATATGGTATTTTGCGTATGATTCTCGACAAGCCTGAGAAAGCAGTTGATCTGCTGACTGCAGCCGGATTTACGGTAAGCAGTACACCGGTTATCGCAATTGCTGTTGCCGACAAGCCGGGTACGCTGGATCACGCGCTGTCCATTTTGTCGGAAGGCTCCATCTCCCTTGAATATTTGTATGCATATGTCGGAAGAACATCTGACGATGCCGTTGTCGTAATACGCGTACAGGACCCGCAGCTGGCACTTCAAAAGCTTGCGGAAGCCGGAATTCGAGTGTTGTCCTCTGAGGAGGTTTACGGTATCTGATGAGAAATCCATACAAAAATTACGGCGTATCGGATGCAGTGTTTGACATGTCCGAAGAGGTCATAAAGGATATCGCACCGGCGGTCGACAGGATTGAGAAGATTCGCGAATGCAATCAGCTTCGTGTATTTCAGGCGTTCTGGAATGCTAAAATTTCCGATACTCATTTTGGAATGCCTACAGGCTATGGATATGATGATGCCGGACGCGAAAAAATTGAACAGATGTACGCGGAACTTTTTGGCGGAGAAGCGGCCTATGTTCGTATCCAGATAAGTGCAGGGACGCAGGCTATTGCGATGAGTCTGTTTGGGGTTCTTCGCCCGGGAGATGAAATGCTGTCCGTTACCGGCCGGCCATATGATACGCTTGCTGCCACAATCGGTATATCGGGGTCTGCAGGGGAGGATATGGGATCCCTTATGGATTTCGGAGTCACTTACAAGGAAGTTTCCCTGCTTGAAGACGGATCACCGGATTTGCCTGCAATATCAGAAGCAATGAATGACAGGACAAAACTGGTATTTATACAGAAATCCAAAGGCTATACAGATCGAAGGTGCCTGTGCAGGGAAGACCTGGAGAGTATTATTATTACAGTCCGCAATACCAGGCCGGGTGCTGTTATTTTTGTTGACAACTGTTATGGGGAATTTGTCGAAGAACAGGAGCCGTGCTCCCTCGGAGCTGATATCTGTGCCGGGTCACTGATTAAGAACCCCGGCGCCGGCCTGTGTCCTTCGGGAGGTTATATTGTCGGCCGTAAAGACTTGATTGAGAAAATTGCCTCCCGTGCGACTGCACCGGGTCTTGGAAGCCATATCGGTCCTTCCCTCGGTTTTAACAGGACAATTGCCCAGGGACTATTCATGGCTCCCCACATAACAGCCGAATGTGTTAAAGGAGCTGTTTTTGCAGCCGCACTTTTTGAAAAGGCAGGATTTTCTTCGCAACCTAAACCGCTTTCAGAGCGGGGTGATATTGTCCAGAGTATTCAGTTTGCAAACGGAAGGCAGGTTGTTGAATTCTGCCAGGTTATCCAGTCCTGCTCCCCGGTTGACTCTTTTGTGCGTCCTGAACCCTGGGAGATGCCCGGTTATGATTCACCTGTTGTTATGGCAGCCGGAACTTTTATTCAGGGGGCATCTGTTGAGCTTTCTGCCGACGGACCGATAAAGCCCCCCTACATTGCCTATATGCAGGGCGGTCTGGTATTTGAACAGACAAAACTGGCCTCAATGAGAGCCGTCGAAAAAATGGGGACATATCGGAAAACGGGAGTTGAATCGTTATGAGTCAGAGAAGACAGGATCCGGAAAACAGACCGTTTGCAAAAAAGCCAATTAGCAGGTCCGCGGTTAAACCTGAAAAAAAATCCTTGACCAGGCCCTTAAATAAACCCGAAAGGAAGCCCGTTAATAAGCCCGTTCAAAGGGTGAAGCCCGCTCCTGCGCACAGGCCTTCCGGAAATGTGTCAGCGAAGCGCAGAAGAGCAGAACCGATGCCCTCAAACATTCAAGTTTTATCTTCCGGAAGATCATCGGGCGGCCGTAAAACATCGCCTGTTGACCGTGCAGAACACATTCGTTCCACACAGCGTAAAAGGACGATTGCGAGTGCCCTTTTTCTGTCGGTGATCGTGATCCTGATTATGGTTGTTACGGCGGCGGCTATTTTATACGTAACGGATTATGTCGCAGCCAAAACAAATTATTCATTTGTGACCAACGGGACAATCGAGCATTCAATCGGGGCCACCGCTTTATTAATCAGGGATGAGCAGACTTTTACGTCGACTGCAGAAGGATCCCTTGTAGCTTTGGCACTGGAAGGCAGCCGGGTAGGTAAAGACCAGAACCTTGCAATGGTTATTCCGAAGGAACAGGAAGTTACCTCCGCATCAATCCGTAATATTCAACAGCAGATAGTCAGCCGGCAGCGTGAATTAATGCTCATGGGAAAGGGAAGCGGGTCCGATACTATTTGTTTGGAAGCAGACAATGAGATTCTGCCGATTATTTATATGATAAGGACTGATAGTTTAGCAGCCAGCCTGTCAAACCTGATGTCATATTCTTCTTCTGTCCAGGTACTTATGGACAAGCGGGATTCTGATCTTCAGAGCATAGATTTTCAGGATGAACAGCTTTCAGCTCTGATCGCCAGTAAAAAGGAGCTTGAGAATACACTGTCAGCACAGGCCGATACATTAAAAGCGGCGATTCCCGGAATTGTATCCTATAAGCTTGACGGCTTTGAGAACACGCTGAACTCAGCAATTGTTGTATCGATGACATCTGAACAATATTCCGATTTTGTAAAGAAGTCTAAGGGCATCCTTTCAAATGACCTTCAAATCGTGAAAAATGAGTCGGCGCTGCGTATCTGCCAAAATGCCCAGCAGTATCTTGTGACACTTGTTGCCGGTTTGTCAGTAACGGATTTTCCGATGGGTTCAACCTGCAATATACGTGTTCCTTCGGAGGGAGTAGTCATTGCCGACTGTAAGATAATTCGGTCCATGCAAAGTGTCGGGGGCGTTTTTGTCGCATTTCAGACGTCGAACCAGGTCGAAAGGCTTCTTGACCGCAGAACTGCAGAGATAGAAATAATCCAATCATCCACTTCGGGGCTTCGTGTTCCTGCATCATCGCTGATCGACGCGAATTATGAGTCCGGTTTTGCACAGATTCTGTATAATGCTTCAGGGTATGCGCGTAAACTGAATGTTACAGTAGTAGATCATGATCGTGAATATGCAATCATTGCACCGGTTACAGGATTTGATTCACCGAATCTGAGTACTATTATTATCACAAACCCAAACACAATATCAGAAGGCGATCAGGTGGAACAGTAGATGGAAGATAAATATTGTACTGAAGAATATAAAGATATAAAAGAGAATATGCGGATACGTCTTCTGCAAGTCAGAAATGATATCAGCAGGGCGCTTAAGCAGAGCGGACGCAGTGAAGATTCCCTGACATTAATAGGTGTGTCCAAATACTTTCCTGCCGAATATGCCCGTGCTGCATGTGAACTGGGTCTTCTGGATCTTGGAGAAAACCGTGTTCAGGAACTTCTGTCGAAAGAGGAGGAACTTGAAAGTCTGGGAATACATCCCAAATGGCACCTGATCGGGACACTGCAAACCAACAAAGTCCGATCGATAATCGGTCATACCAGCCTCATTCATTCCGTGTCGTCCGGGGAACTTCTCATGGAAATTCAAAAACGTTCTCAGGCTAAAGATCTGATTACGCCCGTTCTGCTTCAGATTAATGTCTCCAAAGAAGAGTCCAAGCATGGATTCCCTGTAGAAGAAATTGAACGGATCGCAGACCTTGCTGGGACGTGTACGCATATTTCGCTGCGGGGCCTGATGACAATGGCACCTGTTCAAATTGCAGAGCATGATGCCCTGCCTGTATTCCAAAAGACAAAGGATATTTTCGATAAGCTTAAGAATCAGGTGAGAAATCCTCAGGAATGGTCCGCTTTATCAATGGGAATGAGTCAAGATTATATTGATGCAATTCAATGTGGCGCGACACATATTCGAATTGGAACTGCTATTTTCGGACACCGCAACTATTAATATGCCTTAGTTTGTAAAATAACTGTTAAATAAGGAGCGTTATGTTTCTGTGCAGTTACATGTGTTTTACTTGTTGCAATATACTATTGATTCCTCATTCCATGACTTCTATACTGACCTTAATAAATATTTCTGTCTGTGAAAACAAAATTACATACGAAATTTATGCAACGACTGCGTAACTGATAATTTGGAGGTATTGAAGATGGCTGGTTTTTTTAAAAGAATTGTAGAGAAGATTTCTGGATATCCTGATGATGCTGATGGTGATTATGACAGCGATTTCGGTTATGAAGAATCTGCAGCGGATCAGTATGGTTACGCACCCCAGACACAGGGCTTTACTCAGCCGCAGGAACAGTCTTTCACAGCGGCACCGTTTCAACAGGAGCCGAGAATGCAGTATGCGCCCCCTGCCAGAAATTCATCTGCACCCAAGGTTGTTCCTATCAAACCAGCCGCTCCCGGTGAACAGCAGCTTGTGATTCTGCAGCCGAACAATATTTCGTCAGCACAGAGAGTCTGCGACCATCTTCGTGCCGGTCATACGGTAATCTGCAATATCGAGAACGTTGATGCCAAGGTTGCCCAGAGGGTTATTGATTTTATTACCGGCTCTACTTATGCCATGGACGGGAATGTTAAGCCGATTGATGCCAGGGCACACAGTTTTGTTGCTGTACCCCGCAATGTCAGTCTGGTTGACAAAGACATCACTGCACAAAATGAGATGGACGATTATACGGAACCTTTCAGAATGGTTCGCTGACATCTGCGTAATTAATTGTAATTAATTAAATCATATTAATATTTTGTAATTATAACGAGCACTTCCGGGAGGAGCATTCGGGCGATGGGAATTGTCATTGGACTGGATATCGGTGGAAGTACAACGAAAATTGTCGGAGTGCTCAAAAACAAGGTTATCAGCCATGAAATGGTTCGCGCGACAGATCCTATCGCATCAGCTTTTGGTGCGCTAGGAAAATATCTTGACGCAAATCATTTTAAAATTTCTGATATAGAACGCCTGATGATCACCGGGGTGGGATCTTCTTTCCCAAGCGGTGATCTTCTTGGTATTAAGACTATTCATGTCCAGGAATTCCTGGCAACCGGATTGGGAGGACTCTTTCTTTCCGAACTCGATCATGCTGTTGTTGTAAGCATGGGGACGGGAACAGCTTTTGTCGATGCCACCCTTGAAGTTGTAAGGCATGTTATCGGGTCAGGTATTGGCGGCGGTACGGTTTTAGGCCTGGCAAACAGCATTCTGAATATTCGTGATTTTGATCTGCTTATTGATTTAGCCGGGAGCGGCTCCCTGCAGAATGTTGACCTGAGTATCGGCGACATTTCGCGGATTGAGATTCCAGGGCTTTCAATGGAGACCACTGCATCCAATTTCGGAAAACTTGCTGATGATGCTTCGCGGGAAGACCTGGCACTTGGCATTTTTAATCTTGTGTTTCAGTCAATTGGTACGATGGCCGTTCTGGCGGCAAGGACAACGGGACTGAAAGATGTTGTCTTCACGGGACAGATGACCCGTGTTCCGCAATGTAAAGATCTTTTTAATATCTTTTCACAACTGTATAGTGTAAACTTTCATGTACCGGATCATGCAGAATTTGCGACCGCCATAGGTGCTGCGATCTTTACGGAGTTGTGATGGATAAGACAAAACGTGCTTTTGAACTGGACGCATTACGTGGCCTTGCGCTTTTTATGATGATTTTACATCATATGATCTTTGATTTCCGCTATGTACTGGGAATCAATATCTTTGCTTTTCAGGAAACAATCTGGTTCAATGATGTTCTTCGGCCGGTGTTTGTCGGAGTTTTTGTTGTTGTATCCGGTATCTGCTGCCAGTTCTCAAGAAATAACTTAAAAAGATCTGTAAAACTACTTCTGATCGCACTTGGATTTTCTGCGGTAATGGCAGCTTATTCCATTGTTTCCGGCAACGAATACTATGTATTCTTTAATGTTCTCCATCTGCTGACAGTTGGGACGTTTTTATATGGATTGTATGCGCTTTGGGAAACCAATAATATGGAGAAGAGGCGCAAAAAGGATTCGGGAGCTAAGAAAAATTCGACAGCAGGAGAAGTTACACTTCTGCTATTATCTGTAATTCTGATTTATTCTGATCAATTGATTAATTTATATTCTTCGAAAATCAATTCATACTGGCTGCTTCCTTTCGGATTCCTCCCAAAGAATTTTATCGGAATGGGTGATTATCTGCCGATGATTCCCTGGCTGGGTTTCTTTTTTGCAGGTGTACTTATCGGCCGTATCGGTTACCGCAGCAAACTGACGCTTTTCCCTGATTCGCCGAAGGCCGTTCTGCATATAGCACGGCCCTTTGAATGGTTCGGCCGCAATTCCCTTCTGATTTACTTAGTGCATCAGCCTCTTATTCTTGCCATTCTCTTCGGACTGCGTTATCTTGGAGTCTGGTGATATTTTACAGGGCTCAAATGGCAGTACTCACAGGAAGAGGCACTTCATAGATGAAAACAAATCAAATCATTAAAGGGATTATAGGTTTTTTAGCCGTGGTAATTCCCGGAACCGTTTTTTTATGTATCCCCGGTATCCTTATTAAATATCCGTCACTTGCTGAGTCTTATTCACGCAATACATTTCCGTTGATTTCCAGGCCCGTTGAATTTCTCTCGAGCCTTGTCCCGGTTTCCCTGACGGAAATATTTGTGATATTTACAGCGGCATCATCGCTTTTCTGGATAATATGGCTGATTTACCGGTTTGTCCGCTCAAATCATAAAGGCAGATTTGCATATAAACTCATTATAATAGCAGGGGTCATCTTTTCGGTGATATCTATTTCTTTTGCGCTTCTTCACGGTATTAACTATACACGGGAACCGCTCGAAAAGACACTTTCCCTGGATTCGCCGCAGAGAAACCCAGCTGAGCTTGCAGAAGCAACCGCCTGGCTGGCAAAGATGATGTCTCAGACAAGGGACGGACTAAAGGAAGACGAAAATGGCTGTATGATCCTGAGTACTGGTCTTCCGCAGGCACTGGCGGATGGAAGTAAGGCTATGGATTCCGCGGCAGTAATATTTCCGGTACTATCCGGAAATACTGTCCTTGCCAAGCCGGTTGCGCTTTCCCGTTACTGGTCGTACACAGGAATAACCGGAATGTATTTTCCTTTCTTTGGTGAGGCGAATGTAAATGCTGACGTTCCGGATTCACAGCTCCCGATGATTATCTGCCATGAGATCAGCCATACGCGCGGCATTGCAAGGGAGCAGGATGCGAACCTTGCAGGGTTTCTTGCATGTATCTCAAGCGACAGAAAAGATTTCGAGTACAGTGCTTATCAATATGCTTTCCTCTACTGTGCATGGGACCTGTCTGTCGCGGATGAGGATGCCTATGGCAAGGTCAGTGCAATGATTCCGGACAATGTCAGAAGGGACTGGGAGCAAAATGCCGCGTATTGGAAGGCGTTTGAAGGTCCTGTACAGGAAGCATCGACAGAAATCAATGATTCCTACCTTCAGGCAAATCTTCAGGAAGGTGTTAAGAGTTATGACCGTGTGACGGATTTAATAATCGACTACTATTTTGCATACGTGAAGGGAAACTGATATGCCGGTTGTTAAACTAATTGGACATAATTTTATCTTTCCTGTATCAGATATCATGCGGATGTTTTACGGGGAAAGCAGATGTGCAGGTGAAAACACTGTTTCTGCAGGTGAAGATTTGGACACCACGATATACAGCACTCTGTCGGGCGGTGTGGTTATGACCTGGATTGAAGGCTCAAAAGACAGTACTTGCCCTGATATCTCAACATATCTGCTGCCTCCCAAAAGGGAAGTCAAACGCCAGCTTTATCTGATTCTTTCAAAATTGTTAGACTGTACATATCCCTGGGGGTCGCTGACCGGTATCCGTCCTACTGTTGTCGCACGAGAGGTCAGATCGGCGCAGGAATATTCCGGGAAGTATTTTGTACGGTCGGATAAAGCCATGCTGGCCATTGAAACAGCAGCCTGTGAAGACCGGATTCTTGAGACAGCTTCATCGGATTTACTTTGCGGATATATTGGGGTTCCGTTTTGCCGGAGTCGGTGCTCATACTGCTCTTTTATCTCCTGTGACGCTGCGCTGCAGCTTGCGCTTCTTCCCGCCTATTCAGATGCGGTTCAAAAAGAAATTGATTGCTATTTCAGGGATAACACGCCGGGACTTTCATGCCTGTATGTAGGCGGAGGGACTCCGACGGTATTTGACGACAATACTTTCCGGAACTTTTTGAACCGGGCGTTTACGTCGCTTCATGCCGATAAAATCAAAGAAATAACCGTTGAAGCGGGCCGTCCGGATACAATCACTGATCATAAGCTTCGGACCATGCATGATTTAGGTGTGGATCGCATCTGCATCAATCCCCAGACATTGTCCGATAAAACCCTTGCGCTTGTAGGCAGAAGGCATTCAGCGGATGATTTTTACCGTGCGTATGATGCTGCGCGGAAAATTGGATTCACAACCATCAATACAGATCTTATTGCCGGGCTGCCGGAAGAGAATGAAGAGGATTTTTCAAGATCATTGGAAGGAATCCTTTCACTGGAGCCGGAAAATATAACAATCCACACTCTTTCAAAAAAGAAGAAGGCTACTATAGCCAGTGAGATTCATCGCCTGGTTGATCAGGAACTGATTAATGAGTTGGACAGGATGCTGCTTTTAGCAAGTAAACGTCTGAAAGAGAAAGGATATGATCCCTACTATTTATACAGGCAGAAAGACACCCTGGGCGGGCATGAAAACACCGGATACACAAAAAAGGGGCATGCATGCGTTTATAATGTTGCCATGATGAGTGATCAAAGGTCAATCCTTGCCTTCGGTGCCGGCAGTGTCAGTAAGCGTGCATCCGTGAACTCCCGCCTGGAAAGAAGCCAGAACGTACGCGATATTCAGGAATATTTACGCAGGTCGGAGGAAATGGCACTTCGGAAATGCAAACTATTTTGCGGCAAATAGAAAAACCTGATTTATGTAAATAATTTGATTTGCTTTGTTAAATCTAAGTAAAGCCCATGTTTTATTCACCCTGCAGGATTGCAGTTCAAACACGTATCGTTTATAATTACGACTGTTGCGGTTTGCTTTCCAAACATATCGAGGTGTAGCGCAGTTGGTAGCGCGCCTGCTTTGGGAGCAGGATGTCGGGAGTTCGAGTCTCTTCACCTCGACCATTTATTCATTGATCTGCCTGACAAATCATCACATAATGTGATGATATTCTGATGCTATGAGGTACGTCCTGCATAATATTCAGTAACGTCGGGCAGATTTTTTTTGTGAAAGTACGTAACGGACAAACAAACCTGACTGTAAACCGGTCAGCTTGAAAAAAAAAGGGTGTGAGTCTTTGGATATTGTCCTTTTACTTATTGTCGTAATACTTTTACTGGGTGTTATTTTTGTTAATGGTTGGACAGATGCACCAAATGCTATTGCAACGGCTGTCTCCACCCGGGTAATGACTCCGTCAACAGCAGTGAAAATGGCCGTTGTGCTGAACTTTCTTGGCACGCTGATTATGTGTATTATCAGTACGAGTGTTGCTGAAACGGTCAGCGGAATGGTCAAAATTGCCGCTTACCCTGCAAATGACCAGCTTGTCATGCTTGCGGCCTCCTCATTTGCCATAGTGATCTGGGCTACAGCGGCTTGGTATTTCGGTATTCCGACAAGTGAGAGCCATGCACTCATCGCCGGTGTTACAGGTGGTGCGATCGCCCTCTTTAAATTTGATAACGGCATCAATATCGGAGAAATCGGTAAAGCACTCAGCACGATAAACGGCACAGCCTGGACGAAAATACTGATAGGACTTGTTGTTTCTTCTGTCTTATGCTTTATTGCCGGGTATTTTCTTACCAAGCTCATAGAGGTAATATTCCGCCGGGTCAAACGTACATCAACAAACAAGATATTCAACGCAGGTGAGGCTATTGCCGCAGGCGGAATGGCATTTATGCACGGTGCGCAGGATGGTCAGAAATTTATGGCCATTATTCTTCTTGCGCTTTCCATTTCACCGCTTACCAAATCATGGATTACCGGTAATAACGGAGCTTATGATATTCCCCTTTGGCTTATTGTGATTTGTTCCCTTACTATGAGTATCGGCACATCGGTAGGCGGTTACAAAATTATTAAAGCGGTCGGCATGGATATGGTAAAGCTGGAAAAGTACCAGGGATTTGCAGCTGATATGTCTTCATCTGTAATTTTGTTTATTTGTTCATCTATTGGACTTCCGGTCAGTACAACAAATACGAAGACAACAGCTATCATGGGCGTCGGTGCATCCAAACGCATGAGTAATGTTAACTGGGGAGTGGCAAAAGAAATGATTATGGCTTGGGTGTTAACTTTCCCCGGCTGTGGTTTGATTGCATATTTAATGACTAAACTGTTTCTGCTAATCTTTTAAATTTAATTAAAATACAAGTGAGGTATCAATATGAATAGCAAAGAAGCTGACTATTTTGATCTTTTCTGTAAATCGGCAGCTACCTGTGACCGCGCGGCAGCAGGCTTGGACGACCTTATGGACAATTTGTCCGATGCCAAGGAAAAGTCCATTGCAATTCATCAGATCGAGCATGAAGGCGATGAACTCTACCATGTACTGGTTTATCATCTGAACCGCTCATTCATCACCCCGATTGAGCGGGAAGATATACTTGAGATTGCCGGAAATATTGAAGAAACTATCGATACGATCGATGAAGTATCGATCATGATGGATATGCTGTCCGTTTGTACGATTCGTGAACCTGCCAAGGAACTGGTTAACCTTATTACAAAAGCTTGCGCAGCCCTTATGGCGGCTACCGTTGAGTTTAAGAATTTCAAAAAATCAAAAGAACTCCCCGGGCTTCTTGTTGAGATCAATCATATCGAAGAGGAAGGCGATGCTCTCTACCAGAGTGCAATGAAAGACCTTTTCTCCAACGAAAAAGATCCGCTCGAGATAATTAAGTGGCAGAATATCTTTAATTCACTTGAGAATGTCCTTGATGCCTGTGAAAATGTTGCAGATGTCATGGAAGGTGTAATCGTTAAGAACAGCTAAGGGATATAAAGAAATATACAAATGCCTTTTCCTCGCATCTGCTCCCGGTTTTGATAACCGGCGGATGTACCTGGGGGGAAAGGCATTTTACATTTTATTTTGCTATTCCTTCATGCTTTTTCGAATCTGCCTGAAGTCCCTTATAGCCTGGCGGCCGATGCCGATAATTCTCTTGAAGTTGATAGAATTTTTACCGCCTTGCCTGGGCCGGAAAGTAATAGGGAGGAACAGGACATCTTCCCCGGCATCGAGCATAAGTACCGTCAAAAGCACATTGGAGAGGTTGAAGTCTTTGGGAATTCTCGGCACATAGCGGGCCAGGGTGTCCTTCTTCATAAGACGGTAGGGGGTGTTGGCATCCGTGACTTTAATCCTGAAGATGATACGGATGACAAGCTTCAGGACTTTTGTTACAAAAACGCGTGAAAATCCATCCTGGCGGTGATTACGATAACCGATAATTGCCGGATGATCCTGCCTTTTTTGCCAGAAAGCAGGAAACTCCGACGGCAGCGTCTGCCCGTCACTGTCTGTTTGAAAAATATAGTCGGCATTCTCCTGCAGGGCAAACTGGTATCCATACAGCACGGTAGAACCATGTCCCCCGTTCTTCTTGGTTATGGGACACAGGAAGGGGAGCTCCTGTGCAAGGCTTTGAAGTTTGGCATATGTATTATCCTTACTGCCGTCATCAATAATGACAAGCTTTGAATTGCCGCCGATTCCGGAAACAACCACATGCCATTCACGGGCGACAGCATCAATATTCATTTCTTCGTTATAGGCAGGAATAACAATATATAGAGTATCATTTGAAGCAGATTCTGCAGAGTGGATCATATCGTTATTAATCATGCGTGTTCCTCCATTATTAACAGGGTATCAATTGACAGGATAGTCTTTTTTTACCTGACCGGCTACTGCCAGCGCCCGTTCCACGGCAGCATCCATGTTGTAGTAGCAATACTCCGCCAAACGTCCGCACAGATATAAATTCGGGAAAATACGGCTCATTTCAAGATACGAATTGTAACGCTCCTGATTAGCTTTGCCCACAATCGGATAATAGGGTGCGAGGGCACCGCCTGGCTTATAGGGGAGAGGGTATTCCTTCAAGATAGTTGTCGACCCTGAAAACACCTGTAAAGTCATATGTTTAAATTCCGTAATACGGGTATAGTCTTCTTCATTCGGATAATTGATGACGGCAGCAGCCTGATAATAATCAACGTTGCAGTCTTCGAATTTCATATCCAGGCTGCGGTATGGAAGGGCACCAAACGCAAATCCCAATAATTCATCAGCAGGGCCGCTGTAAATAACAGGACCTGTGAACGGCTCACCGTCAAGGGAGAGTTTCCTGGATCCGATATCAACATGAAGATGGTCCGCTGCGTCGGAATTAAGAAAATACCGGATATTCGGATGACTGAGAAGCTTCTTAAACAGGGCTGTATATCCCTCCAACGGCATCATCTGAATAGAATCGGAAAAATATCTGTCGTCGGTTCCCAAAACGACAGGGACGCGGTTGATGACGGAAATATCCAGTTCTGATACCGGCACACCCCATTGCTTGGCGGAATAGTGTGCAAATACATTTTCAAATACAAATTCCCCGAGCCCGGAGATATCCGGATCCGCATCGGATACAAGCTCGGATACAGACACCCGGTCCTTTTCCCCGAAAGATGCCGTGAGTTTATTTTTAAGTGATTCTGCACGTGTGGGCGGGAAGAGGGTGTCAATTGAAGTGAAGTTAAAGGGGATAGGAACCAGATGCCCCGTAATCCTGCCAAGTACCCGATGAGTATAAGGATAAAAGAAAGAAAAGCGGGAGAGGTAGTCAAATGCCTTTTGGGAATTTGTATGAAAAATGTGAGGGCCGTACATATGGACACGAACACCGTTTGAACGGACATACTCGTACATGTTTCCGGCAATGTTGCTTCTTTTTTCGTAGGCAAGAACTGTATACCCGGCTTCAGCCAATTCCCTGGCCGCAACACTGCCTGCAAAGCCTAATCCTATAACAAGAGCAGTCTTAGTCATAATCATTCCGCTTTCTTGCAGGTGTTTTACGGCAATCCTGCATCATTCACATATATATTTTAGCTGACATTCGCATAAAAAACAGCATTGTTTGAAAATCCTGCATATTTCACAGGTGAGAATGGTTCTGTTTATCAAATTTTTACATTATCCGGGTACAAATCCGTACCTGTGTTAAAATGTCCGTATATTCAATAATCCATTAAATATTTAAATGAGGTCAACATGAAAAAACACATGCCCGGTCCGCGGGAGAGAGCTGCCAGACAACGAAGATTTATTATAAGAACAGCCTTGATTGGACTGACGCTGGTTATCTTTTCAGTTGGCATTCATGCCGCATATGACAGCTTCTCATTAAGCAAAGACAGCAGGACAACGGTTGGCGATACAGGTACCAGCCAGTCTTCTGCAGAAACATCCGCGTCCGCATCAGCTTCATCTTCCGCAGCGATAATCACAGCTCTTTCTGACCCGGCTCAAACGTCCGTGCCGTCAAATACACAGACCCCAACGACACAGAAGGCATCATCATTTTCTTCCGTCTCATCGCAATCAACCACTTCATCAGCTTCTGCAACAGTAAAACCCGCAACTGCAGACGGCGGAGCCCCCGACCTGACCGGCTATGTTGTCGTCCTTGATCCAGGGCACCAGACTCATGCAAACAGTGCGCAGGAAGCTCTTGGTCCTGATATGGAAGGGACAAAGGATAAATGCTCATCCGGTACAGCCGGCGTATCTACCGGCCGTGCGGAATACAAGGTGAATCTGGAAATCGGTCTCAGGATGCGGGATTATCTGGAGTCACTGGGATGTGTAGTCTATATGACAAGAACAACCAATGACGTTGACATTTCAAATATCGACCGCGCGAATTTTGCGCTTTCCCACTCACCGGATGTTTATATCCGCCTGCATTGCGATGGGTCGACCAACTCATCCTCAAGGGGCATTGGTGTCTTTGTAGCCAATTCAGGTAAATATTCCGGATCGATTTCCGAGTGGGGAGATCTGCTCGGGGAATCACTTTCAACGGCGACCGGAGCAAAATACCGCGGCTGCAATGCGAGCAGCACCTACAGCGGCTTGAACTGGGCCGCTTCGCTGCCAAGCTTTCTTCTTGAGATGGGATATATGTCGAATGCGCAGGATGACGAGCTCCTTTCCGACCCTGATTATCAGCAGAAAATCTGTGAAGGTGTTGCTGATTTTGTTTCCGGTATGCCGCATATCAGTGAATAAAGATTGACAGAGGTGAAACAAATGCCTAAAAAATCTTTTGTTACCAGTATGCCGGATAAATCCGGTACATTTCTTCGCGCGGCAAAGATTATTGCCGGTCACAATGGAAATATTGTCAGAGTCAGTTTCAATAAAGCGGTTGACCTTCATATGTTGTTTATCGATGTCATGGCTTCTGAAGACAGGCTTCACAGGATAGAAGACGACCTTTTAATAATAGGATATATAAATGAGAAAATAACGGAAACAAGGGTTATTGAAGTTTCCGTTAAAATACCGGATCACGCCGGAGCGGTTCTTCCGGTGCTGGAAATCTTAAACAGGTTTGATATCAACATTTCCTATATGAATTCCTGTGCAGACAGCAATCCCTTCCAAAATTTCAAATTCGGCCTGCTCATTGAAAATCCCGGAATAATAAAAACTTTACTTGATAATATCAGCAAAGAATATCCGGTGGATATCATCGAATGTGACAGTTCGGAGGAGAATCTTGATAATACTGTTTTCTATATTCGACTTGCTAATAAAATGAAGGAACTTCTTGGACTTAGTCCGGAAAAGACAATGGAATTTCTTTCCGAATCAAACAGAATTCTCCAGGTACTGCAATCGGAAGGGGAAAAGGCCGGAAAAGTGTTTGACTACATACGAAGGTTTGCATACTTTGTCAGTAGTTACAGGGGAGATAAGTATAAGACCAATATTGAGAAAATCAACTGCAGCGGGACAACTGCTGTTTATAGTATTCAGCCATACTGCGGAAGCAACACATACGTGCTGGTAAGCGGAAATGAGCTGTGTCTGATTGACACCGGTTATGCGATTTATACGGATGAACTGCTGCATGTTATAAAAACCCTTGTTCCGGACTGGGATGTGCGGACTAAAAGAGTATATATTACCCATGCGGACGTCGATCACTGCGGGCTGTTATCCAAAATTAAAGATGCAGAAATAATTATTAGCCAAAAAAGCGCAGAGAACTTTATAAGGCAGTTTGACGGCCTTTTAGATTATCGTGAACAGACGGAACTCCATATGGGGTACAGTAAAATAAGCCGGATCATTTCAGGATATAAGGCACCGGATGTTTCAGGGTTTGTGATTTTGGATAAAAATACCCCGCAGGAACACAATTCACTTATTCCAATCGGAAATATGATAATCGGTGAATTGAATTTCACGATACTGGAAGGAAGCGGCGGACATTTATACGGGGAAATGATATTTGTCAGCAGGGAAGCCGGCATTGTCTTTACCGGTGATATCCTTGTCAATATAGAAGGTTTCTCAAAAGAACGGGCTGAATTTAACTCGCTTGCACCATACCTGATGAAAAGCGTCAATATAAATTCTGACAAAGCCAGAAAAATGAGACAGCTGACTTTGGCACTTATTACGGATATTTCCAAACAGAATGGGAAGCCGTGCATAATATGCGGAGGACATGGACCTGTATCAGAACTGGTTGACGGAAAAATGAGAAAAGTGGACAGCGCATTATAGAATGAATAATTAAAAAACCTTACAGCCACCGCGGCAGGGCACTGAAAAACTCTTTGGAAAATATCCAGGGAGTTTTTTTGTAATCTCCAATGAATTGAATTGTATATCAATATGTTATATAATGTAATCAACAATTAAAAGCAGGTGATGAATATGTTA
>Ga0209429_10000699_pt1 | contig 21953 bp, 21 predicted proteins | sample BarGraNGADG00212_3_FD_184493 | JGI IMG/M metagenome (GOLD analysis project Ga0209429, IMG submission 184493) | Arctic peat soil microbial communities from Barrow, Alaska - Barrow Graham LP Ref core NGADG0004-212 (SPAdes) (version 2) | ecosystem: Environmental > Terrestrial > Soil > Wetlands >...
TAACCGATGCCAGAGAGATTTATCCGATTGTTAAAATGGCTTTGACCGATTATGCGCACAAGAAATACGACAAAATTTTGGTTGCCTATACGGATTTTATTAATCCGGCCAAGCAAGTGGCCCGCGTCAAGCAACTTTTACCGATTGATACGGAATGCAAGGACGCCTATCTAGGAATTGTCGGCCATGAATCAAAAGTCGGTCTGACCCCGGAGATGCTGGAAGAAAAAACCAAAAAGCATTTGACCAGCGGCGCCTATACCTATGATTATATCTTTGAACCGAGTCCGAAAGAAGTTTTAGATAAGATGATTCCGCGCTTATTGGAAATTCAGTTGTACCAGGCCTTCTTGGAAGCTAATGCCTCCGAACACAGTGCCAGCATGACCGCTATGCACCAAGCCACTGAGGCGGCCAACGATATGGTGAGTGAGCTAACCCTGTTCTATAATAAGGCCCGCCAAGCCGGCATCACCGCGGAAATCGCGGAAATTTCGGCCGGAGCGAACGCCTTGGCGGAATAAATAAGCATAAAAAATAATTTAAATAATATGTCAGAAAAAAAGCAAAATCACGGGATAGTCAAACAAGTCATCGGCGTGGTCGTTGATGTCTATTTTGAAAAGGATCTCCCGGAAATTTATAATGCCTTAGAAGTTGATTTAAAAGGTAAAAAATTAACCCTGGAAGTGGAGCAGCATATTGGTTCTAATGTCGTCCGGACAGTGGCCATGGGTTCAACGGACGGCTTACGGCGCGATGATCAGGCCTTTGATACCGGCGCGGCAATTTCCGTTCCGGTCGGCCAAGAAACCTTGGGCCGCATCTTCAATGTTCTAGGCGAAGTGGTGGACGGCGGCCCGGCGGTTAAAACTGCTAAAAAATATCCGATTCATCGTCCGGCTCCCAAATTTGTGGATCAATCAAACAGCACCGAGATTTTGGAAACCGGCATTAAAGTTATTGATTTAATCTGTCCGATTGTCAAAGGCGGCAAAGTCGGCATGTTCGGCGGCGCCGGCGTCGGTAAAACGGTCGTTATTCAAGAATTAATTCACAACATCGCTTCAGAACACGGCGGCTACTCCGTTTTTGCCGGTGTTGGGGAAAGAACCCGCGAAGGCAATGATTTATATCATGAATTTAAAGAGAGCGGTGTTATCGATAAAGTGTCCATGGTTTTCGGTCAAATGAATGAACCGCCGGGCTCGCGCGCGCGCGTTGCTTTAAGCGCTTTATCCGTAGCGGAATATTTTCGTGACGAAAAGAATCAGGACGTTTTATTATTTATTGATAATATTTTCCGTTTCACACAAGCCGGTTCCGAGGTCTCGGCTCTTCTTGGTCGCATGCCTTCGGCTGTCGGCTACCAGCCGACTTTAGCCTCGGAAATGGGTGAGCTGCAAGAGAGAATCACTTCTACTAAAGACGGTTCCATTACTTCCATTCAGGCCGTTTATGTACCAGCTGATGACTTAACCGATCCGGCTCCGGCGACGACTTTCGGACACTTAGATTCCACTGTGGTATTGTCCCGTTCCTTATCCGAGCTCGGTATTTATCCGGCGGTTGATCCTTTAGATTCTTCCTCGGTCATCTTGGATCCGAAAGTGGTGGGCGCGGAACACTACGCCGTCGCTCGCGGCGTGCAGATGATTTTACAGCGTTATAAAGATTTGCAGGATATCATTGCCATCTTAGGCATGGAAGAATTATCAGCGGAAGATAAAATCATCGTCGCTCGCGCCAGAAAGATCCAGAAATTCTTGTCTCAGCCGTTCTTCGTGGCTGAAACTTTTACCGGTCGTCCGGGCAAATACGTGAAACTGGCCGACACGGTTAGAGGCTTCAAGGAAATTTTGGATGGCAAGCACGATGACCAGCCGGAAGATAATTTTTACATGAGAGGCGGCATTGAAGAAGTTAAGGCTGAGTAAACGCGCGTCTAAATAAAAAACTATGGCTAAGAGCATACAATTTGAAATCGTCACGCCGGAGAAAGTGGTTTTGAAGCAGGAGATTTTGCAAATCACTGTGCCAACGACGAACGGCGAGATTACGGTTCTGGCGGATCACATCCCGCTGGTCGCTATTTTGAAACCCGGCGTTTTGGAAGTGAAACGGGCGGATAATACTTTGGAGATTATGTCGGTGTCCGGTGGTTTTATTGAGGTCATGAAGGATAAGATTGTTATCTTAGCCGACACGGCCGAGCGGGCCGGAGAACTGGATGAAACGCGCATCAAGGAAGCCAAGGAGCGGGCGGAAGATCTAAAGAAGACCGCCAAGTCTTTGGATGATGTGGAATTCGCCGATATCTCAGCTCGGATAGAAAAGGAATTGGCGCGCGAAAAGGCGCTGAGCAAATGGCGCCGCCTCAAAGGAATGGATAATAAGAATTAATATAAATTTAAAGTACCTTTTAAGAAAGAAAAAAAGTATGTCTAACCATTACGAAAAAGTAGCTACAACTATGGGAAATCACGACCATCATGATCACGATTACGAACAATTGTTCGATGCCGCCTGGGATAAATCTCAGAGCAATGTAATTATTAAATCACTGAATTCGGATAAGAAGATTTCTCAGATTATCGGGAATATTTCCGGTTTCAAAGAAGCTTTTAGCCATAAGCTGGACGTCTTAGACTGTTCCGACGGACGGGTCAGAAGCGGAGACAAGATGGGATTAGCCGGCGTCGGTATCCTGTTAGATGATAAAGAACGCCAAGTCTTCAAGAACACTCTGAAACAGTACCGCGAGGAATTGGGTCGGAGCATCACCATCACCGGGCACGAGAGTTGCGGTGCCGCGGGTATGGCCTACCCCGGACCGGACAGCGATCATCATGGCTATAAGAACGCCAAAGAGATCGCCGAGGAAACCGGAAATAATTATCGCGAAGTGGATCATTCCGAATTCATCTCTCCGATCCACAACGAACGGGCTTTGGTCATCGACGCGACGGGACGATTTAATTCGTCTAATTGGTCCGATTTTCCGCCCCATTTTATCAGCTCGGCCCCCTTCTTTAAGTTAGGCGATGGCTATCTGAAAAAAGAGGTTCCGGCTTTGTCGGGCATCGCTTTGAGCGACCACGGCTTGGGCGAGCGGTTCACGCCGGAAAACCCTTTCTACGTCATCATTTCCGCTAACAATGAGGAGGAGCTTAAGCGCTTATCAGCCTTGGCTCAAGAATCATTGAAAGATTATGGTGATCGGATGAAGATCGACGGTTTTATTGCTCCGGCTAAAGAGTAAAGTAAGGATCAAGACTTAAAAAAACGGGCTGTTTAATCGCAGCCTGTTTTCTTTTTATCTAAAATATATTCTTATTTTATTAGCAGCCAAGCTAGAACTACTAGGCCTAAAGCAATTCGGTACCAGCCGAAGGGAATGAAATTATTTTTTTGGATGAATTTCAGGAAGAAGCGGATGCCGATGATGGCGGTAATGAAAGCGGCGATAAAACCGACCAGCCAGATGATGAGCTCGTGTTGGCTTAAGGCAACGACCAGCGCCCGGCTCTTAAAGAGATCCAAACCGGTAGCGGCGACCATGGTCGGGATAGCCAAGAGAAAAGAGAACTCCACAATATTCTGGCGGCTGACGCCTAAGCCCAGCCCGCCCATGATGGTGGCGGCGGCGCGGGAAACGCCGGGAATAATGGCCAGCGATTGGCAAGTCCCGATTAGCGCGGCTTGCTTGTAACTGATGGCTTGATTAATTTCCGATTGGTCAGGAGGGGCGATGGTCAGTTTTTCTTTCCGGGAATAATATTTTTCTAGAATGATTAATAAGACGCCGCCGATGAGCAGGGCGAGGGCAATGACTAAAGTATTGTCCAAGAGATAATTCTTCACGACTTTATATAAAAGGAGACCGATAATCGCGGTCGGGATAAAGGCGGCCGCAATTTTTCCGATTAGTTCCCAGCTGGACCAGATTTTTTTCCAAAATAAAACGACAACGGCCAGGATGGCGCCGACTTGAATAGAAATTTCGAAAGTTTTTAGGAAATCGGTCGTGGGCAAGCGCAGCCAATCGCCGGCCAGGATTAAATGAGCGGTGGAGGAAATGGGCAGGAACTCGGTTAGGCCTTCAATGATGCCTAAGATCAGACCATGAATAATAGTCATAATATTTTAACGATTATCGCCTTGGCCGAAGAGAACATTTCTTTCCAGGCGAGAATTAATTTTATCTAAATTAGCTTGGGCCACGTCGTCGAAATTTATTTCCAGCTCCTCGGCCAGTTGCGACAAATACCATAAGACGTCGCCCAGTTCTTTTTTGATTTCCGCCCGGTCGGCAGCGGACACTTGTTTGTTTTTTTCGCGCCAGATTTTTTTTATTTTGTCCGCCACTTCGCCGGCTTCGCCGCAGAGAGCCAGGGAAGCGTAGATGTAATTATTTTCTTTTTCCGGGAAACGGGCGCTGGCCTTGGCTTTTAGTTGATATTCGCGAAAGGTCATATTTTATTTGATGTTAGTTTATTTTGCTTTCATTATTATATAACAAAGCCCTAATTTCTTATAGTATTGACATTTTTTTAGTATCGTGCTGTGATATAATCCTCATTTTCCAGGATTTTTTATTACCCAAAGCGCTTGACAGTCGTTATTTTTCGCTCTAAAATAAGAACAGATTAGCAGTCAGATTATTTGACTGCTAACAGATAAATATTTAATCTAAGCAAAAATATGAAACTAAAACCACTCTCTAACAATGTTATTATTAAAGCTCTGAAGAAAGAAGAAATGACCAAGTCGGGCATCGTTTTGCCGGACACCGTGGACAAAGAAAAGCCGGAAAAAGGCGAAGTCATGGCCGTGGGCCAAGGCCGCTTAATGGATAATGGCCAGATTGCCAAGATGTCTGTGAAAGTCGGCGATCAGGTGCTGTTTAAAAAATACGCGCCGGATGAAGTGAAAGTGGATAATGAAGAATATTTAGTCCTGAGCGAAAGCGATATTATCGCAATCATTGAATAATTAATTATACAAACATATGGCGAAACAAATAATTTTTGACGAAAAAGCGCGCTTGGCTCTTAAAAGAGGCGTCGACCAATTGGCGAATGCCGTTAAAGTCACGCTCGGTCCGAAAGGCCGCAATGTCGTAATCGGTAAAAGTTACGGTTCCCCGATTATTACCAAAGACGGCGTGACTGTGGCTAAAGAGATTGAACTGGAAGATAAATTTGAAAATATCGGCGCGGAAATTGTCAAAGAAGTGGCCTCCAAAACTAATGACGCGGCCGGCGATGGCACGACCACCGCGACTCTCTTGGCCCAAGCGATTATCAGTAACGGCTTGAAGCTGGTGGCGGCCGGAGTCAATCCGATGGAAATCAGAAAGGGAATTGAAAAAAGAGTGGGCGAGATTGTCGCCGAATTAAAAAAGATGAGCAAAATTATTTCCACTAAGGAAGAAATCGCTCAGGTAGCCTCCATTTCCGCCAATGACGAAGAAATCGGTAAAATTATCGCCGAGGCCATGGAGAGCGTGGGTAAAGAAGGCGTGATTACCGTGGAAGAAGGACAATCTTTCGGCATTGAGAAAGAAGTGGTGGAAGGCATGCAGTTTGATAAGGGTTATGCCTCACCCTATATGATTACTAACCAAGACACGATGAAAGCGGAAATGGCCGAACCCTATATTTTAATCACCGACCGTAAAATTGCCTCCATTCAGGAAATTTTACCGCTCCTAGAAAAAGTCATTCAAAGCGGCAAGAAAGATTTAGTGATTATCGCCGAAGAAATTGAGGGCGAAGCGTTGGCGACTTTCGTGGTTAATAAATTGCGCGGCACTTTCAACGTGCTGGGCATTAAGGCGCCGGGCTTCGGGGATCGCCGCAAGACTATGCTGGAAGATATCGCCATCTTGACCGGCGGCCGAGTCATTTCCGAAGAAGTCGGCTTGAAGTTAGACAAGGCGGAATTGACGGATTTAGGCCAGGCGCGTAAAGTTGTGGCTTCCAAGGACAATACGACGATTGTGGATGGCAAGGGCGAAGTTAAAAATATTAAAGCGCGTATTGAACAGATTAAAAAAGAAAAAGAAATCGCCGAGTCGGATTTTGATAAAGAAAAACTGCAGGAACGTTTGGCGAAACTGGCTGGCGGCGTGGCCGTCATTAAAGTTGGTGCGGCGACCGAGACAGAAATGAAAGAAAAAAAATATCGTATTGAAGACGCCTTAAACGCGACCAAGGCGGCCGTTGAAGAAGGCGTGGTGCCAGGCGGCGGCTTGGCCTTGGCTATCGCTTCCTATGGCGCTAATTTCGCTCGTTTCGAAGAGGAGTTAAAGGACGGCCAGAAGGCGAGCGTGGGTGAAAAGATCATCAATCAATCAATTTTGGAACCGATCAAACAAATTGCGGCCAATGCCGGCGTGGACGGTTCTCTCATTCTGCAAAGAATTATTGAAGAAAATAAAAAAGCGAAAGTTATCATGGGCTATAACGCCGCGACTGGTGAATTCGTGGATATGATTAAAGCCGGTATCGTTGATCCGACCAAGGTCGTGCGGTCCGCTCTGGAAAACGCCGCATCCGCGGCCATGATGTTCTTGACCACCGAGGCGGTGATTGTGGACAAACCGACTAAGCCGGAGCATGAACATAATCACGGCGGAGACATGGATGGGATGGGCATGATGTAAAATTTTAGATCAAATATAAATAAAAATTCCTTGTTGAGGCAAGGATTTTTTATTTGTTCAAAGCGTTTATTCTTGTTATAATACAGGTAAAGATTAAATCTCATTTTTTATTATGTCCTCAACTGTAAAAACTAAGAAAAATAAGAAAAAGAACGGCAAAAAACCCGTCGTGGTGGCTGTTTCCGGTTATTTCAATCCGCTTCATGTCGGACACTTGGAAATGATCCAAAAGGCTAAGAAATTAGGCGATAAATTAGTGGCCATTATTAATAACGATTATCAAGTGGCGCTCAAAGGCCGGGTGCCGTTCATGAGCGAAAAAGACCGTCTCACTATCGTCTCCGCGGTCAAAGGTGTGGATCAAGTTTTTCTCTCCATTGATAAAGATCTGACGGTTTGCCGCTCTTTAGCTAAAGTTAAGCCGGATGTTTTTGCCAACGGCGGCGACCGCCATAGTGTCGATGATGTGCCGGAATATCCGCTTTGTCATAAATTAGGTATTAAGATGGTCGACGGTTTGGGTCGGAAGATTCGGGCCAGTTCGGAACTCATCGCCAAAGCCGCCGCTTTAAAAATAAAAACAGCCGGACGCTAATTATGAAAAAACTGCTTAAACTTTTTTTAATTATTGTTATCCTCCTGGTCGTGGTAATTCTCGCCGGGCGTTGGCTTTGGCCGCGCCACGTGGCCGCACCCAAAATTATTCCCAAAGCGGAAGAGACAATTACCATCCCGGAGGGCTGGAATAACCGCGAAATCAGCCAGTATTTTGAACGCCAGGGCAAGTGGATGAGCGAGGAACTTCTGGAAGTGGTCGGCTTTCCCCAGGTTGATTACCGTAATAATACAGAGATGCCGGCCCTGTATGATTATTCCGAGGAATTTCCGGCCCTTAAAGACAAGCCGAAATATTACGGGTTGGAGGGCTACCTATTTCCGGATACCTACCGCATTTACGCCAGCTCCACCGTTAAGGACGTGGTTCTGAAGATGCTGACTAATTTTGAAACTAAATTGACGCCGCAAATGCGTACCGATATTCAGAGGCAAGGCAAAACAATCTATCAAATCGTGACTATGGCCTCGATTATTGAAAAGGAAGCGCCCCTAAATTATCAGACCGGGGATAATAAGGACGCCAAAATAATTTCCGGCATTTTTTGGCACCGGTTGAAAATTGGTCAGGCTCTGCAGTCGGACGCCACCCTCTCCTATATTTTAGGCGACACCGAAACCCAACATAGCGGGGTAGCTTTGGATAATAAGTCCCCTTATAACACCTATAAATACGCCGGTTTGCCGCCGGGTCCGATTTGCAATCCGGGTATCTTGGCGATTGAGGCGGCAATTTATCCGACTGCGACCAGTTATAATTACTTTCTGACTACGTCCGACAAGAAAGTTTATTACGCGAGTACTTATGCTGAGCACCTGCAGAATAAATATAAATATTTAAAATAATTTTATGTTTGAAGGCCAGCCGACGGTCATTCCGTCGCATGCTTCTTCCTCGCCTCAGTCCCCGCAATCGGACAGCGGCCCGAGCCAAGGCCGTAAAATAATTTTACTTGTCCTGGTGATAGTTGTTTTACTAAGCTTAGCGGCCGCCGGTTTTTGGTTCTGGCAAAAAAAGCAAGCGGCCAGACCGCAAACGCCGGTTAATCAGCCGGCCACCAGCACAGTTGCGACCAACACCAACCCGATTTTACCGGATTTTTCGCCGGACGGAACATCTACTTCGACGAACGCCAGCAGCTCTTTCGCCGACTTGGCCATTGAATATTTATCCTTTGCCGATTTTTATAAAACAACCACCAGCACTTTGACCTTGAAACTTAATGACTACACCTTGCCGCTGGATGTTAAGATCGACGCCATCAATTACTATGATTTGTCGCGCAAGTTGGATCTTGATCCCGGTTTGGACGGCCTGAATAATAACGGCTTCGCCGTGATTGATAATCCCTGGCCCAAAGAAGCGCCGGATTTTTATGCTCTCTATAGTAGTCTCGATCAAAAGCAGATTCCGTTTTTAGTTACTTCGGATTTTATCTTTTATTATTATCAAAACACCTTGAAGAAGATTTATAAAGACATCGAAGCTAATATTTTTTATGACAATCTTTGGAGCATTAACAAGGAGATGTATGACGCGGCTAAAACCCGTTATGAGGCGCGCTTGGCCTCGCTCGGCAACGTTAACGACTCTATCCTGGAAGGAGAACGTCTGGAAGCCGCTTTTTTTGCCACCGCTCTGGAACTCTTGAAGCCAGCCGCCAATCAATTGGCTCCCCAGGGTACGGTTGACGACCCGGCGCGGTTTACCGCGGCCGAGGTTAATAAGTTTTATTTCTCTTTGCCGCCCTATCTGCGCGAAGATGTTCTCCGGGAAGAGAAACTGATTCGGGAAGGCGCGCAAAAAACCAAGTCGCCGGTTATGCTCTATGCTTTCGACTATTCGGGATTCAAAGTCCCGGTTGATTATCAGTCCAATGCCAAGCTCAATAATTTTTATTTGACGAACCGCTGGCTCAATTCGCTTTTCCCGCTTAATTATAAGGATAAAAACTGTCCTACTTGTTTGTTGGATTATCCGGATTGGCGAATAAATTTTACCGCGGCCAGTTTTATCGCCCAGGATTTTTCCTCTTTGCCTGATTTAAAGAACAAATGGGCCCGCATTTATAAGGTCATGGCTTTTTTCAAAGGCTTGCGTGAAGATTTAAGCTACGTCCAATATCGCGACGCTTTAAGCGGTTTATTCGGAGCGGATTATAAAATCGACCAGATTTTCGACGACCAGAACGCCCAAGTCAAGGACAATTTGGAAAAAACGCGGACTAAATTAACGACCTACGATTTTCCGCCAATCCAAGGCGCGCTTAATCGTCAGGACGCGTCCTTGAAAGGGCAGATTGGTTTCCGGATGTTGGCCGAGTCTTATTGGCCGAACGATTATATTTTTAGCCGTTTGGCCTATCCGACGGTCACGAGTTATTTGGCGACCAGCACCAAGGGAAATAATATTACCGCTTGCCAGATTAATCGCGTCACCGAGCGCTGTAACGGTTTTGCGCTTGATCCTATTAATTTAGTTTATCCGATTACGGGTAATAGCTATTTCAGCGAGAACACTAATTATAAAAACTATTCTTCCGTAGCCACTGATTTGGTCGGACAATTGAATCAGGCCGCGGTTTGGCACACGACCAATTATTGGACCAGTCTGGATCAGTTCAAAGCTTATCTGGGCGGCGATCGTAGTAGTCAGCCGCTATTTACCCGTTCGCCGGCTTGGCAGGGGCAGGAACTGAAAACGCTGGCCGCCGCTTGGACTAATCTGCAGTTGCCTTGGGAAAAATTCAGCGTTAATCAACTCTATAAAGGGCAGGGACTAAGCAATTTATCGCGCTGGAATGAAAATTCCTATGTTGATCCTAATTATAATCTGCTCGATGAACTGACCGCCGATAATAACATGCTGTTAAAAATGTTCGCGGCCCTGAGAATTGATCAGGAAGTCAGCACGGTGGTGAGCGATTTGACCTTAGCCGGTAATAATTTGAACATGTTGAAGGGGATTGTAGTGAAAGAATTATCCAGCCAGGCTTTAAGCACGGAAGATAACGCCAATATCACGGATTTCGTCAAAGGACTGACCGTTATCCCGGCCGAGGCGAAGGATAAAAAATTAAGCATCAGCCTGCCCACGCAGAAGTCCTGGTTTAAAGAGGACATCAGCAAATTAAAACTGATGGTTCTTGTCCATCAGGATGAGGGCGGCAAATTCTTGTCGGTCGGACCGGTCTGGGACTATCAGGAAACAAGATAAAATTTGCATAAAAAAGAAAAATAAAAAATGGCTCGAAAGGGCCATTTTTTAAAGATGTTTCTTAAAGTCAATGTTAATATTTAAAAATATAGACTTCATTATTCACACTCTGCCAGGAAGCGGCCGTTAATTTTGCCATCCCGATTACGCGATCGCTTTGGTACCAATATTTGTTCACGACCAAATAACCTTCGCTCACGCCGGCCAGTTTAAGAGCCTTGTTCATGGTCGTGCGATCCGGAGTTTTATAGACCATGTCCAAATAGTATTGATACAAGGGTCCGCCGGTGGGAATGGGATAAAAATATATTGGACCGGTCGGGCTCGGGTAGTAGTGGTCAAAGCCGAGTTCTTTTAAAGCGGCCGCGCTGACTTGCTGGTCGGCCAAAACTATGTATGGTTTGTTTGATTGTGCGGCGATCAGGTCAACGGCGGTCACGTCGCTTTGGCTCGTGCTATAGCCGCGGGAATTGTAGTATTTATCGAAACGCGGGTAAGAAAGATAAAGCGCAGCGGTTATCAGCGCCAAACCGAAAATAAACCAAATCACTCGCCCGGTTTTTTCCGTTTGGCCGATTTTTTTTATGAGACGATTCAAGGCGGTAATCAGATAGGGCAGAGAGAAAAGAGTCATAATAATCAGGATGCGGTCCGCGTAATTATTCTGTTCATAGCTAATCAGATTGTCGAAATGAATTTGGCTGCTGAAAATATAGGCCAGTAAAAGGGAGGAGATAACCAAGAGTAAACCGTTTTCCCGCCACGCCCGGCGCGCTAGCCGAGGTCGAGCCGCGTAAAAATAGATTAAACTGACTAGGATCAGGATGATGAGGAGTAGGCTATAATTATTGGCGAAGAAATAAAGGAAATTGGATAGCCAATCTTCGCGTCCGGCTGTTCCCAGGGTGACGAATAAATTTTTAAAAGGCGAGGTCAAATTCGCCAAGCCCGGCGCAATCTCCTTCCAGTTTCCGCCGCCGGACAACCACAGAGCGAGCGGTAAAAGGAGGGCGCTCCCGACAAAGATCAAGGCGGTTAATAATTTCCGCCAGAGCGGCTTAACATATTCGCGGTAACAATGCAGAAAAAGCCAGGCGCTCCAGGCCAAGGCGGGCAGTCCGGAAAGCGGATGAATGGCGGTCGTGGCCAAAGCTAGAATTAAGACCACGAGCGGGGAGCTGCGGCTCAGACCGACAAAGATGGTGAGCAGTAAAAATAAATAAGCCAAATTCTGGGGCGTGGTCGCGATAAAAGGCGCAAAGGTCAGGGCCAACAGAAAAAGAACGGTCAGAAATTCCGACCAGGAAGCTTGTTTGTTCTCGTCCGTATCGGCTCTTTTTAAAAAGCGATAAGCGGCCAGGGGAACAAAGAATGACGCCAGGAGCGGAACCAAGATTTTATTCAAGACAAAGATAGATAAGCCGAAAACTTTATGCCCGGTAATGATCAAAGCATATTGGCCGAGGTAATATGGCGTTTTGGGATCGACTAAGCCTTTTTTATCAATCAAATCCATGGTGGCTTGGTGGATGAAGGGGTCAAAACCGTAACCGATTTTATAAACAATGAAGGCGACAGCCAGGGTCAAGAAATAGTGAAGAGAGAGAAGAGCAATTTTCAAACCGGGATTAAGTTCCTTCTTAATTAAAAGAAAAATTAGGCTGGCGGTGGCCAAGGTATAGAGCCAGAAAAAGTGCGGACTGACCACCTGCCAAGGCGAAATCAAAGCCCGGCTGCTTTGGCTGGAATAGAGAACATAAAAAGACCAGCCGCAAAAAAATAGATAAATCAGCGGATAAATATAATATTTGAGAGCGGTCTTTTGGTAAGTAAGTAAGGTCGGGACAGCCTGTTTTTTTAAGCGGAAAACAGTAAAGGGGATAAAGGCGGCAAGCGTCAGGCTTAAAGTGACGATAACGCCGGCCCAGTTTAGAGCATAAAAATAGTAAATAACCGCTCCAAAAATAATCAGCAGGGAGCAAAAAATCAGCAGATATTCATTAATATTAGCGACAATTTTTTTTAGATTCGGGCTTGCAGTCATATTGCTTTAATCATAGCAAATTCTTGCTAAAATAGGCAATTTCCGATAACATTAAAATAATGAGATTTAAGTGGCGTCTAAAAAAATATGGTAATTTGCTAATCGTTGCCGCTTTGGCCGCTGTTTTTTTTGTGGCCACGTCCAGCTTTAATTATCTGACCCAGGACAAGAATTATACGAAATGGACTTCGCCGGACGAAACAGCCAATTATTATTTTGCCAAGAGTTACGCGACCACGGGCCGTTTAGCGATTTTTGATCCGGCCTCGGCGATTGGCGGGACAGTAGTTATGCCGCGGAGCGTCCGTAATGATTTTGGCTGGATAAAACCGGTCAGTTTTTTGGGTATTATTCTAATCTACGGGACAATCGCTTCCTTCTTCGGGGTGGGGATTATTCCATTCCTGACTCCTTTTTTTGCCGCTCTCGGGCTCATGGTTTTTTATTTATTAGCCAGACGTTTATTTAAAGGCCGCGTCGCCTTGGTGGCCACTTTCCTCTTGGCAGTTTTTCCGGTCTATATTTATTACACTGTCCGGAGCATGTTCCATAACATTTTGTTTATCGTTCTCTTATTGGCCGGCGCTTACCTGTTTAGTTTGGCTCTGGGCCAAAAAAAAGAAAAAATAAAAGCCGGTTTTTTGTCTTTAAAACCATTTTGCCAGCGCTGGCCGGGCTACCTAGCCTCTTTCGGTTCCGGTTTATTCGTCGGCCTGGCCGTTATTACCCGGACTTCCGAACTTTTATGGCTGGGACCGGTCTTTTTCCTGGTGTGGCTGTTTTACGCCCGCCGCTTCGGCTGGGTAAAGCTAGTTTTATTTTTAGCTGGCTTATTTTTGGCGCTCCTGCCAGTCGCTTATTATAATCAGATTCTCTATGGTTCCTTCCTGCATGGCGGCTATAATGAGATGAATCGCTCCATTGATGATATTAGCAAAAGTAGCAACCAGCTTTTAACTAATACTCTGGCCGGCCGCTTCCAGCAGCTTGGCGCCTACTTAAAACCGATCGGGCAGAATATTTTTTACTTCGGCTTCAACGCGCGGCAGTCTTTATCCATGTTTCGCCATTATGTTCTGGACATGTTTCCGCTCTGGGTCTATGCCGGCGGTCTGGGATTCTTTATTTTAGTCATCCAGAATATCCGTCGTTTTCGCCGTAAATATTTGGTTTATGTTTTGGTCTGGTCGGTTTTAAGCGTTATTTTGATTTTTTATTACGGCAGTTGGCGTTTTAATGACAACCCCAATCCGAATAGTTTTACGATTGGTAATTCCTATACGCGCTATTGGCTGCCGATTTATCTGATGCTTATTCCCTTGGCCGCCTTGGCGATTGTTAAAGTTAGCCGCGCCTTACTCTTGATTACAAAAAAAACGCAGAGCCGGATCCGGCCGCTAATTGCCGGCGGTTTGCAGGCCGCCGCTATTATCGTCGCCGCCTTCCTGTCCCTGGTTTTTGTTCTTTATGGTTCGGAAGAAGGTTTAGCCTATCTTTATTACAATAATCTGGCGGAGCGAACCAACACGGAGCGAGTCTTCGCCTATACCCAGCCAGCGGGCATTATTATTACGCAGTATTACGATAAATTTTTCTGGCCGGAACGGCGAATTATCATGGGCACGCTGCCGAACGCGGAAATATTAAGCGGCGTCAAAAATTTGGTCAAGTATTATCCGGTTTATTACTATAATTTTTATCTAAACGCGGCCGATGTCACTTATTTGAACGAGCGGAAGTTTACGCCTTATAATTTAGAGATGAAATTAGTCAAAAAGATAAACGCCCGTTTCGGCTTATATGAACTTTATGCCAAGAATAAATAAAACCTATCACATCATTACGATTGGCTGCCAGATGAATAAAGTGGACAGCGAACGCTTGGCCGCTTTTTTGGAAAGCGCCGATTTTAAGACCACGCCCCAAGCAACTAAAGCCGGAGTGGTGATTATCAACACTTGCGGCGTGCGGCAGATGGCCGAAGACCGGGTCTATGGCCTGGTTAATACTATCCGCAAGAAAAACAAGACGGGAAAGATTATTATTGCCGGCTGTTTGAGCCAGCGCCCGGATGTGCAGAAACGCTTAGCGGGTCGGGCTGATTTGTTTTTGCCGATTAACGAAATGCTCCAACTGCCGGATTTATTGTCCGGCCGCGAGTTTACGCCTTTTTTCAGTCTGGACGAAGTTCGCTTAAAGCAGGGTGAAAAATATTTGGATATTGTGCCGAAACACGAGAGCGACTTTACGGCCTATGTGCCCATCGGCAATGGCTGCAATAACTTCTGCTCCTACTGTGTTGTCCCTTATGCCCGGGGACGCGAAGTCTATCGCCCGGCCCGGGAAGTGATTAAGGAAGTGAAAGAATTGGCCGGGAAAGGATATAAAGAAGTTGTGCTAATCGCGCAGAACGTTAACAGCTATCATGACCGAAACTATGATTTCCCGAAGCTGTTGCGCGAGCTTATTAAAGTACCGGGAAAATTCTGGCTCCGTTTTTCGTCTTCCCATCCCAAAGACATGAGCGATGAGCTAATTAAGGTTATGGGTTCCTCAGACAAGGTTTGCGCGCATTTACATCTTGCGGTCCAGTCCGGAGATGATGCCATCCTGAAAGCCATGAACCGCAAGTATACGGCCGCGCATTTTGAGAATCTGATCAAAAAGGTCAGAGCCGCCAAACGGGATATCGCCATCACGACTGATGTCATTGTCGGTTTTCCGGGTGAGACAAAAATTCAGTTCAACAATACGGTTAAACTATTCAAAAAAATAAAATTTGATTTGGCCTATATCGCTCAATACAGTCCGCGGCCGGGTACGGTCTCCTGGAAGATGCCGGACAATGTGGTCCGAGCGGAAAAGGAGAGGCGGGCGAAATTGATTAACGAGATTTTGAAGGTGACGGCCCTGAAAAATAATCAAGCCTATTTAAATAGGACGGTTGAAGTTTTAGTGGAGGGGAAAAATAAGCGGGGGAAGTATTACGGCAAGACGGGGAGTTATAAGGTGGTGCTCATTAACGGTGCAAAGACTGGACGCCGCTTAGTCGGAAACTTTGTTCCGGTAAAAATAGAGCAGGCTTATGAATTTGGGTTGGAGGGGAAAGTTCTAAAATAAAAAAAGAAGCCCGTTCGGTCGAAAGGGCTTCCAATTTTTCGCTAAATTATGACAAAAGTTATCCACAACCCGTTTAAATCAGCCCCGCCCAAAGTCTTGGTGATTTTAGGGACGACCTCGGCCGGCAAAACCGGCCTGGGGGTTAAATTAGCTGCGGAACTGAATGGAGAAATTATCGGCGCGGATAGCCGCCAGGTTTATAAAGGCATGGATATCGGCACCGGCAAGGATTTGCCTGAATATAAAGCGGGACGAAAGAAAATACCCTATCATCTGATTGATGTCGCCAGTCCAAAAGTAAAATTTGATTTGGCGCGTTATCAGAAAATGGCCAATGAAGCACTGAAAGATATTTTAGGGCGCGGCCAGCTGCCGATCGTTGTCGGCGGCAGCGGCTTGTATTTGCAGGCGCTCGTGGATAATTATCAGCTGGGCGGCTTTAAATCAGATGGAAAAAAGCGTGCAGCCTGGGAAAAGTTATCGGCGCTGGAATTGTTTAAGCTGGTGGCCCAAAAAAAACCCGACTTTGCCGCCCGAATTAATAACAGTGATAAAAATAATCCCCGACGTTTGGTTCGCTATCTGGAAATAATCGAGCAGGGCGGGCTGGAAGAAAGGAAACGCGGGGTCAAACAATATGATTTTCTGCTTATCGGTTTAAAGGTGTCGGATAAGGTTTTACGAGAACGAATTTATCAGCGTCTGATCGACCGTTTGGAGAAAGAGGGCTTGGCTGATGAAATCAAAAAGCTTCACCAAGCCGGCGTCTCTTGGGAGCGACTGGATTCTTTTGGTTTGGAGTATCGATTCGTCAGCCGCTATTTGGGCGGCCAGCTGGAATATGAGGAAATGGTGGAAAAATTGAACCGGGCGATATATGGCTTTGCTAAACGCCAGAAAACCTGGTTTCGGCGTTGGGAAAAACAGGGAGCGGTCATTAAATGGGTGAAAGATAAAGAAGAAGCGAGTAAGATTATCAAAAAATGGTTATAAAAAAGGCCGAACAGAAATGTTCGACCTTTTTTGGCTCCAGCGGTCCGCTGTTACGCGCGTTTAAGGTTACAGCTGCTTCCCAGCCGCTCCGCCGCTTTCTGGGCCAAAATTTTACTTCAATAACTTTTCTAACAATTCTTTAACTATTTTGGGATTGGCCGAGCCTTTGGTCGCGGCCATTACTTGGCCCAGAAGAAATTGCAGGACGCTGGTCTTGCCTTTTTTATATTGCTCGGCTTGATCCGGACTGGCACTGAGCACTTTTTTAACGGCTTGTTCAATAACCGCTTCATCATCCATTTGCTCCAAGCCGAGTTCGGCCATGATTTCCTCCGGATCGCCGCCGTCCCAATACATTTTTTCCAAAATACGCTGGCCGGCCGAGCTGTTGATTTTTCCTTGGTAGATCAAACAGACGAGTTCCGCAAAATTTTCCGGCGTGATTTTCAGATCGGACAGTTTTTTATTGTCGGCATTCAAATGTTTTAACAGTTCGCTGGTAATCCAGTTGGCCGCGGTTTGAGCCAAATGTTTTTCTTGGCGAACAACAATATCGCCATTGGCTTCAATCCAGGCGTCCAGTTCGGAAATAACTTCCTCGGTCCAATTCGCCAAATGTTTATCAATGGTCAGAACTTCCGCCATGTCGGCGCTGAGGCCGTATTCTCTGATAAATCTTTGTTTTTTCGCGGCTGGCATTTCCGGCAATTCGGCTTCTAAGCGGCTCAACCAGTCTTCGTCAATCTTTAAAGGGGGAATATCCGGTTCGGGGAAATAGCGGTAGTCGGCGGAAGTTTCTTTGACTCTCTGGCTGACCGTCTGGCTCTTAACGTCGTCCCAGCCCCGGGTTTCGGCGACAATCGTTTCGCCCTTAGCTAAAAGTGCGGTCTGGCGCTCGATTTCAAATTTAATGGCTTTTTCCACGGACCGAAAAGAGTTGATGTTTTTGACCTCCACTTTATGGTTAAGCGTATGCTTCCCGAGAGGTTTGATCTGGCCGTCTTGATATTTCCATTGGCCGGTTGTCTGGACGCTGACATTAGCCTCACAGCGCATTTCGCCGTGTTCCATATCGGCGTTACTGGCGTCCAAATAGCGCAAGATTTGCTGATAGACCTGGCAGAATTTTTTGGCTTCCGCGGCATCCTTAATCACCGGCTCCGTGACCAGCTCCATCAGCGGCGTCCCGGCGCGATTAAAATCAATCAAGGTGTAGTCGTCATTTTTAAAATGCAGGGATTTGCCGGTGTCCTCTTCCAAATGAATGCGCGTAATCAAGACCTTGGCGTCGCCAATTTCCAGATAGCCGTCATGGCAGAAGGGTAAATCATATTGGGAGATTTGGTAGCCCTTGGGTAGATCGGGATAGAAATAATTTTTTCGGTCAAACTTGGACAGGCGATTAATCTGACAATGCAAAGCCAAACCGGTCAGAATCGTCCAATCAATGGCCTGCTTATTGGGCACGGGCAAAGTCCCAGGATGGCCGAGACAAATCGGACAGACGGTTGTATTGGGCGCTTTATCCGTGGCGTCATTATTACAAGCGCAAAACATTTTGCTCTTGGTTTTTAATTCGGCATGGATTTCCAAGCCGATAATCGCATCATAAGTCATATTAGTTTTGGCGTTCTTTGTCGGCGGCAGTTTTAATCAGCCGCTCCGCTTCTTCTTTCTGTTTAATAAATCCCGGGCGGTAGTCGACCTCCGGGGTTTCTCGGTTATTTTCTTCTTCCGCCCAGCGTCCGGTTTTATTTTCTTCCGGTATTCTTTTAAGGTCCGGCTTTTTTTCCTGGGTGGCAATTAATTTGGCTTGGAGCGCGGGTTTTTTAACGGGACTGCCCAAAAATTAAAATAAGCGCATATTTTTAAAATTGGCCGGAACTGCCAAAGCCGTTGGCCTGGCGCTCGGTCTCGTCATTAATAATTTCTTCTTTTATGGCCGGACTGATAAAGGGCTGAATAATAATCTGGGCGATTTTTTGTCCGGGCGTGATATTGAAAATTTCTTCGCTGAGATTCTTAACGACAATCATAACTTCGCCGCGATAGCCGGAGTCAATAACCCCGCCCATGGTTTTGATACCCGCCGCCGCCAAGCTGCTTTTGTCCCAAATCAGGCCGACATAGCCCTCAGGAATGGTCATTTTCAAGCCGCTGGCCACTAAAGCTTGGCTATAGGGCGCGATCGAGTAATAATCGGCCGAGAATAAGTCATAGCCTGCGTCGCCGGCGTGGGCAATTTGCGGCAGTTTGGCGTTGGGTCGGACTTTAGACACGGCCAAGCGGTTCAAATTAGAGACCGGCGCCGTATTTACGGCCGGCGCTTCGCTGATTATTTTAAGTTCTTTATGATTAATGTCGATTATTTCACCAATCGGTTTAAAGCCAAAATTACTGGGCGTCAGAGTCTCGTTCGCCGGTTCCACGGTCAGCTTGCCTTCTAGCATTTTTTTTACTTCAGTCCATAATTGTCCGTGGATTTCCTCAATCGTCAGGTTGGCGTTTATTTTTTGCCAGCCATATTCTTCGCGCAGCTTTAAGTGCGCCCAGCGGACTTTATTCATCAAGTCGTCGTCATTTTCGTGCTTATGTCCATTTTCCACGGCTTGTTTAAAACGCTCCCCGTCAAACAGGAAAACCAGATCCTCTTTGATTAGATGGGAATTAATTTCTTTCAAGAAATTTTCATCCACGCCAGCGCCCAAGCCCCAAGCCAAACCGGTGCCGGTATAATCTTCGGTGATGATATTCAAGCCGCTTTTCAGTTTGGCGATGAGCTGGTCTTGAAATTGCGTACGGTTCAGAGCGTAGATTATCTGTGCCTCGCGCGCCGAAAGCTGGAAGGAATTTTTTTCGCGGAGGTAGTTATTTAAAATAATGCCCGAGGGGGCCAAGTCATAAATCGGATATTTCAAATATTCGGCTTGGTAGCCGTTATCTTTCAATTTATCCACTAATAATTTGGCCTGGGTGCTTTTGCCCAAGTTATTGATGCCGTATAAGACGATTAGTTTGCCGGGATAATTATTCATAATTTTTTTTCCAAAGCTTCCATTATTTGATCAATCTTCTGATATAGCTCCGCCACCGAGCCGTTGTTGTCGATTTTATATTGGGCGGTGGCCATGACGGTCGGTATTTCCAGCTCCGCTTCATTTTTTTCTTCGGTCAAGAAAGTTTCATAAGTCTTAGTGGCGTCGCCGGCATTTTCTTTACGGCTTTGGACTCGGGCAAACCGTGATTTTTGATCGGCGTCAACGCTAATCAGATAAAAACCCTGTAATTTATTCAGATAGGTAATATCGGTCAGGCGCCGCACGCCGTCCAGAACCACCAGTTCGTGCGGATCATTGACCGCGTCAGCGGTGATCACTTTGGCTAGAATATCTTCGCCGAAAGTTTGGCGTAGCATCAGGGAGGTTTTCTGGTTGTTCTCCCTGGTTATTTCCAAATTGAGCCGTTTTAAAATATCGCGCAGGATTTCGGAAAAACGATGGTCGCTGGAGCCATAGTTCATCATCAGATATTTTTTAATTTCTCCTTTGCCGCTGGCAATCGGACCGACCAGGCCTAAGATTATTTTGGACATAAATTATTTGCTTACAATGTCATGGCTGCCGCGGCGGACATCCCAATCATCTAAGCTTAAATCGGATTGTAATTTTAAATTAGGAAATTTAGCCGTGACTGCCGCGTGCATCTGGTGCGCCGCTTTCCTTAAAGTCGGATGAACGGCTCGGCCGCTTCTGAGTTCGATGACGTAAAGGGCGGCGGGCAGGGGATAGGTAACGCGGCAGGCGACCTTAAAGCCGATGGCGGTATAATATTGTTTGATTTCCGGCGTGGCGTTTAATTGGGCGATGGCTGCGGTCTGATCCGCAATCAGTTTTTCCGCTTCGGGCCGCGTCTCTTCCGGTAATTGCTCTAAATACCAAGGCTCGAAACCGAAGCTGGTGGTCAAGAGCGGCATCCGGCAGACACCGGCGCGATGGCGTTGAATGTCGCGGAAAGAGCCGAAGTCCAGCAGGAAATCAAAAGTAATCGTGCCTAGATCGCCGAGCAGATTAGGCAAGCCGGTTTTCAGCGGGCGCTGGTCAATGGCGTCTTGATACTGGGCTAGCTCAATCGGATCAACGGTGGTGCGCATCGCAAAGCCTTTGGCCTCAGCGGGCAGGTAATAGCTGTATTTCTTGACCATGGTCTCGCGATATTTTTCTTGGGCTTCATCCAGGAGATGAGAAAAACTATGGGCGTATTTTTCTTTTAACTTATTTAAAATCGTGTCGGCGGTTTCGCGCACTTCTGCTAAAGGATGATGGCGCAAAAGCGCCAAGTGATCCCAGGCCTGGCGGAGGTTGGAATGCCAGCTGAGCTGAGTTGTGATGCCGGCCGGCAGGAAACCGCGCAAAGAATCAAAACCGCGCGCCTTGATCGCTTTCAGATACATGTTCTCTTCTTCGCTGGCTTGGCGGGGGTATTTTTTCATCAGATGGGCTTGGATTTTTTCCTGATTGGCGGTATAGAAATTCAGCCAGCGCTCTAAAATCGCTTTTGATTCAGGCGTGGCTAAAGGATCGATAATTGCCTGTTTGGACATATCGATATAGCGCGTGGAAGTTTCTTGGCCGCTGTATAATTGCCAGTCCTGAATCGCCTTGTCGCCTAAGATGCTGATGTTTTCAATAAACATGGTCGTACTGCCGCAGTCGGCGATGGACGCATGGCCGTAACCGACATAAAAAGTTTCCATGAACTTGCCGGAACCGGTCTGTTTTACTTTTTCCACATGCTCGGTCACACTTTTCGGACTGCGCGAATACAGCGCTTGCATCATAGCGGTATCCTCCGGATTAAATTCGTCGTAGATAAAAATATTGGCCATAGAATTTAGTTAGCGATTTTCTTTTTGATTATTGATCTTCGTATTTAGTGATTTCCGGGCTGAGTAAAACATATTCCACGCCCGCTTCTTTTAAAATTTCTTTGCTGCGGCCGTCGGTATGATAATCCTGAGCACAAACGACGCGCTTCAGGCCGGAGTTGATAATCATTTTAGCACAGGTATAGCAGGGAGACATCTTGACGTACAGAGTTGAACCTTCCAGCGCGATACCCATGCGCGCCGCTTCGCAGATGGCATTCTGTTCGGAGTGCGCCGTTCGGATGCAGTGGCGGCTGGTCGAGCCATCTTCGTGCGTGACCGTATGCATTTCATGTCCGACTTCGTCGCAGTGCGGCAGGCCGACCGGCGAACCGACATACCCGGTGGCGACGATGCGGCGGTTGCGCGT
>Ga0209429_10000702_pt1 | contig 21907 bp, 18 predicted proteins | sample BarGraNGADG00212_3_FD_184493 | JGI IMG/M metagenome (GOLD analysis project Ga0209429, IMG submission 184493) | Arctic peat soil microbial communities from Barrow, Alaska - Barrow Graham LP Ref core NGADG0004-212 (SPAdes) (version 2) | ecosystem: Environmental > Terrestrial > Soil > Wetlands >...
AACCCGCCGATTTGCTGGAAAAGAGCGCTGGCAATCGGGTTTAAGGCTTTCTTTTCGCTCTTTCCGTGGAATGGTGCGACTAGTCTGGTCTTTAAAGCGCCCTGGATGATATTACCCATCTTTAAGACGGTCTTATCGCTGAGACTCACGATTTTAAAGTAGTGGACTTTACCAATCCCAAAGTAGGAGTTGTACCGGAAAAGTGGCTTATTGTTGTACATGTCAAATTCCGGTCCTGTCGTTTCCGTTTTCTCATACTCCGCGCGTCCAGACCATATTTCCATCTGGGCGGAGAAAATCAAAAAGCCGATTTTCTTCCGTTCCTTAAAAAACTTTTTTGAGAGTCCTTCGCAGAACTGGCCGACGGTAACACGGTCTTGGCCATTCGGTTGGAGCGAGGATAGGAAGGTGATGTGGGGGCAACCCTCATCATCGATGGTGGCTACGAGGCCAATCTTCCCGTCAGAACTCATCTTGGCGTAATCTTCTTCACTTTTAAAGAATTTTTCCATAGGTTTTCTCCCTTTACTCGGTAGCGCCGGTCCAGCGTACCAAGTCTTTGTTATCTAATTCACTTTGAGCGGCTTTTACTAACGCATCCATCTTTTCTTTTTTCATTAACTTAGTTGTCTTATACATCCAATCAAGATCAAGCATCAGGTATTTATCGCGGCATAAGTTATTAAAGGCGGTCAGTTCCCATTTTTCCACGCGTCCGGGAAGCTTATCGTTAATGAATTTAGCAATGGCGCGTATATTTTCCTCGCTATCGGTAGCGCCGGGGATGATTGGCGTCCGGATCCATAATTTCCACGGTCCTCCGTCTTTAACGGCCGCTAGGAGGTTAGAGAGGATTAATTCATTACCTGCTCCGGTAAACCGCTTGTGAGCCTCGCTATTATCGATTTTCAAGTCATAGAGAAGGATATCGGTATATTTAAGGGCTTCATGGAGAATCGGATAGGGAACAAGCCCAGCGGTATCTAGCGCCGTGCCAATCCCGTGTTTCTTTAGCTTCTCAAGTAACTTGATAGCGAATTCGCCTTGCATCAAGACTTCGCCACCGGATAAGGTAACGCCGCCTTCTCTACCGAAATAGACCTTATCTTTAACAAGTTCTTTAAATAAAGCATCAACAGTATAAGAACGGCCTTTCATCATCAAGGCACCCGAAGGACAATCCTTCACGCAGAGACCACATTGGTTACATAACTTCTGGTCGATGATGACACCTAAGTCCGTGAACTTAATCGCGTGCGTCGGACAAACCGTTTCACAGGTATGACAGGCGATGCAGCGGACCTTTTGCCATTGGACAACCGGGGTAAACGCAATGCTTTCTGGGTTATGGCACCAAGCGCAGCGGAGGCTACAGCCTTTAAAGAAGACGGTGGTCCTGAGTCCGGGACCATCTTCGGTCGACATACGTTGTATGTCTAATATGGTGGCGGTTTCCATCCTTACATGCTCTTATGGCTTTCACGGGCGATAATCTCGTTTTGGAGTTCTCTCCCGATACTAGCAAAGTAGGCATTATAACCGGTGACGCGGACTAAGAGGTTACGATAGTTCTCCGGATGTTTCTGGGCATCTTTTAACATCTCGGCATCGAGGATATTGATCTGTAAGGCGGTGCCGCCATTTTCGATATAGCCTTTGAGGAAAGCAATCATCTTTTCTTTATGTTCGGTATCACGCGTGACGGAAGGATTTAAGGTAATGGTATGAGAAGCGCCATTGGGTAAATAGTTCACGTAGCCTTGGTAATCCCCGACTTCTGCTTTTCCGCCTAAAACTTTACCAACCGAGTTGGCATTGGCGGTGGGGCCGTGGATATCCGTCCCGTTGACCGGGCAAATGGCGTTACTAAGGAATTGGCCTTTCATGCGGCCGTCTGGGCTGGCTGGGAGAATGAAGCCGGAGCCAATCCAATAGTTCCAACTGAGCATACCGCCGCGGAATTGCGCGCCGTTAGGTGTCTTATATTTCCAGGTTTCTTCCGACCATAATTCCATGACTTTACGGGCGAGTTCATCAGCTTCGTCATCATCACGGCCATATTTGGGGGCTTTATTAATAGCGATGGCTCTTAACTTATCGTAGCCTTCCCAGTTTTTCTTTAGGGCAGTGATCAGTTCATCCATCGTACATGCCTTTACGTCATAGACGAGATACTTGACCGCAAGTAAGGAATCGATGGTGGTGGCAAAGGTGACGCCTTCGATGGTAACGAATTTAAGTTCGGCTCCACCTTGAGTCACGTCTTTACCGCTTTCGGCACAGCCTTTAACTAAGGCAGATAAGTATGGTGTCGGGCCATATTCCGCGCGGAGGGCATCGCCTTCGTTATAGAGTTTAACGATGGCTTGGACGATGTATTTGATTTGAGCTTCAAAGGCTTTATAGAAGTCATCAAAGGTTTTGAAACTACGGGGGTCACCGGTGGATGGACCAAATTCCGTGACGGGATAGGGTTTACCCCAGATGGCATCTGTATAGGTGATTAGGTCATGACCATCATTTAGGGTTAATTCAACGGCTTTCAGTAAGTTCAAGTTACAGTCGACGGTGCCACTACGGTCATTGCCACACATGGTGTTTTCAAGGCAACCGACAGAAGCATAATCAAAGACGTTATTTTCATTGATTAGGTTTTCGACATGGGCTTTTTTGGCTTCACGGAGCATGCCGGCGATGGAGCGTTCGTCAAAATTAAGGAGGAACGGAGCGCCTTGGCTGACGGAAATCATATCGACGACTTTATTTAGTAACTTCTCTGGGCTATGACGGTGCAACCGGACATTGGGTTTTGGTTCTAATAGTGGGCTCATCTCATCAATCACGTCTAGAAAGAGATAGGTTAAGTCATTGGTCATGTCTTGACCGTCTTTACCTAAACCAGAAAGATTAAAGAGTTGTCCATAGCCGGCGGTGATCCCTTGATCATTACCGGTTCGGATCATCGAGTCATACGCAGTGTTGCAGTGAATAAAGAAACATTTGAGTATTTCTTTAAGGAATTCTCTGTCTTCGCCTTTTTTGATACTGGCTTCATAGTACGGAAGCATATATTGATCTAAACGGCCGAATGATACACCAGGTCCGGGATAACATTCATCGCTCATGACGAGCATATGGGTCATCCACAACGATTGGACGGCTTCATAGAAATCAGTCGCGGGTAACCATGGGACTTTCGCGGTAATTAATGCCATTTTTTCGAGTTCGGCTTTCCGTTTCGGATCCTTTTCGCTATGAGCGAGACGGATACATTCTTCGGAGTATTTCTGCGCCAATTCCTGAGGCATCGTGCACGCCAAGAGCATCGCTTTCAGGTTATCGCCTTTGGTGCCCTTTTTATCTTCAATAGAAAGTTCATCATAGAGCTTTTGAATCGCTTCATGACGGTCTTTGAATCCATGCTGCAAGATTTCCGGGTAGTTTGGGATCAAGTGACCGGACGTGGGGCCACAGTTACCAAAGCCACGATCTTTAAAGACATAGATTTTATTCCGTAAGCCCTCGGGGCTACGGACGAGTTTCGAAAAGGCCTTCGCTTCTTTCTTACTAAAAGCGCGTGAGACGGAAATGTTAAAGTGACCGCCGGCGAGTAAGTCTCCAGGCAAGATTTCCTGTGGGACCTTCTCGACCATGGCCTGTTTTATCAAGAGTTCTTTCCGTTCCGGTAAACTCAGCTTCCAAAAGTTCTTCGGTAAATCGAGTTGATGGGCCCCAACGACGAAACTGGTGGTGAAGGGACCAAAGAAGCTATGGACTTCCGGGACGATATAGAAGGTTAATTCATCAAAGACGATGTCATAGGGTGTACCCGTCGTAAAACAGATACTCTCGTTATTCCACTTGCGTTTAACTCCAGTGAAATAGTAATCCCGTAACCATTGGATGCGCGGCGACAGATTGTAGGGTTCTTTCAGTTTATTCATAAGTGACCTCCTTGGTCATAATTATCGGATTTTGCCTGAGTTCTCCGGCATATGGGCTTCGCCGAAGTCGAGGAGTGATGTCATGATGATGCGCGCGGCATGGTCGCTTTGATCGAGGATGGCTTCATAGAGCGCTTCATGCGAAGCGATGACCGCGGTGCGGTCCTTGATCACGCCATAGAATTCTTTGACGAGAATAAGATATGTATCCTTGATGGACATAATAATTAAAGGATAGATGACGTTTCCGCTGGCGTGGGCGATTTCGTGGTGAAATGAAAAGTCGAGTTCGGTGATATCGTCTAACTTCATGGCTTTCTTTTCTTTAGCGATGATTTCCACGATACGTTTCAGGTTTTCATCTTTACGGTTAAGGGCGGCCTGCCCGGCAAACTCCGTTTCAAAGAGTTTTCGGGTTTTCATGATGCTGCTGAAGACTTCCATATCCATAATGGCGGGGTCATTTAAAAGAAGGTCGACGATTTCGAGTCCGCCAAAACGTTTGTAGTCATTAATAAAGACACCCTTGCGGGGCGCGATGCGCAAAAGGCCTTTAGCGGTCAGTTCCACAATGGCGCTATGGACGATGATGCGGCTGATACCAAGGTTGATGGCTAAATCACGCTCGGGTGGTAACCGATCGCCAATCTTATAAGTGCCATGGACTACGCTACCGATGAGAAACTTGGTAACGGTCTCTTTACTGCTTTGTCGGTTCATTATTTTTTTCCTTTTTTTAAGTCAAGAATAGTGCGATGACATCGAATGGTTTTGCTCTTTGCTATTATTTACGAGCGAATGCTGTTGGGCTGTGGTATTACCACCATAGTATCGTGATTAAGAAAGTTTGTCAATCGCGCTTATGATTTGACACGAATGTCGTCCTCGTTATTCGTGAGTTTATGATAATATTGATGATAAAGTCATCTATTTTGCCACGATTCAAGCCCATTCGTTATCATAAAGGGGACCACTATGAAAAAAAAGAAACGAATCATTTTGATTGTATCCGCTGTTTTTGGCGTTGCGATATTAACCGTAGGCATCTATGCGGCGGTTATGCTTGTGAAGCCATACTACATTGCCGATTCGCTTACGGAAGAAACCAATATCCTTCTGCCTAAAAGCGAGACCGCCAAAGTGACCTCGACGGCAAAGGGTGACAATCAATCGAAGGTCGCTCGTCTCCATGATGATGTATTTACTTACTATCTCGATAATACCGGCTGCACTGATGCCTCCATCGTTGACCAAAATGACAAAACGATGCGGCTGATAAAAATCGATTCCGCCGGAGCCTACGTTATCTTTGATTCCATCCCGGTGTGGATGCACGGCAACGTCTTAGTGAACGAAGCGGAAGAACTTATTTACTACACAACCTATGAAGCTACCAGCCTTAATAATCGAGCCCTGGGTTTTGTTAAAATCTACACCTATGATTATAATGAAGGAAATCCGCTTCGTATCGACGAAACAACACTAGCAGCGGATGATGAAGACAGCCTAAACTACCTGCGTATGGCTGAGGCCAATCCTCGGGTCGGGGCCGATATCGATCCTGATGGCAATATCGCGGTCGCCTTCGATAACTATCCCGGTATTATGTACGTTCATGTTTATGATCATGATAGCGATACATGGATCAAGCACGTCGTCCCACAATATCAAGACACTTATTTCGGGGACTGTACTTATTATCCTTATGTCCGCATCCATGGAATCAACACCATTAAAATCATTGCCGGCCAAGATACGGCATTTACCTCAACGGGAGAACCTATCATGACCGCGGGGAGAGCGTACACCCGCTATTTCAGTTACGATGGGACAGAGTGGTCACACTGGATTATTGCTGACGTTCGCGAACCAGGGGTGGAAGATAAAAGCATCCAGGAGGCGCTTCCGTGCGATTTGTATTTGGATGAAGATTTGAATACGCACGCCATCGTCCAAGAGGGGCTTCGCTACCATCATTTTGTGATTGATCCGCTTGGAAACACGACAGAGATTGACTTATTTCATTTAGAAAACAACATTACCGTCAATTTCATTAGAATCGTAATCGTCAATGATATAAAGATGTATCTTGTGTCAGGAAGTACGTATAAAAACTTTAAGCAAACCGGGTTCATCGAACTATATGATTATGAATCGCATCAATTGCTTTATCGGAACAACGCGTTATGCAATGTCCCTTATCCGTATGTTGCCGGAGAAAACGGCAGTGCTTACTTAGACATCATGATTATTTCCCGGGACGGCAAATATGTAGAGAACTGCGATACATTTTTCATTCAACTTGTATTGCTAACGGAGTAATTGCTCACAAGTTTCTGCAATGACATTGAATGGAATTCTAGCGAAGCAGGTTTTCTGATCATTATTCCGTGGTTTAATGCAAAAAGAAAAGACACCAGAGAATTGACCATTTGTCATTTACTCAATAGCAGAGGGAGCGATTGTTTTTTTGTTCGGTTTTACGGTACCGAAACACGACACGCTAGTTTACGGATGTTTACTTTGGATCACTAATATTTTATACTTGTCTTGATATTTCTTAATTGCCTGATTAGTTCAATAAATTAATAAATGTATCAGTCGAAAGGATAAGAAAAAAATGAAAAAGAAAATAGGCCTCTGCGCATTCGTACTATTTTTTTCTTTGACCAGTTGCGGTGTTTTGAATAACAGCAGTGATCCCAGCCAATCCGTAAGCGATGCTTCCTCATCGGCCGAATCCTCCAGTGAACCGCCAGTAGATGACATGAGTGGCATCACCTTCGAATCTGACATGTTTGTTTACGATGGCCAGCCACACTCAATCTATATTTCCGGAACCCTTCCGGCATGGGTATCGGTCAGCTACATTGGTAATGGACAGACTGGTCTTGGGACTTATCGGATTGGGGCTCAATTTACTGTCTTAGATGAAAGCCACACTCAGCCCGAAGAAATGATTGCTATATTAATGATATATAATCCTGCAAGCGCTGTGACGGTGACCGAAAATGGCATTCTTTATCTTTTTGACTCCGGTTCACATACCTTTTCTGCCACTGGATTCGATTACGATATTCCTTCGGTTGCGACGATCAGCAGCGTGGTTTATGGGTATGACGTCACCAGCATTGGCTATCACGCTTTCGGCAATTGTAACGTCGTCACTTCCTTTATTATTCCCGACACCGTGACAACCATCGGTGAGTTAGCCTTTCATGAATGCGAAATATTAGAATCGGTCATGATTCCGCACAGTGTCACCAGCATTGGCGATGGCGCTTTCATTTATTGCTACGTCTTAAAGGAGATTAACGTCGCCGCTGCTAATCAGTTCTATCAATCAATCGATGGCAATCTCTATAGCAAAGATGGTAAGACCCTCATTAGCTACTGCATCGGATTGACCAACGCTTTGTTCGTCGTGCCTAATGGCGTGACGACCATTGCGGATTATGCTTTCTTTGTTTGCCCGGCTTTAACCCTCATTACCCTTCCCGATAGCGTGACGAGTATCGGAAAAAGTGCTTTCAGTCGGTGCACGAGCCTCACCGCCATGTTGATTCCAAGCGCCGTAAGGAGCATTGGTGATTCCGCCTTCGAGGAGTGCAGTAGTTTAGTATCCATCGTGATTCCCGATGGTGTGACGAGTATTGAAAATGATGTCTTCCGCGAGTGCGAAGCATTAACGTCTGTCACGATTCCGAGCAGCGTGACGAGTATTGGCAATTCCGCCTTTGCTTCATGCATCAACTTAAGCTCCGTCACTATTCCTTCGGGCGTGACAAGTATCGGTAATAATGCCTTCATTTGGTGTATTGCCTTGACATCCGTTACGATTCCCGACAGTGTGCAGGAGATTGGCACTTCGGCCTTCAATAATTGCAGTGGTTTAACGTCCGTCACGATTGGAAATGGCGTGATAATCATTGGTTCTTTCGCTTTCGCTGCTTGTAGCGGATTGACCGCTATTTCCATTCCTGACAGCGTGACGTACATCTATGATAAGGCTTTCTATAATTGCAGCGGTTTAGTCTCAGTCACGCTTGGAAACAGCGTGACCCACATCGGCGATATTGCCTTCGGCCTTTGTGAGGACTTAGCCTCTATCAACATACCCGAAAGCGTCACGTACATTGGCAGTGCGGCCTTTGCTGAATGCGTGGCCTTGTCTACCATTACGATTCCCATGAATGTGACCTATATCGGGTCGGATGCCTTCCTCTATTGTACCCAACTTACCATATACGTTGAAGCCCCCTCCAGACCATTCGAATGGAATCCCTATTGGAATTCAAGTCGAAGACCTGTCGTTTGGGGCTATGTTGCTTAATTTTGAGTATTTCCATGTCGCATAGAAAACAATCACTGATTAAATTTGGATGATGGCAGGCTGAAGTTTTCGTGTCCCTATCTTGTAAACTCCATTCTTTTCCATATAATTAAATATGACGATTCATTCACATAAAGGGGAATAATAACCATGTTAATGCTAGAAAAAAAGACGTTGAAGCTCAAAAACGGCGAGACCATCGCCTATGTTGAACACGGCAAAGGAAAGAACTTACTTTTCCTCATCCATGGCAACATGTCGTCAGGACTTCACTATTTACCACTCATCGAAAAGCTTCCAGAAGATTTCCGGATCATCGCTCCGGATATGCGCGGATTTGGCGATTCCAGTTATGAGAAACGTTTTGACAGCCTTTATGAACTAACTGAAGACTTATTCCAATTTGCGACCGCGCTAAAGATGAAAGACTTCACGATGGTGGGCTGGTCCACCGGCGGTGGCGTTTCGCTCCGCTTTGCCGCGGTTCATCCCGAACTGGTTAAGAAAGTCATCCTCATCGAATCCATGTCTTATAAAGGCTATCCAATCTTTACCAAAGACGCGATGGGAAAACCGGTGCTTGGCCAAATCTATAAAAATAAAGAAGATTTAGGCAAAGACCCGATTCAAGTCGCTCCGGCAGCCGTCGCCATGGCCACGAAGAACTTCGCCTGGATGAGCTGGCTCTGGGACGCTGTCATGTATCCGGTCAATAAACCAACACCAGAACAAAATAAAATCTTCATCGATGAAACCTTAAAGCAACGTAACTTAGTCGATATCGACTGGGGTATTGCCGAATTCAATATGGGTGAAGGTAATAACTTATACGCTGATGGCGATAAGAGTATCCATTTAGTGAAATGCCCAGTGTTAAGTATCTGGAGCAAGAAAGACTATGTCGTCCTGGAGTACATGGTGAAGGAAACCGTGGTCGCGCTCGGCGATAAAGCCAAACTCATCGTCTATGAGAACGGTGGTCATTCACCCCTCATCGACAACCTCGCTCAACTGACTGAGGATGTCGTCAAGTTCGCTCGTTAAACAAAAGAAAATCACGCTAAAACAAAACCGCCGAAGCGCTCGGCGGTTTCTTTGTTATTTGGTATAGAACTTGGCGATTTCATCAATCGCTTTTTTGGCTTCTGGCATCGGGTAGGCAACGACCCAGTCATGGACCATGCCTTTACCTTCATGGAACTCAACGGTGGTGTATCTTGCTTGTTCTAGTTTTTCTTTGAGTAAAACGCAATCGGGATGGAATATTTCTTCCGTTCCGACAAATAAAGCAATCGCGCCTAAATGGTTGAGATTCCCAAACATGGGGGAGATCAAGGGATCTTTTGGGTCGGCTTTCCCGGCGTACCATTTCCCGCAGTTGATTAAGGCATTGACGGGAAGCATGCAGTCGATCGCTTCATAGTCTTTGATATCAGGATTCGATAACGTGAGATCAAGCCACGGAGAGGCTAAGACGGTTTTTACGGGGTAGGGGACAATCCGTTCCTTACGGAGCAACTGGAGAAACCCGAGGGCCAGTCCGCCACCGGCGGAATCGCCAAATAAGTAGAAGATGTCTTTGGGATGTTTATCGACGATTTCCTTATAAGCTTTAAGGCAAACGCGATAGGTATCGATATAGGTATGTTCGGGAGCTAACGGATAATCGATAAACGACACCTTTAAATGATATTTTTTAACGAACCGCTCAATAATTAAACGGTGCGGGAAGAGGGCTTCTTCGACATAGGCTCCGCCATGAAAGAAGATGACGTGACGGCCTCCGCCTTTTCTCTTTTTGACGGTGAGCACATAACTGTCTTCGACTTTCCACTCGTCGAGCATTAACTTATCGCTGAACTTGGAGGCGCGGAGTTCGCTGGTATTCCTTTTAGGGTGCAGAAAAACCTTTTCGGTTATTTCCTTCATCTTGATGCGGCAGGCGACGTTTTTGACGACCTTGGCGAGTACGCTCATGAGTTTCCTTTCTTTGCGGAAAGAGTCATACGAACATGATGTTCTTTGCTATTATTTTACACTAAAAGATGCAGTGGTATAGAAAACGCCCCAGGGTGTGGGGCGCTATTTCTTTTAGCGTTTGGTCACGAAGAGACCGCGGTCGAGCATCTTGATGACTTGGTCCACGATGCGGTCGATGTCTTCATCGCTGCTGTGGGCGGTATCAAACAAAGTAACCTGTAAACCGACGAAGTTGGAGATACCCATCAAGGCATAACTCGCGGTGATGGCGTCCACCGGATATAACTCACCGTTTTTCTCGGCTTCACTCAGCCCTTTGATATAGTGCTCGGCGAAGTTAGCGTAGTAATCAACGAACAGCGCTTTATCGACTTGGAGAGCCTGCCAGATAATCGTATAGGCTTGGGGATTATCGCGGACATAACGAATGAAGGTTTTAATGCCAACGCGCTCTTTTTCCCGTCTTCCCTCGACATTTTCGGTGGCGATGGCGATGACGGAACGGATCTGGTGCGAGTAGTTGAGCAGCAAGCGGCGGTACAAGGAATACTTGTCTTCAAAATATAAGTAGAAGGTACCAGTTGAGACACCGGCGGTCTTCACGATATCGTCAATGGTGGTCAAATGGTAGCCTTTGGTATGGAATAATTGCTCAGCGACGTGGCAGATACGGTCGAACGTGGTTTGCCCACGGGCTGTTCGCGGTATGGTGATGCCCTTCATAGTTGGGTTCCTCTTTCAAAATTAAAAATATTATAACATGAATGTTAAGAAAAAAGTGAGACCATTTCGCCAACATGAAGATTTCCTCATGTTTACGTTGACAGCGCTTACATTGTATGCAAAAATATTTTTGCGAGGTTTATAGATAAAAGCCTAGAGAATATTTCGTATGGGAGACAAGACGTTTCAACCAATACCGATTTTTTTTCTCTAAGCATCTCCATCGCTTGTTACAAAATAAAGGAGTAACACCATGACCAAAGTGTACATTGTCGAAGCCAAAAGAACCGCTACCGCCTCCTTCCTCGGATCCCTTAAAGGAGTCCATCCCGCCGATATCGGTGCTACCTTAATTAAAAACATCCTTGCCAGCACGAAAGTGCCTGGAGCGGCGATTGACGAAGTCATTGTCGGAAACATCCTCCCAGCCGGACTCGGTCAAGGCTTAGCCCGTCAAGTTTCCATCAAAGGCGGCGTGCCGCTTGAAGTCCCAGCGTACGGCATCAGCATGGCCTGTGGCAGCGCGATGAAAGCCATCATGAATGGCGTTATCTCGATCCAAGCCGGTTATGACAATCTCGTACTCGCGGGCGGCGTCGAAGTGATGAGCCGCGCGCCTTACCTTCTCCCAGAAACTGCCCGTGGCGGCATCAAAATGGGTGAAATCAAAATGAAAGACCACATGATCCTTGACGCCCTTACTGACGCATTCTCCGGCGTCCATATGGGCGTCACGGCAGAAAATGTCGCCGAGAAGTACGGCATCAGCCGCGCCGATCAAGATGCCTTCGCCATTGATTCGCAAAAGAAAGCAATCGTCGCTGTCGATAGCAAACGCTTCGCTGACGAAATCGTCGCGATTGACGTCAAAGTCGGCAAAGACATCGTGAAGTTCGATACGGATGAATACGTCAATAGAACAACATCCCTTGAAAAACTCGCGACCCTACGCCCAGCCTTCAAACCCGAAGGCGGCAGCGTCACCGCGGGAAACTCCTCTGGCCTCAACGATGGTGGTTCGATGGTCTTACTGGCCTCTGAAGAAGCCGTCAAGAAATACAACCTGAAACCGCTCGTCGAGATTATCGGCATCGGACAAGGCGGCGTGGATCCGCAGCTGATGGGCCTTGGCCCGACTCCGGCCATCAAGAATGCCATCAAGAATGCCCATATCCGTTTCACGGATTTAGATTTAATTGAATTGAACGAAGCCTTCGCCGCCCAAAGCCTCGGCGTCATCCATGAACTGACCGATGAATTTGGCGTCAGCAAAGAAGAAATACTGAAGAAAACAAACGTTAATGGCGGAGCGATCGCGCTCGGTCATGCTGTCGGAAGTAGCGGTGCCCGTATCACGGTCACCCTGGTACACGAACTGCTCAAGCGGCAAGCCACGTATGGCGTTGCCTCCTTGTGCATCGGCGGCGGCATGGGCACAGCCATTATCGTTAAACGCGTATAAATAAACCAAATAAAAAAAGGAAAAGGAAAAAAACATGAACAGATTAGAAGGCAAAGTCGCTATCGTCACTGGTGGCGCCAAGGGTATTGGCGAATCCATCGCTGTTTTATTCGCTAATGAAGGCTGCAAAGTCGTGGTCGCCGATTTCGGTGAACCGACCTATAAGAACGATAACGTTGAATTTGCCCATTTGAACATCACCGACGTCCCAGGCTGCAAAGCTTTCTTCGACATGGTGGTGGCTAAATACGGCCACATCGATATCCTCGTCAACAATGCCGGTATTACCAAAGACGGCATGACCTACAAGATGACCGACGATATGTGGGATGCCGTCATTAACGTCAACCTCAAAGGCGTCTTCAACCTCACCCGTTATGTCGGACCGTTAATGGAAACTGCCGGCAAAGGCTCAATCATCAACATCTCCTCGATTGTCGGGGAATTTGGCAACATCGGCCAAATCAACTATTCCGCTTCTAAAGCTGGCGTCATCGGCATGACCAAAACCTGGGCCAAGGAATTTGCCCGTAAAGGCGCGCAGGTCAGAGTCAACGCCATCGCTCCCGGCTACATCATGACCGATATGATGAAGACCGTTCCGCCGGAATTACTCGCCAAGTTCGCGACCCTTACCATGCTGGGCCATTTAGGTCAACCGGAAGAGATCGCTAAAGCCGCTTTATTCTTAGCTTCTGATGATGCCTCCTACGTTACCGGACACGTCCTCGACGTCAACGGTGGCATGCGCTTATAACCATTTTCTAATTTCCTTAAGGAGGACACCCCGTGGCTAAAGTAGATGTTGGAATTGTTGGGACAGGTGTATACCTCCCCTCAAATAGAATGACCGCGAAAGAAATCGCGTTAGCGACCAATGGCGTTTGGTCTGAAGCGGCCGTCATTGAAAAATTAGGCATCAGGCAAAAACCAATCCCGGGACCGGATGACGGCACGCAGGAGATGGGGGCTTTGGCCGCCCTTGACTGCTTAAAGAATACCGGCGTGGACCCGAAAGAGATCGATGTCGTTTTATGCGTCGGCGAAGAGTGGAAGGAATATCCGCTCACGACGTCCGCTTTGTATATTCAAGACAGAATGGGCGCGACTAACGCGTGGGGCATTGACGTTGCCAACCGTTGCTGCACGACCGTGACCGCCCTTAAAATGGCGAAAGATATGCTGATTGCTGATGATGATATTAAATGCATCATGGTGGTCGGCGGGTACCGTAACGGCGACCTTGTTGACTATACCGATAAAAACATGTCGATGATGTATAACCTCGGCGCTGGCGCCGGAGCCATCATCCTCAAGAAGAACTATCATAAGAACTTACTGCTTGGTTCGCACATCATCTCGGACGGTTCGCTCGCGCGTACCGCCGGCGTAGAGATCGGCGGAACCATGCATCCGATTACCTGTGAAAACATCGACGTGGCCTATAAATCCTTACGCTTACTTGATGCTGAGAAAATGAAGAATCGGCTGAATGAAGTCTCGATGCCGAATTGGTACAAATGTATCGATAAGGCTTTCGAAAAATCACATTTAGACAAGAAGTCTTTAGGTTTCCTCGCCATTCTCCATATGAAACGTTCAGGTCATATGAGCATGCTGAAAGACTTAGGCTTACAAGAATCGCAATCGATCTATCTCGAAGACTATGGCCACATTGGTCAAGTCGATCAAATCCTCTCGCTTCACTTAGCCCTTAAGAGCGGCCAAGTGAAAGATGGGACCGTTATCTCCATGGTCGCCGCCGGCATCGGTTATGTCTGGGCCGCGAACGTGATTAAGTGGGGGAATGCATCGTGACTTTTGAAATCATCTTTCAAACCATCCTCAATAGCATGCAATATGCCTCCATTTTGGCATTATCCTCTTTTGCCATTGTCTTGATTTTTAAAACCTCGGTGACGACGAACTTCGCCCAAGGGACGATTTCCGTCTTTGGTGCTTTCGTCACCGCGTACTTATTTACTTTGCTGAACGTCAACATGTTCTGGTCCCTCCTGATCGGCGTCGTTGTCGGTTTTGTGATGGGATGGCTCGTCGATACGCAAATCTTCCGTAGATCCCGAAGATTAACCGGTATTGGCAAACAGATGATCACGATGGGGCTTGTTTTATTTTTAATGGGTATTATCCCTGCGATTTTTGGACAAATACCGCTTAATCTAGGCAAGCTTATTCCCGGCAACTTAATGTTCGTGATGTTTGGAAAACAGTATGTCATCAACTACCATTCGCTCCTATCGACTGGCTTGACCATTGTCATTCTCACCATCCTGTTCCTTATCCTAAAGTTCACAAAGTGGGGCTTAGGGGTTCGGGCAACCGCTTCTTCGGAAATGGTCGCGGGTCTCATGGGTGTCAATACCCATCGGATTACCGCGATGAGCTGGGCGATTGCTGGAGGTCTAGGCACCTTTGCCGCGATTCTTTATGGCGCGACGCTTGGCCAAGTTTCTCCGGCTTTCATGACGAATGTTCAAGTAGGCGGGTTCCTTGCAAATATCTTAGGTGGGTTTGGCACTTTCTATGGACCGGTTGTCGGCGCGGTATTGATTACCTTCTCAAGCAACCTCGTCGGGTTCAGTTTCTCGGTTTGGAAAGACGTCATCATTTATGGTTTGATTTTGATTGTCATCTTGTTCCTCCCACGGGGTCTGTTTGGTAAGAAAGCGATTAAAAAGGTCTAGTTATGAAAAAACCATTTATACAATCCATTAAGGATAAATGCGTTGCTCTCAATCAAAAAATTAAGGCCCATTTTGCCGCCGTTAAAAGCGGTGGTTTTAAAGGCATTCTCCGCGATACGGGCAAAGGCACTGGAAAATTCTTTGGCAACCAATACACCCAATTTATTTTAGTTGGTTTATTCTTTGTCGTCCTTCAAATGTTAGGAACGGCCGGATTCCTTGAAGTCTCGCTTATGCGGGGCATCGGAGGATTAATGCTAAACGCGATTGTCGCGCTCGGCTTCTATCTCTTACTCGGCTTTGCCGGGTTAGCTTCACTCGGCACTGCCGGTTTTGTCGGTCTCGGCGCTTATGTAACCGGCTATCTCCTCAAAAACACGGAAATCCCGATGCTTGTCATCTTACTTATTTGCATCGTTGTGGCGGTCATTCTTGGTGTTATCGTTGGCTTTATCTCGCTGCGTGTCGAAGGCATGTATCTTGCCATTATCACGCTGGGTCTCTCGGAAATCCTTGTCCAGTTATTTGTTAATTTGCAGGACCTTACCGGCGGGGTTAACGGCCTCGCGATTCTCAAACCCTATTTATTTGGGATTAAAGTGGAACGCGAAGTCGCGTTCTACATGATTGCGGTCGTCTTCGTCCTCTTGCTGATTTTTTCAAAGAATATCACCAACAGCCCAACCGGGCGGGCGATGCTCACCATGAAAAACAGCGAATCGGCGGCCCAGTCGATGGGCGTTAGTATTCTCCGTTATCGTCTATTGGCCTTCGTGGTTGCCACCGTATTTGCGATGATTGCCGGCTTCCTTTATATCATCTATTACCGTTTCACGATTCCAACTTCATGGTCGCTTGCCTTCTCACTGAATATCCTAGCGGTCGTCGTCATTGGCGGGACCAAGTCGATATGGGGTTTACTCGCAGGCGCCTTCATGATTTTCGGCCTTAACGACATTGTGCTCATGAACATTCCGTTTTTCGTCGCCAACCCCAGTTTGATCGTCATGTTTAACGGCGCCCTCATGGTAGTCGTCGTGATGTTCTATCCGGGTGGGTTATCTCAGCTATTCTTGGAAATTAAGTACAAAATCAAACTCCGGAAGATGAAAGGAGCCAAAGCCCATGCCGAATAAAAAAGCTTCGACTCGTTCATTCGCCTGTCTGTTAAAATCGCTACAAAAGTTATGGAGGAAACGTGAGGTCACGCCACTGCCCAGTGAAGTCATCCTTAATTTGGATCACTTGACGATGCGGTTCGGCGGTCTCATGGCTGTTAAAGATCTGTCATTTTCCGTAAAGAGGGGGGAAATCTTTGGATTAATTGGCCCAAATGGGGCCGGGAAAACGACTGTATTTAACTGTATTACCCAATTCTATAAACCAACAAGCGGAAACGTGTTCTTCCGCGGACGTGATGATAAGACCTATCGCCTGAACGACGAAAAAGTCCACGACATCACTATGCATGGAATCGCGCGCACCTTCCAAAACGTTGAGTTAGTTTGGGAATTAACCGTCCTCGATAATTTGCTTGTCGCCAGCACGCGCCGTTTCAAAAGCGGTTTACTGGCACAGTTCCTTCACTTGCCGAAGTTAAAAAAGGAAGAGACTAAAATGCGTGAGAAAGCCGAATACATCTTGAACTATCTTGGTTTAGGGATGTACAAGGGACTCTCTCCTTATGGCCTCCCTTATGGCATTTTGAAGAAAATCGAGTTAGCCCGTACCTTAATGAATGATCCTGAACTCATCATCCTCGATGAACCGGCGGCCGGCCTCAATGACATTGAAACCGTCGAGCTTGCTCGCACGATCAAGCGCATCCGGGATGAATTCCACACCACGGTATTCTTAGTGGAACACGACATGGGGCTTGTGATGAGTATCTGCGACACCGTGTGCGCGATATCCTTTGGGAAACTCCTAGACCTCGGGACCCCAAGCGAAATCCAACAAAACGCTCAAGTAAAAGAAGCGTACTTAGGAGGAGATTAACATGGGAAACATTCTTGAATTAAAAGATTTATCAGTCCGTTATGGTCCAATCGAGGCCATCAAAAAAGTGTCGATGACCATTAAAGAAGGCCAAATCGTAGCTCTGCTTGGGGCCAACGGCGCAGGGAAGTCCACAATTATAAAGTGCATTTCCGGCATTGTCAAACCTCATTCCGGGGTCATCATCTATCAAGAGAAGAGTATCGGCAACTTACCGATCTACCAATTATCATCCGCTGGCATTATCAGTGCCCCGGAAGGACGCCAGATCTTCAAAGACTTGACGGTGGAAGAGAACCTACGTGTCGGTGCCTACGCGATTAAGACGCTAAAAATTGTTAGTACAGACCCTGACGGCCACGATGTGACCGTAAAAAAGACCGCTAAACAACGTATAAAGGATAATTTCGACCGCGTCTACCATTACTTTCCCGTCCTTCTCGAGAGACGGAAACAACAAGCTGCAACACTCTCGGGCGGCGAACAGCAAATGCTCGCCATCGGCCGAGCCTTAATGGCCAGCCCAAAACTACTCTTACTTGATGAACCCTCGCTCGGGCTCGCGCCCCTGATCGTCAAAGAGATATTCGAGATCATCAAGCAAATCAGCGGTGAAGGGACAACGATATTACTCGTTGAGCAAAACGCTTACCAAACCCTTAAGATCGCCGATTATGCCTATGTATTGGAGTTAGGAAAAGTTCGCGCGGAAGGTATTAGCCAAGACTTGCTTAAAGACGAGACGCTCATATCCGCCTATCTCGGCGGAAAATAACCTTTGGAGGTTAAAAAAAATGGAAAAGCTACGTTTATTCTCATTCGCCCTCTTAGCTTCGACTGTGATGTTGGTCGTTGGCTGCACGCCAACCACGTCCAGTGAAGCCCCGTCAAGCAGCGCTCCAGTTTCGAGCAGCGAAGTGGTTGAAGATCCGTCACAAGGCATCACCGCGACCACAATCAAAGTTGGCAACACGGCCGCCACGACCGGTGTCATGGCTGCAGTCGGACTCCCATTCAACGCTGGCTTACAAGCCGCTTTCGAAGAAGTCAACGATGCCGGCGGTATCGGTGGCCGGACGATCGAATTCGTTCACTATGACGATACATTCAACGCCGCGACCGGTTTGGCTGACACCGAAAAGTTAGTCGAAGACGATGAAGTATTCGCGCTTGTTGGTCACTTCGGCACGCCGACTGTCAGCGCCACGATTGACTACATCCAAGACGTCGGAATCCCGATGGTTTATGCCGCGACCGGTATCAACCAACTTTATTTCCAACGTACCCCAGGCAACCCAGTCATGGCCGTCCAACCGATTTACAAAACCGAAGGACGCATCCTGCTTGCCCGTGTCTACAATGAACCAGAGCTCTTTGGCGCTGTTGATAAAGTCGGCGTTATTTATACCGCTGATGATGCTGGTCTTTCAATCAAAGCTGGCATCGACGTTGAAGCGCTTGAACTTGGCAAATCCGCCGAAGTCGTTTCACAAGCCGGATCCGGAGACTTCTCCGCTGCCGTTCTTGCTTTAGCGACCGCCGCTGTTGATGTCGTCATCGTTGCCACAAACCAAGCCTACTTCCCAGTCGCTCTCACCGCGATGGCCGCCGGTGCGTTAGAAGTCCCAGTTTTGACTTCCTACGTCAGCGCCAACCCCTATTACATTGCCAACGCGAACGTCACCGCCACCCGTCCGGTTTACACCAACGCTTGGGTTGATGTCTCTTCGCCAGATGTTGCTGATGAAGTCACTGCTTTCGCTACCTGCATCAACGCTTACTCCGCTTTAGACGAAGTCACGAAAGCGGCTTATGCCGCCAACTCCTTCGCCATTGCCGGATACATCGCTGCCAAAATCTTCATCGCGGGCGTCGAACGCGTTGAAGAAGAAGGCAAAGTCCTCACATGGGCTAACTACATTGCTGCTATGGAATCCGCGCCAATTGACTTCCCACTCGGTGGCGTCATTGACTTTACCGATGGCAAACGCTGGGGCGTCGACTCGCTCTCCTTACTGAAATACAATAAGGAAACCAGCTTGCTCGAAGTCTCACGTCCAATCGAAACGCTTTCCGAAATCCTTGCCTAATTAGTTCTCACTTCTTGGGAGAGAGGCGAAATCCTCTCTCCCTCTTTCGTTTTGGCTGGTTGACTCTTAGAATAAGAAACAAGGAGACTCATTATGGATTACCAAAATAAAATCATCACGGTCCAACAGGCCATTAAAATGGTGAAGAGCAATGACATCATCGTTTCCGGCATGGTGGCCGCCGAAGGCCGCGAGTTCTTATCCCATTTACATGAAATCGATGAAAGCATCGAGAACGTGACAGTCACGAACTGCCTGCCGATGCTCGACGCTGAGTATTTCACCAACCCGAAGTATGCCTCCCGTTTTAACTGTGATTCCTGGTTTCTCTCCGGCGCTTTACGCCGCGGGATGGCCAATGGGAACGTCAGTTTTATCCCAAATCACTTGCACTTAGCCGCCGTTCGACGTCTCGATTATGTCAAACCCGATATTTATGTCGGCAACGCCACGATGCCTGACGCGCATGGCTTTGTCTCGCTTTCGCTGTCGAACGTCTATGAAAAACGGATGATCGAAGAAGCGAAAATCGTTATCATTGAAATCAATCCGAATCTCCCGCGTACGTTTGGGGATGTCGAATTACATATTTCCGCGATTGACTACATTATCCCGGTGAACTACCCGGTACCGGAACTCCCGGACGGCGAGATTACCGAAAAAGACTTAAAAATCGGCAATTTGATTGCCAGTAAAATCCATGACGGAGACTGCCTCCAACTCGGTATCGGCGGTATCCCGAACGCGGTCGCCAATGCCTTGGTCCACAAAAAAGATTTAGGCGTCCATACCGAAATGCTGACCACCGGCTTCATGAAACTGTATCAAGCCGGCGCCATCACCAATAAATACAAGAAAACGCACAAAGGCAAAATGGTCGCTTGCTTTGCCCTCGGCACCCGTGCCCTTTATGATTTCATCGATAACAACCCGTCTGTCCAGATTTTAGACGGTAACTATGTCAATGATCCTTACGTCATCGGACAAAACGATAACCAAGTCTCGATTAACTCGACCATCGAAGTCGATTTGACCGGCCAATGCTGCTCCGAATCGATTGGCTCACGCCAATTCAGCGGTACGGGCGGACAAGCCGATACGGCCATCGGCGCCCAGATTTCGAAAGGTGGCCGTTCCTTCATCGCCCTTTATTCGACCGCCATGGTCAAGAATCCCGCGACCGGCGAAAAAGAAGAAGTCTCCAAAATCGTTGCCCAACTGAAGTTAGGCGCCGTTGTCTCCTTATCGCGTAATGACGTCGATAATGTCGTCACCGAATACGGCATTGCCAATTTACATGGCACGAACATCAAAGAACGCGTCAAACGCTTGATTGCGATTGCGCATCCGATGTTCCGTGAACAACTATTGAAAGACGCGCAAACCCTGGGTTTATACCCAGTCGAGAAGTAGGCGTTTATGGACTTCACTTTTAAAGGCAAATCCATCTATTACGCGACCTATGGTAGCGGTAACCCGATTCTTTTACTCAACGGCATCATGATGTCGACCTTATCTTGGAAAGCGTTTATTCCCTCGCTGTCAGCGAATAACCAGCTTGTCCTGGTCGATTTCCTCGATCAAGGCCAATCCGAGAAAATGGTTGGCGAAATCTATACGCAGGAAATACAAGTGGACTTACTCGTTGCTTTGCTTGACCACTTGAAACTGGAAAAAGTCAGCGTCGTCGGCATCTCCTATGGCGGTTCTGTCGCCATGCAGTTCGCCGTCGCCCATCCGGAACGTTTAGCCCGACTGGTCTTATTTAACGCCACGGCGTATACGACCCCTTGGCTCAGCGACATCGGCAAAGCCTGGAACAAAGCCGCCGAAAGCGGAGACGGAGCGGCCTATTACTACACCTCTATCCCCAGCATATATTCCCCAGCCTATTACGCCAAAAAACTCGACTGGATGAAAGCCCGCGAGAAGACCTTAATCCCCATCTTCGCGAACCCGGCCTTCACCGGCGCGATGGTCCGTCTCACCAACAGTGCGGAAACGCACGACGTCCGTGCCAAGTTATCGAGTATTACCGCCCCGACGCTCATCGTCAGCAGCGACTGCGACTACTTGACCCCGATGGCCGAGCAAGTCTACATCCACGAACATATCCCCAATTCCGATTACGTCATCATCCCCGGAACTGGGCATGCTTCGATGTATGAGAAACCCTTACTCTTTACCGCTTTGGTGCTAGGATTCGTGAATGTCTCTCAGACTACCTTCGTCATCTAATACCTACTTGTAGAGCCAGTTGCATGCTGGCTCCTTTTTTTATCGCATCCCAAAAGGCGATAAAAATCACAGGCATACGTGTGCTTATCAGAAGGAAAGATGTTTGCAGAGAACCTTTTAAGGATGTTAGCGCAATATTGTGGCAGTTGTGTAACGACAAGGACGAAAAAATAGTCGCAGGTGCTTTAACTTTGTCGCTTAACGGTTGTTAATTACTCGTGTACCTAATAAAATAATAACTATACTTAACGATGACTTTAATCATATAATGGAGGCGCATTCATTGTGCAATCTATTCTTTGCTTTAAAAGGGAGTTTGAGCATAGATAAAAAGAATCGATAGCACGGAAAAACTTTCTATTTATTAATCTATATGACGAACGCATTTGTTTTGGAGGGCGACCATTATAATTCTTCAAACTATATTAATAAAT
>Ga0209429_10000704_pt1 | contig 21882 bp, 19 predicted proteins | sample BarGraNGADG00212_3_FD_184493 | JGI IMG/M metagenome (GOLD analysis project Ga0209429, IMG submission 184493) | Arctic peat soil microbial communities from Barrow, Alaska - Barrow Graham LP Ref core NGADG0004-212 (SPAdes) (version 2) | ecosystem: Environmental > Terrestrial > Soil > Wetlands >...
GTCAGGCAAAAAATCTGCAATGATGCATTTGCACCTGTAATAAATCTTGTGAATGAACTTAAAAAATTAGGAGATACCCCTTTAAGTATTGTTGCCGGCGGAACACCAACCTTCCCGATACATGCAATACGCAGCGGAGTTGAAACAAGTCCGGGTACGCTTCTTTTATGGGACTTTGGTTACAGCGAATCCTTTACTGATATGGAGTATTTACATGCAGCTGTTCTTCTGATGCGAATAATCAGCAAACCTGGCAGGGATCTGATTTGTATCGACCTTGGACATAAAGCTATTGCCTCTGAAATGCCTCAGCCAAGAATAAAAATCCTGGGATTGGATAATTATGTAATAATAAATCATAATGAAGAACATATGGTTCTCAGAACACTTGAAGCAGGTGACAGGAAAATCGGCGATGTTTTATATGGAATACCTTATCATATATGTCCTACCGTGGACCGCTATGATTCCGTTACAGTTGTAAAAGACGGGAAAGCTACAGAGCAATGGACTGTTGAGGCAAGAAAAAGAAGGATTACTTATTAATCCGACTCTCCCATAATGGAAAATAAACATTTAATAATCGACGGGCACCTCGATCTTGCAATGAATGCACTGGAATGGAACCGCGATCTCAGGTGGCAGGTTGAAGATATCCGTAAAAGCGAAGAAGGGCAGAATGATAAGCCCGACAGGGCAAATGGAACAGTTAGTTTACCATCGATGCGCAAAGGCAAAATATGTCTTTGCATGGCTACCCAAATAGGAAGGTACGTAAAACAAGGAAACCTTTTACCAGGCTGGAAATCTCCTGAGCAGGCATGGGCAAATACCCAGGGTCAACTGGCATGGTACAAAGCTATGGAAGAAGCTGGCGAAATGGTTCAGATACGAAACTGTACCGATTTGGAAAAACACCTTCATTTGTGGAATACTGAACCGGATAAAGGTAAAGTCGGCTATATCCTGAGCCTCGAAGGAGCAGATTCAATTATTTCGCTGAAACACCTGGAAAAAGCATATAATTACGGATTGCGTGTAATCGGTCCGGCGCATTACGGACCTGGTACATACGCCCAGGGAACAGAAGCAACCGGAGGAGTTGGCGTTAAGGGACGATCGCTTCTGAGGGAAATTGAAAGATCAGGTATTATTCTGGATGCTACACATTTATGTGATGAAAGCTTCTGGGAGGCAATGGATCTGTATCATGGTCCGGTATGCGCAAGCCATAATAATTGCAGGACATTCGTACCTCATAACAGACAGCTTTCAGACGAACAAATCAATGAACTTATAATGCGCGATGCAGTAATTGGTGTAGCATTAGATGCATGGATGATGGTTCCGGGCTGGATAAGGGGAAAGTCAGATCCAAAAACAATGGAGGTTACGTTAAAACAAGTGATAAATAATATTGATCATATCTGTCAGCTATCCGGAAATGCCCTTCATGCAGCCATCGGATCTGATCTGGACGGTGCCTTTGGGAAAGAACAATGTCCTTATGATCTTGATACAATTGCTGACCTTCAAAAAGTACCGGCAATGCTTTCAGAAATTGGATACACTGCCCGGGATATCAGTAACGTTATGTCTGCAAACTGGACCCGTTTCCTTATGAAAAACCTTGATAAACAACAATAAACAATAATTCATATTCAAGGGAGAATGTCATCTGTATTTTGTTACTATAACTGAATTTTTTTGAACAATTATGAACACTTATGCTTTTCAATAATACTTGTGCATTTTAAATAAATTATATCTTTGACATAAGGATATGGACTGAAGAGATCAATAAAGATTTTCTTGACTGGCTGAATAAATATCCCGGCAAGTTACCTATGACAAAAGCGGAATTGGATAACTACCTGAAAGACCGTAACTATTAATTCTGATTTAAAGCAAGCTTTTTCTATAAATCATAATTAAATTACTATGAAAAGTACAATACAGAATATTTCAGATCAAAACAGATTAAGAGAAAAAGAGGAAGCTGCCGCTATTCAGGCAGAAATAAATAATCCTGCTACCGGCAACAGTCGAAGGAACTTTCTTAAGAAGGCCGCATTGGGAGGAATTGCTATTGGTGGATTTATGTCTTTATCAATTGAAGATACAATTGCCCAGACGACATCTAAAGTAAGCAGGTCATCAAGTCCTTCTGAACTTAAGATAACTGATTTACGGGTCGCTGTTATGCAGAATGTAGGGCGCACCGCGATTATCCGCATTGATACAAACCAGGGTATTTATGGCTTGGGGGAAGTGAGGGATGGAGCTGACGAACGTTACGCATTGATGCTCAAAAGCCGCATACTTGGACTTAATCCATGTAATGTTGAAATGCTTTTTAAAATAATCAGGCAATTTGGCTATCACGGACGGCAGGGCGGCGGTGTTTGTGCTGTTGAGATGGCACTTTGGGATCTGTGCGGGAAAGCATATGGTGTCCCTGCATGGCAGTTGCTTGGTGGCCGGTATCGGGATAAAATCAGGCTATATGCCGACACTCCGGGCGCCAGAGATCCACAGGCATTTGCATTAACAATGAAGAAAAGGGTTGAAGATCAGGGATTTACCTGGCTAAAAATGGACCTTGGAATTCATGTTGTCGCAAACATTCCTGATGCACTTGTCAACACTAAGGCATGGGATGGTGCAACCGGTCAGTATGATCTGAGAGAATACATGGGTTATGGAAATACATTACACCCATTCACCCAGGTTCAGATTACAGATAAAGGTTTAGCAGGCTTAACTGAATACGTTGAACAGGTAAGGAATGCTGTCGGTTATGAAATGCCTTTGTGTGCTGATCATTTCGGCCATTTTGATGTAAACAATGCAATCCGCTTTGGAAAAGCGATGGATAAATACAGGCTTGCATGGCTCGAAGATATGGTTCCCTGGTTTTACACTGATCAGAATAAGACATTATCTGATGCAATCGAAACTCCAATAGCTACCGGTGAAGATATTTATATGCTGAAAGGCGGATTCAAACCTTTACTTGATGCAAGAGCAGTTGATATTATTCAACCTGATCTTGGTACTTCCGGAGGACTACTGGAAACCAAAAGGATAGGTGATTATGCTGAAGAGTGTGCAGTATCAATGGCTATGCATATGGCGGGTTCTCCTGTCTGTTTCATGGCAAATGTTCATTGTGCTGCAGCCACTCAGAACTTTCTTGCTTTGGAACATCACTCAGTTGACAGACCGTGGTGGATTAATCTTGTTAAAATGACCGGCAGCCAGCCAATGATCACCAAAGGATTTGCTAATGTTCCTCTCGATGCTCCCGGATTAGGTATTGAACTTTTTGAGGAAGAAGTTAAGAAACATCTTGGAGTGGATGGCAAATACTTTGAACCAACTCCCGAGTGGGATGAAAAACGCTCACACGACAGGCTCTGGAGTTAAATGATTTAAGAAGTTTATTAAACTATTTTTTTTTACGGGGTTAACTTATGGTAAAATTGCTCTCAATAAAACGTTGGTATAGGTTGATACCTATAGCTTTTATTACCTATAGTCTTGCTTATTTGGATCGTGCTAATTTCGGATTCGCGGCGGCAGGTGGAATGGCTAAAGATCTGAATATTAATGCAGCAATGTCTTCCTTATTAGGATCACTTTTCTTTCTGGGATATTTTTTCTTTCAGATTCCCGGTGCACTGTATGCTGCTAAAAAAAGCGCTAAGAAATTAATATTCTGGTCTTTAATTCTCTGGGGAGCACTTGCCATGGCTACCGGCATGATCAGAAATGTAAATGCGTTGATTGTTATAAGGTTTATGCTCGGTGTTGTTGAGAGCGCTGTTATGCCCTCGATGCTGGTTTTTTTGAGCAGATGGTTTACTAAATCGGAACGATCAAGGGCAAATACTTTTTTGATTCTTGGCAATCCTGTCACTATCTTATGGATGTCTGTTTTATCAGGTTATTTAGTAGATTCAGTTGGCTGGCGCTGGATGTTTATAGTGGAAGGTTTGCCAGCTATAATCTGGGCTTTTTTGTGGTGGAGATTGGTTGTTGACAAACCCGGTGATGCAAAATGGCTAACAGAAAATGAAAAGGATGATTTGCAGATACAATTAGATTTAGAGCAACAATCTATTAAGCCGGTTAAAAATTATGCAGTAGCTTTAAGATCCAGGATCGTTATTTTACTTTGTCTTCAATATGCTTTATGGTGCATCGGAGTATATGGATTTGTTATGTGGCTTCCTTCTATTCTTAATGCCGCTCCTGACTCGGATATAGTAAAAACCGGATGGTTAGCATCAGTTCCATATCTTCTGGCTATTATTGGTATGTTAACTGCATCATATTTCTCAGATAAAACCTTAAAGAGAAAATCGTTTATCTGGCCTTTTCTGTTAATCGGCTCCCTTGCTTTCTATGGTTCGTACTTAATTGGGACAAGTCATTTCTGGTTATCGTATATATTGCTTGTTATTGCAGGCGGAGCAATGTACGCACCATATGGACCATTCTTTGCTGTTATTACTGAAGTTTTACCGCGTAATGTATCGGCAGGGGCTATTGCAATGATAAATAGCCTGGGTGCTTTAGGATCATTTGTTGGTGCTTATATTGTTGGCTATTTAAATGGTACGACAGGAGGATTTGGGGCCTCTTATATATTCATGGCAGGTTCTCTCTTTATTTCAGCTATATTGACTATTGTTGCTATTAAAAGAAGTGAAACAAAAACTGATCTCTGATTTACAAACGGTTAAGCTCTATTTAAGATAATCACTGATATACTGTTCCCTGTGTTTGTAATAATCAGTGTTTCTTATCGGTACAGATACAGGACTCCCCTGTAATCTTTATTATCATATTTAATATTATCCCAACCATATGCCCTTATGATATAGAAATAGACTCCAGGGCTGGCTTTTATTGAACTGTTATTTAAGTTTCCGTCCCATCCCTCCCAATTTTTAAGTTTTTCCCCTTCACCTAAAAAACTGTAAACTTTCATTCCGCTCCTGCTGTAAACCTCAACACTGAGAAAACGCAATGATTTTGATTCAACCAAAAAAACATCATTCTGCCCATCACCATCGGGTGTAAATACATTTGGTATGTGTAGTTCTGAAGGTTCGACCACAATATTAGGTTCAAGTCTGAACGAATCAATACAACCAAGCTCACTTTCAATGGTGAGCTTTACAGCGTATTCACCAGGAATATAATAAGTGTGCTGAAAAGGATTACTTATGACCCAGAGTGAGTCCTTTTTTATTATCCAATCAGGTGATTTTTTACCATCTGCTGTTATATCACCAAATTCCCATGTGTACTTCTTTGAACCTCTGATCGATTTGTCAGTAAAAGTTACCTCGAGAGGAGCTTCTCCCTTGATCGGATCGGCTGTAAAATCGGCCTTTACATGAATTGACGGATAAAAAAATGATGATTCGCTGGAACAACCCAGACTATTTACCCTGAGTTTGTAGGTCACGTCTTCGACTGGTGGATTATAGATAACAGGCATTGTATCAAAGTCGGGAAATGGAATAACAGATGATGGAATTGAAGACCAGAAGAATGTAATTTCATTTTTCAATGCAACCTGAGAACCATTTACAATATCTCTGTAATAAAATGAATTAACTGTAGCAACTGCGGTGCCTTTCAATGCGATACGTTCACAGAGTTCCTGCTGAAGCTTTGCAAAAGCTTTTGGAGGTTTATCGAAAAAGATCCAGCCCACTAAACTGGTATCATAAATTCCCCCATTTAAAATATCCACCTTATAACCTCCCTCATTTAAACCGGTTATTGATGATGCTGTAACACCGGTTTCTGTTTTGAGGTCAATGCTGAAGCTTTTTGTTACATCGTCCCATCCATACCATTTAAAATCGAACACTCCTGAACCATTTGGATGAACGGCATTAAGAGTACCTGTTAGACTTCCTGTCAGATTACAGAAAATAAATACCGGATCTTTAACAGCTTGCGCAGATGGATAAGTAGTATATCTTACTGTACTATTCCCTGGTGCTGTCATTTGAGCCAGTAAAATCACAGGACTCATAAGAACTATAAAAAGAATAGAAAAACGCACAGGCAAACTGAACTTTAAAATTAAAACGCTTTATTGATCTTTTTGGTATAATTCTCCACAAGTATAATAAAAACTGAGGAATTCTGGTAGATACGTAAAGGATGTTAGAATCTGCTGTTAATAAATAATTCCATTTTCCTTTTTATGTTATTCTGTCTTTGATAATGTTATTGTTAAATTTGCCCGGACCGGTAAGCTGTAATTCTAAAATCTAAATGACAAAAAACTATCTGAACGATCTGAATGAGTCTCAGCAACAAGCTGTTATTAACACGGAAGGCCCTTCTCTTGTAATTGCTGGCGCCGGTGCCGGGAAAACCAGGGTACTTACTTACCGTATTGCACACTTGCTTAATAATGGTGTTCCTGCAAACAAAATCCTCGCGCTTACATTTACCAATAAAGCTGCGAAAGAGATGAAGGAGAGAGTTGCAAAAATTGTAAGTCCTGAAATAGCAAGATATCTCTGGATGGGAACCTTCCACTCTATATTTGCCAGGATACTCAGGATGGAGGGTGATAAGCTCGGATACAAATCAAATTATACTATTTACGATACCTCCGATGCAAAAAGCCTGATAAGGTCGATCATTAAGGATCTCAGCCTTGATGACAATATTTATAAACCAGGAGTAATAGCATCAAGAATTTCGGGTGCTAAAAATAATCTTGTGACTGCAAGTATGTATGCATCTGATCTTTCAATGAATGAGTATGACCGGGCCAGCCGTATGCCTTTGCTTGCAGATGTGTATAAAACCTATGCTTCACGTTGTTTTAAGGCCAATGCAATGGACTTTGATGATCTTTTATTAAATACAAATATTCTTTTCCGCGACTTCCCTGAAGTTCTTGATTCATATCAAAAAAAAATCACTTATATCTTAGTTGATGAGTACCAGGACACAAATTACTCTCAATACCTGATAGTTAAAAAACTTGCTGCTGAGCATCACAATATTTGTGTTGTGGGCGATGATGCTCAGAGCATATATTCTTTCAGAGGGGCCCGGATTGAAAATATACTTGAATTTAAAAATGATTACGCTGATTATCTGCTTTTTAAACTCGAACAGAACTACCGTTCCACTCAGACAATTGTAAATGCAGCCAATTCTATAATTGCAAATAACGAAGCCCAGATCAAAAAGAATGTCTTTTCGATGAATGAAGACGGAGAAAAGATACAGGTCTTTCAGGCAATTACCGATTCGGAAGAAGGATTCAATGTCGCATCCGATATCTTCAACAAGAGGTTATCAAATCAGCTTAAATGGTCCGATTTTGCTATCCTGTACCGTACAAATGCACAGAGCAGGATATTTGAAGAGACATTGCGAAGAAAAAATATTCCCTATAAAATTTATGGAGGACTCTCATTCTATGAACGAAAAGAGATAAAGGATATTCTGTCATATTTCAGGATGGTCATAAATCCGGAAGATGAAGAAGCAATGAAAAGATCGATTAACTGTCCGAAGAGAGGTATCGGGGATACAACTATCCAAAAAATCTTTGAACTTGCTGCCGATCTGAATGTTACTACTTGGGATATTCTTAAAGAGGCCTCAAAATATGGTGAACATTTTAATTCCGGAACAATAAAAAAGCTTGCAATGTATGTTGATTTAATCACTTCTCTCAGACTCAATACCGAAACATCGGATGCTTTTGTAAAAGCCAGGGAGATTGCTCAGGCATCCGGAATAATGAGAGAACTTAGAGATGGCAAGTCACCTGAAGAAGTGAGCCGGTACGAAAACTTCGAAGAATTGTTAAATGCAATCAAGGTATTTACCGAAGCGGCTGAAACCAACGGAGAACCTTCAACCCTGGAAGCTTACATGTCAAATGTCGCACTTCTCACCGACCAGGATAATGAAAAAGATGAAGACCGCAATAAAGTAACGCTCATGACAATGCATTCGGCCAAAGGACTGGAATTCAAACATGTATATATTGTTGGTATGGAAGATACTTTGTTCCCATCACCAATGTCATCAGGAAGCGCCCGCGAACTTGAAGAAGAGAGGCGTCTCTTCTATGTGGCTGTTACACGGGCGGAAAAACAGGCGACTCTGAGTTATGCCCTTAACAGGTATAAGTGGGGAAATCTTGAGAGATGCAATCCCAGCCGATTCCTCAAAGAGATAGACCAGAAGTTTCTTTATTATCCACAAACGGGAGGGAAACCGTTCCAAAACAATAATGCATCAAGAACCAGACCTACAACTTTCAGAGAAGAACCTCAGACATATAAGAAGGAAGACCGGCTTAAGAAGATCTATAAATCTGAAGTTACTTCCAATGTTCCATTTACAGCAAGTGATTCTTCATTATTTTCAGAAGGAGATACCGTACAGCATGAAAGATTTGGTATTGGTACTATAAAATCTATTGAAGGAAAACCGCCAAACACTACCGCTACTGTGGAGTTCGAAAAAGAAGGAAATAAGAAACTCCTGTTAAGGTTCGCAAAGCTGAAAAAGATTTAAAAATATTTATACTGCCATCTGTTCTGCCGGTTTTTCTTTTTCAATAAGAACTGATTGATAAAGAGTTGCAAATGCACTGGATACCCACATTATGGCCGGGAAAATACCTACTATCAGAAGCATAAGGCCAAAGATTATTATGAAAAATGAAACTAATCCCATAAAGAATATCTGCCAACCATGTCCTCTTGTAAGTCTCCAGCTCATTTCGACAGCTTCAATGGGATCAAGTTTTTTGTCCATAATAATATAGGAGACAAATACGAGTCTGCATCCTATAATTATAGTAGGATATTTCATCGCAAAGACGAGTGAAATAAAACCGGTATCTCTGATAAAGTACTATTTCATTTCAATGAATTTCCTCTATTCGCTTTTTGCTTCATTACTGATTTTATATCCGCGGAAGGGAAGATCAATCATTCATGATTATGATGGGAAAATAATGAGCCCTGTAGTTTTTCTTGTTATGATTTCACAATGTGTTCCCCTGCTTTTCTATACATCACAGTCATATGTTGCCATTATTTTCATTTTTACCTTCTTTGCCGGAAATACTTTTCTGCCTCTTTATCTTAACTATGGAACACTTTTATCAGCTTTTACAGAAGAGACAACGAAAGATCTCTCCTTTGAAGAGTTCTGCAAAAAATTTGAAGTATCTCCCCGTGAAACAGACATAGTGCGTGAAATATGTAACGGATTGAGTAACAAAGAAATATCCGACAGATTATTTATCAGTCTGCAGACCGTAAAAGATCATACACACAGGATCTATATTAAGACAAATGTGAAAAGCAGGGTACAGCTGATTAACCTTGTCAAAGAGGTAATTGGCAGGAAAGAAATGTCTTGATGTCTTCTTGGCTTCGCTTCGATCCACCACTCCCACCTTCTTCTCATTAATCTTTGAACTTTAGGAAAACTATTATCGGGCCTCTTGTAAAATCAAGTTCAAAGTGGTCGTCTGTTGCTTCATTCAGGGTTGCGACCCACCAGTTTGTAAGTTTTTTATGATTAAGTTTGTATTTTAATCCTGTTGAAGAAATTTCATTTAAAGGGTCTACTGAAAAAATCGAAACCTGCTGTCCCTTTTGAGTTTCAATTCCGGTACTTTCCAGTATCGGGAAGAAGATCCCGGCATCTGTAACCATCTTAACAGTTGTAAAAGAGGCATATTCAACCAAAAGGGATATATTTCCGAGCGTATGATCCTCGCGTTTGCCTGTAGCACCAAGAATGACAATATTATTATACCCCCTGCCGGAGCACCATTTAACAGCTTTGGTAAGGTCGTTTGTCTCCTGGTCATCATCCCTGAAAAGCCTCTCCTGATATTTTTCGGCAATTTTTTTATTAACTGAATCACAATCACCTACAATGGCAAAAGGCTCCAGTCCAAAATCAATTAGTGAGTCAGTAGCTCCGTCACAGCAGATAACCCTCTTTGCTCTCAGAAGATACCCCAGAGGCAGTGGATGATCAGGAAATTTGCCATTGGCAATAATTGCTGTCTCCGGATAAGTTTGATTTTCACTTTTCATCCTAGAATATATTACTTTTTAAAGAGATCTAATATCATCTCTGATTGTTGCCTTCCATGCTGCCAATCCGATAAACGACATAATGCCATAAACCATATATAAAATAACAGTCGGATATAGTCCTCTGGTAAAAAACAGAACTCCCGCAACGAAGTTTACAACAATCCACAACAACCAGTGTTCATATATTTTCCGGGCAAGCATCCAGGTGGCTACTATTGATAATGATGTTAAGAATGAATCCCATGCCGGCACAGGGGAATCAGTCAGATTTGAAAGAATAAACCACATAACGGCATATAAAAATACAAAAACAATAGCCAGGATAATACCCGTCCTCAACTTTAATCTTGTTACCTGTAATTCTTTTTTCTCCTCTTTCCCCTGTTGCGGAATCTTCGCTTCGCTTAGATCTCCCACTGCGCCCTTCAGCCACCAGTACCAACCCAACACACTTATAACCAGATAATACACCTGCAGGCTCATATCTGCATAAAGTTTACCATGGAAGAAGACCCAGATATAAACTCCTGATGTGATTATCCCGACCGGCCAGAGCCATATGTTCTGCCTTATTTCCAGAAATACATAAATTATTCCAGCTAATGCTCCAAAAACTTCAATATAATTACCTGATAACCAATTAGTTACAACCATTTCAATTAATTGATTATCAAAACTTTATATCAACTCTGACCATATAATTAATTCCAGCCTGAGGAAAATATCCATCCATTATATGTTGCGAACCGCCTTCATTATATTTATAAACCCATGCATTTGTCTCGTATTTCTTATTAAATAAATTATTTATTGCAAATTGGGAGGTGAGTTCTTTAAATATTTTGCTTTTAATTGAATATGAGAAAGAGAGATTTTGAACTAAATATGCATTTAACATTCTTTCTGAATTTTGTGTGTTATCAATGTATTGTTTTCCAACATATTTAGTACTAAAACTTAAATGAAAATCCTTTAACGGTTCATAATCAATAATTGAACTTGCAATTATTGATGGCGAGAAAGATATTGTTTTATTTTTTAATGTCTCTTTATCCTGACTCCATGTATCCCAGTTATCTGTAAAGTCAACAAAAACCGGGATAATATTTCTGCTAAGTGTTATATTTCCGTACAAGTTCAAATTTTTAAGAATTTGTAATTCTGTTTCAAGTTCAATCCCTAACCTGAAACTTTTTGATACATTTGTTAATATTGGATTGCCAACATTGTTTATCTCACCGGTTAAAATCAACTGGTCGATATAATTCATATAAAAGAAATTCCCTTTAAACATAAATTTTGATGAGCGAAATTCGTAACCAGCTTCGTAATCATATAATTTCTCGGGTTTGGGTATTTTCCCGGAGTCTGCATCAATGAAATTTCCCCGATCGGGTTCTCTATGCGAAATCCCGAATGAAGCATATACTTTTTGTTTCTCATTTAAATTGTACAATAGCCCGGCTTTGGGATTAAAAAAGTTATATTTATGATACTGCGTTATATCTTTCATATTATCGTCAATCCCTCCAATTGAGTAATTAATATTGTGTAATTGTAAATCAGTGTACAGGTTTAAACTGTTTGTAACCAAATAGTTTATTTTTATAAATGTATTCAAATCTTTTTTATCCCCCGTTCCTTTATACCAACGATATTTTTCGCTGTCAAAAGTTACAATTTTAGCCCATATTATATCTCCAAAATGATTTCCTGAATATCGATTCCATCCGCCACCAATCACAGTGCTTATTTTATTTCTATTGTAATTTAAAGAGTATGTAAAACCATAAAAATCATTATCTAACCATTTTTGTGCAATAAAATCAGAGTTTATGATGGTATCAGAATTAAAAATTGCATTTGGTAAATTATATGAACTGAATTTTGAGTTGGATTTAAGATTTTCATAGTATCCTTTCCCCTTAGTATAATGCAATGCAACATTTGCATGCAGATTACTGTTTACATCTCTTGAATAATGTAGTTGGTAATTGTCTTGCCAGTAATTATCCGTTTCATTTTTATAACTATATGAATTATATGTTCTGTTTGTTCTAAGAGAATCTTTAGGAACTCCATCCCATGCCTGGTAAGTGTGTTCTACTCCCGAAAAAATCATTAGTTTCAAAATACTTTTTGCCCCATACATTGTTCCTGAAAAATAAAATGATTTTAAATCGCTGAAAGCCCTGTCTATATATCCGTCGGACCAGATTTTTGATAAACGTGCGTCAATAGCAAACTTATTATTAATTAACCCTGTGCCAAATTTTATGGCGTTTTTTGAAGTGTTATACGAGCCATACGAGGAATTGACTTCTGCATAAGGTTCACGGTTAAGAGTGGTGGTCTGAAAATTAATTGTGGCGCCAAAAGCACCTGCCCCATTTGTTGATGTCCCTACTCCACGTTGAATTTGGATATTATCAGCTGATGATGCTAAATCGGGTAAGTCAACCCACCAGACTCCGTGCGATTCGGCATCATTAACAGGAATTCCGTCTATTGTTACATTAATTCGTTTTACATCAGATCCTCTTATATTGATGTTTGTGTAACCCACACCGGTTCCTGCATCTGAGGATACAACAATTGAAGGTGAATACCTTAACAAATATGGTATATCCTGAGCAGTGTTATTTTTTGAAATAGTTTCTTTGTTAACTGTTGAATATACTAACGGGGTATGCTCACCGGCTCTGGTGGCATTTACAAAAACCTCCTCAGTCATAAATGGTTTAGTTAACAGGCTGATATTTAAAATCGTTTCTCCTTTAAGACTGACTTCTTTGATCTGCGTCTCAAAACCAACAAAAGAAAACCTAATTGAATAGATTCCATCTTTAAGACCGGAAATGGAGTAAGCACCGTCTGCATCCGTATGAACGCCCAAAGATGTGTTTTCGATTGTAACGGCGGCCCCGGTTAAAGTATTTCCAGTGAGATCAGTAACCTTACCTTTTATTATGGAGCCATTAACCTGAAAGGCACTCGCATCTGAAATTACCAACAATCCCATAAATAAAATAAAACAAAATAACTTTTTCATAATCATGATTAATTAGACATTATCAAGATCAAGAAAATGAGGCTGTTAAATAAAGCTGATTTGTATGATACTCTCTTTTCCCTCCGCCGGCATTATCCGGATCAGGTTTAAGGGTATGTTCTCAGCCCGTAATATTAAGGCACCCCATTTTTTGATGATACAAAAATATGAACTTTTTTCCGAAATGCCAATTTTTTTGCTAAATTAGCAATTAAATCACCGGTAATGATGAAAGGCATTCTTGACAAACTTAATTATAAGGGACAAAAAAGAATTGCAGTAATACATGCTGAAGAGAGTTTTATTAAAGCTCTCTCAAAGGATCTTAAAGACATCCAAACAGATATAGAAATCGATCAGCGATACCCTTATGAATTCATGATATTATTTGTAAAATCAATTTCAGAGGTTGAGTTTATTGCACCGGTAGCACTTCATAATCTCCTGGCTGATGGTGTTTTGTGGTTCTGCTACCCGAAAAAATCCTCAAAAAAGTTTTCTTCTGATCTTAAGCGTGATCATGGATGGAAAGCTCTGAATGACCTGGGTTTTCATGGGATAAGGATGGTTTCTGTTGATGATGACTGGTCGGCTATGAGATTCAGAAATGTAAAGTATATTAAGTCAACTTCAGGAAGGCTTCCGAAGTGAGTGATTTAAGATAAAGTACAAAAGTTAAAAGGCAAAAGACAAAAGGAGAAGAAAAGTTAATGGGAGTAGAAATGGTTAAATAGAGTAGATCCCCTGGAGGGGCAAGGAGTGGGTTTATGATAAAAACAGTCAAAATAGAGACTCCTCTCGGGGAGATGATTGCCGGAGCCACAGAAGATGGCATTTGCATTCTGGAGTTCACCGACAGGCAGACCCTGAACACCGAATTGAATGACCTTACAAAACTCCTGAAGACTACCTGTGAAGATGGTGAAAACAAGCATATTAAAACACTGAGGAAACAGCTTAAAGAATATTTCGCAGGAAAAAGGAAAGAATTTACAGTTACTCTCATTACCCCGGGTACTGAATTTCAGAATGAAGTCTGGGGAGAATTAAAGAATATTCCTTATGGTTCTACCAGGTCGTATGTCGAACAGGCAACTGCAATCAATAAACCAGGCTCGGTACGGGCTGTTGCCAATGCAAATGGGATGAACCGGATATCAATTATTTTACCCTGCCACAGGGTTATAGGTTCAGATGGAAGCCTGACAGGCTATGGCGGAGGATTGCAACGAAAACGTTGGTTGCTCGACCATGAAAAAAAATATTCCGGAAAAGCCTTTGACATGACACTTTTCTGAAACTGACTGACAAATAAATAATCAAAATACACTAAAAATGAAAACACTTATTCAGGGAAAGAACTTACTGATTTTTTTATCAATGTTCTTTCTTATTCTATCAGGTTGTGCTCATAATGAGGTTATTGAACAATGTCTTACAGGACATACCTATGGTTTTTTTGGTGGTTTATGGCATGGGTTTATTGCTCCCTTCGACTTTATAGGAATGCTGTTCAATGATAAGATTACAATGTACGCTCAGAATAACAATGGCGGATTGTATGCATTGGGATTCCTTCTGGGAAGCGGAGGATGGGGGTTCTTTGGCAGTAAAGGTGCTACCCGGGTAAGGAGAGGTCGCGTAAATATACAATCGGAAAGATTCGATAAAGCTGAGATAGTGGAGTAAACCGCTCCCGAAATTCCTCCGTCATTGGCTGGAGTTTGCCTCACCCCAAACCCCTCTCCCAGGAGTGGGAGAATGAGGGGGTGAGGTAATATCCGGAAGAATATGCTATGATAGAATTATGATATTTCTAAAAACATAAAATGCTGATTATGAAACATATATTTTCACTATCGTTTTTTCTGCTTTTTTCAATGAGCAGTTTCTCTCAAAAAAATGAAATCATTTACATCTGGCCGGGAAAAGTGCCTGGTGAAATCAAAGAAAAAGCCGCTCCTGTACTTGCTGTTTCACAGAATGATAACATATTAAGGTATGCCGAAGTAACAAATCCGGCAATTGAAGTCTGGCTTCCTGATCCTAAATTAAATAATGGCGCAGGTGTAATTATTTGTCCTGGTGGTGGATACAGGATACTGGCTTACGATCTTGAAGGTACTGAAGTTGCTGCATGGCTCAATAAACTTGGCTATTCCGCATTTGTACTTCAATACAGGATTCCCGACAATAGAGATGGAGCTCTTCAGGATGCACAGAGAGCAATAAGGGTAGTCAGGAAAAATGCTTCAAAATGGAATCTAAATCCTGATATGACGGGAATTATGGGCTTCTCTGCAGGAGGTAGCCTCAGCGCTCGTTCTTCCACCTTGTTCAATAAAAAGACCTATTCACCTGAAGATGCTTCAGACAGCCTCTCGTGCCGCCCCTCTTTTACCATGCTTATCTATCCCGCATATCTCGATCAGGGTGAAGGAAGAACTCTTACTCCGGAGCTTTTGATAACAAAAGATACACCTCCTTTCTTCATTTTCCAGACAGCAGATGATACATACTGTAACAGTTCACTGGTAATGGCTGGAGCCCTAAGGGATGTAAAACTGTCAGTTGAGTTGCATATCCTCCCTAAAGGTGGTCATGGTTATGGCCTCAGGCCGGGAAAACCGGCACCAGAAACATGGCCGGTACTTGCAGGCAAATGGTTACAGGTTATTAAGTAATTGCTATTCAAATATTAATATTAACTGAATTCTAATTTATTGATTATGAAAGTTTCAGCAGGAAGTAGAAATAAATGGTTGACGATAGTACCTTTTATGTTTCTTATATTAGCCATTATGGTTCTTATAAGTTGTTCCGGTCCCTCAAAAGATTCCCGGATAAATCTTGAAGCCGGATTTCAGAATCCGCCGGAAAGTGCAAAGCCTCGCGTCTGGTGGCATTGGATGAATGGAAATATCAGCAAACAAGGTATCAGAGCTGATCTTGAATGGATGAAGCGTATTGGAATCGGTGGTTTCCAGAATTTTGATGCCGGCCTCGCAACACCACAGGTGGTCGGGAAACGATTGATTTATATGACACCTGAATGGAAAGATGCTTTCTTGTTTACAACAAAGCTGGCCGACTCTCTGGGCTTGGAAATGGCTATTGCCGGATCACCTGGTTGGAGTGAAAGTGGCGGTCCATGGGTTCCTCCTGCCCAGGCAATGAAAAAATTAGTCTGGAGTATGATAAGAATTGATGGAGGCAAGGCATTTACAGGCACTCTGCCTAAACCGCCATCGACCACAGGTTCGTTTCAAAATATCCAGGGTCAGAACAGGAGAGATCCTTCACTGGGTCCATTGCCTGAATATTATGCTGACGCAGCTGTCGTTGCCTATAAGATTCCTGCGATTGATCTGTCACTCTCTGAACTGAATCCAAAGGTAACCGCAAGCGCAGGTAAGTTTGAGCTATCCACCCTGATTGATGGTGATCTGACAAATTCTACCTTTCTGCCGGCAGCAAAAACGAATGAGAAAGCATGGATTCAATTCGGGTTTCACAAAACAGCTACAGTTAATTCACTGACGCTGGCCATCAGTGAAACCGGTTATAGTTTTCCTGGATTTAGCGGTGCCGGCATCAGCAGGGCACTGGAGGCTTCTGATGATGGAAGACAATTCAAAACTGTTTTTGAGATTCCGGCAATTGGAAATATGCAACGCACTTTTACTTTTGCACCCGTTTCAGCCAGATTCTTCCGCATTATATTCAGAACCCCGGAGCAACCCTCAAGACCTGGTTTAACCACAACCAGTGACAGAGTCGCTTCCTCTACTCCTGCCGGAATCCGTATTGCCGAAATTGAATTACATTCGGTAGCACGTGTAAACCGGTTTGAAGATAAAGCTGGCTTTTCTGCTGCTTCGGGATTGTACGCTTTTGCTACACCTCCGGTCTCTGTTGCAGATGCTATTAATAAGTCAGATGTGGTTGATCTGACTTCTAAAATGCGACAGGATGGCACTCTTGACTGGACTCCTCCGGCAGGCCGCTGGGCAATAATCCGCTTTGGATATTCTTTGACAGGTCATCAGAATTCACCTGCCTCACCTGAAGCAACGGGTTTTGAGGTCGACAAACTTAATGCTGGTTACGTCAAAGCCTATTTTAATAATTATCTGGATCAGTATAAAGATGCAACAGGAGGTCTTATGGGCAAGCGGGGCCTGAAGTATGTAGTCACCGACAGTTGGGAAGCTGGCGTACAGAACTGGACCGATAGTATGATGGTCGGGTTCTCAATGCACCGTGGGTATGATATGCTCCCCTGGCTGCCTGTTCTTACAGGCCAGATTGTGGAAAGTGCCGAAGCAAGTGATCGTTTCCTGTGGGATTTCAGAAAAACCATTGCAGATCTGACGGCAGAAAATCATTACGACCAGTTGACCACTATTCTGCACAACCGCAATATGGGACGTTATACCGAATCGCACGAGAGTGGACGCGCTTTTATCGGCGATGGCATGGAGGTAAAACGCAAAGCCGACATTCCTATGAGCGCTACATGGACACCGGTAGTCTCTGACCAGGATGAAAATGGAGAAGTTGCTACAAGATATAAAGCTGACGTACGTGAATCAGCATCCGTCGCTCACATCTACGGGCAGAATCTTGTCGCTGCCGAATCAATGACCGCCCGCGGTAATACATGGGCATACTCACCAGAGAGACTAAAACCAACTGCAGATATGGAACTGGCAATGGGACTAAATCGTTTTGTCATCCATACCTCAGTACATCAACCAGTTTCGGACAAAATACCCGGACTGGGCCTTGGCCCTTATGGTCAATGGTTTACCCGACATGAAACCTGGGCAGAACAGGCAAAACCCTGGACAACATACCTCGCACGTAACTCATTCATGCTCCAGCAGGGGAAATTTGTGGCTGACATCATTTATTATTATGGCGAAGACAATAACATTACAGCTTTATTTGCGAACAAATTACCAGATTTACCGGAGGGTTTTAATTACGATTTTGTTAATGCTGATGCGCTTTTAAATGTACTATCGGTTGAAAATGGAAATATTGTCACCCCGAGTGGGATGAGTTATCGAATATTGGCTCTCGATCCAAATAGTCAGTATATGTCACTGCCAGTTCTTCTTAAAATCAGCAAAATGGTGAAAGAGGGCGCTATTGTTGTGGGTCCAAAACCAATCAATTCACCTAGTCTGACTGACGACCAGACAGAATTTAAGTTAGTTACGGACCAGCTTTGGACTAATGAAAAAGGCGAAAACAGTGTAGGAAAGGGGAAGATATATGCCGGGCAGACTGTAGGTGAAGTACTTACTGCAATGAATCTCTCTCCGGATTTTGAATATACAAAACCAAAAGAGAATACGAATCTTCTGTTTGTCCATCGGAAATTGTCTAAAACCGATATATATTGGGTTAACAACCGGAATAATCGGGTCGAAAATCTGGAAGCCATTTTCAGGATTAAGGGGAAAATTGCCGAGATATGGCATCCGGTGACAGGCAAAATAGAACAGGCATCTTATGTTATTGAAGAAGAACGGACCAGAGTGCCTCTGCGGCTGGAACCGAATGACGCAGTATTTGTCGTATTCCGTAAGAAAGCAAAAGTAACCTCATTAGTCATACCTCAAACAACTGAAAATCTGATTGAAACGATTTCCGGCACATGGAAAGTAAGCTTCCAGCCAAAACGCGGAGCACCTTCGCAGATCAATCTGGAAACCCTTTCTTCATGGAGTGAAAACCCTGATACAGGAGTAAAATATTTCTCAGGAACCGGAACCTATACAAAGAATATCCTGGCACCCGAAAACTGGTTTAAAAAAGGTGAGCAACTTTGGCTGGATCTCGGAGTGGTGAGAAATATTGCTGAAGTCCTGGTTAATGGTAAGTCCCTTGGAATTGTCTGGAAAAAACCTTTCCGTGTAGATGTAACTGACGCAATGAAGCCAGGTGAAAACGTACTTGAAGTAAGAGTTACTAACCTGTGGGTCAACAGGCTTATTGGTGATCAACAACCTGAAACTACTTACAAGTACACATACACAACTCAGGCTTTTTATCAGGCTGACTCACCGTTGTTGCCATCAGGATTACTGGGACCTGTGGAGATTGTGAGCTTGTCAACGAAATAAAACTGTTAAACAATATCCGAAAAAATTAACAAGAATATTAGTAAGGTTTTTGACGGACCTTATAATGTTTCAAAGCCAAGATTTTATTATGAAAAACATCCTGTTCGGGAATGAGGTGGAAAGAATGCCGGATTCGGTATTCTGGATAATGAAACAATTATTTAAACTCTTTTACTTGATAAAACCTGTCGATAAATATATAATCAGATTTGGTATTAAAAATGGTGATACCGTGGTTGATTATGGTTGCGGGCCTGGGGCTTTTTTAAAAAGTGCTTCAATCCTCACGGGGGAAACTGGTATGGTATATGCGGTTGACCTTCACGAGATGGCAATCTCTTCAGTAAATAAACTGATTGAAAAGGATAAACTTAAAAATGTAAAACCAATTCTTGCTATCGGAAATAGTGTATCAATTCCTGATAATGCAGCAGATATAGTATATGCAATTGATATGTTTCATATGGTCAGAGATAGTGACAGTTTCCTTAAAGAACTTTGCAGAATTACTAAGAATGGCGGTAAACTGATTATTGAAGACGGACATCAACCCAGAACTCTTTCCAGGGAAAAAATTACAGGTTCAGGTTCTTGGAAAATTACCAGTGAGAACAAAAGATTCATGGAATGTTCACCAATAAAAATAATCCGACAGGCCTCCTCCCTCAATAAAGCTTTTGAATAAACAATATCATCCGGAAATTTGTTATCAGAAATAATGACTATTGTAATGGAAAATTTGGTTATCTTGAAGATTAATATAATCTAATTTATATTTAACGATTTAAGCAGACTATTTTACACCATATTCTTATGGCAAAGATTATAAAAGCTCCTTCAATCATAAAAGGGGCAGGTAACAAGGAGAAGAAAATTGAAGAATTCTTTGGCAGGGTAAACAGCAATACTTCTGAAGTCAGTATAGCCAGAATGACAAGCCCTGAAGGGTGGGTTGAACCGGGGCAGTGTCCTGAATTCAATGAATATACTGTTGTTTTAAAGGGAAAAATTAAAGTTAAGACTAAAACTGAAGAAATAATCGTAACAGAAGGCCAGGGAATTATTACCGCTAAGGGCGAATGGGTACAATACAGCACTCCGTTTAAAGGAGGAGCGGAATATATTGCAGTCTGTCTTCCTGCTTTCTCACCTGACATGGTTCACAGGGATAACTAAAATAAAACTGCATTGACAATGTTACAAAATAAATTGCCGGCCATTTTTATTGGGCACGGATCACCAATGAATATCCTGGGAATAACAGGACCAGATGAAAAACTAAATGTTATTCATGAATCCATTCAGAACGGCAGTATCTCTATGAGAAGCTTTATAACAGACTAAAAAATATCTGTAATTGATATCACGGTTTACTGTTTCACCGTTTTACTATTCTTCCTGGCTTTTATTACAAGATAAATAAAAAACACTATTCCAAAAACCAGTAAAATATGTCCTACATATGGAAAAATCTGTTCTCTTATTTCATACAGATAAAACCCAATAATAGCCAGAATGATATTCCAGATACCGGCACCAATAAATGTAAATAGTATAAAATCGCGGAGATTCATTTTGGCAAGTCCGGCTGGTATCGATATAAGATGCCGGATACCCGGGACAAGCCGGCCAATAAAAGTGGAAATTTTTCCATTCCTAATGAAGTAATTCTCAGCATGTTCGACTTTTTCTTTAGAAAGAAGAAAAAGCCTTCCAATCTTCGATTCAGCAAACCTGTATACCAACGGCCGGCCAAGGTAATACGCAAGTGAATAGTTGATAAGGGAACCACACAGCGCACCTATGGTTCCAAAAAGCACAACAATAAAAACATTTAAATCGCCCTGCGCAGCTTTATATGCAGCAAATGGTACAACCACTTCAGAAGGAAGGGGTAAAAAGGTGCTTTCGATCGCCATCAGCAAAGCAACAGTAAAATAATTAAGATTGGCCATATACCAATCAAAGAGAGAATGAAACAGTTCCATCAAATCATTTTTTCAGATAAAGAGCCAAAGTTAATCAACATTTCGTTTTGCCAAAATTGAAACAGTATAAGGTTCCATATTTATTATAATCCCTTATCCTTTACTTTAATTCAATCATTACTACTGATTTAGGGGGCAATATAATGTTAAGTAAATCGCCCAGTTTTTTAGCACCATCAAACTTTGCCGGTTTAACTTTACCAGGACTATCAAATGTATTTATATCGGTGATCTTTGATGAGGTCAGAACCTGACCTGTTACTGTACTCCATTTTACCTGGTTAAGGGTGGTACTTAAAGTTATACTCTTGTTTGGGTCAATGTTTACCAAAGTAATATGAACAACGCCTGAAGAATCCTGTGAAGCAGAGACATTGAGTGCGGGAAGTGTTTGAGCATCAAAAATATAATCGGGGCTGGTGAATTTTACCGGAAGCATTTTTGCGTCCTGATGAACTTTATACATATCAAATACATGATAAGTAGGGGTCAGTATCATTTTTGGTCCATCAGTTAGTATAAGAGCCTGAAGAACATTGATTGTCTGTGCTAATTGTGCCATACGTACCCTG
>Ga0209429_10000705_pt1 | contig 21858 bp, 17 predicted proteins | sample BarGraNGADG00212_3_FD_184493 | JGI IMG/M metagenome (GOLD analysis project Ga0209429, IMG submission 184493) | Arctic peat soil microbial communities from Barrow, Alaska - Barrow Graham LP Ref core NGADG0004-212 (SPAdes) (version 2) | ecosystem: Environmental > Terrestrial > Soil > Wetlands >...
TAATATTCTCAATTGCAAGTGGTAAACTAAATAAATTTAAAAGAAAAGAATATTATCAAACAAAGGAAGCAGAAATTTACTCTCATTATAATATGCAGATCCAGGTTGATGGCGAGGTATTAGGCAATGCCCCTGTGAGCGTTAAAATTATGCCAAAAGCGTTAAATGTAATTGCAGCTTCTCAAAATTGCTGGCTCTGTTTCCAACCGCAGGAATCTTGATCACATTTGGCCGGCCAGAATATTCTTATAATATATAATTAAACAACAAGGATTTAACTTCGGATTTTGATGGTCACTTTATTCCGGCCAAAGATGATCTACGTATTTGGTTTTTCTAGTTATTGACTCGCTTGATATCTTATATTTGATTTTTAGGGAAGCATGGTTATTGTTCCCCCCGACCTTTATTATTCTGTCCCAATTATTGTAAAATTCCGTCAAAACCTGGCAATAAATAAAAAATCATCTACAGAATAAATTGTAAGTGATTGATTATCTTGTTGTTCCGTCTCTCCTACGCAAAGCTTCGTAGGGCAAAGCAGGTCTCCCGCCTTCGCCCTGCGGGCTACGGACGGGTAAACTTCTCGACCTTCCGGAACAAAAATAGCCGCTGATTTCAGCGGCTATTTGTTGTCCCGTCAGGTCTCGAACCTGAACTTTCCTGATCCAGAAGTATACGAAAATATAATATTTATATCTTAACACATTGAATATCAATTCTATTGTATAAAGACAAAATCGTTACATTTTCATTATTTAATACCTGTTATCCCAAAAACCTGGCAAGAAACCTGGCTTTTCCACATATATTCGGGAAATTCATCGAATCCTAACAGGTGATTCTGGATTTGAAAGTAGAATTCTTATATAGAATATGTAAATTATGCAACTTCTTTTAAATATTATGTAACACTTACAAAGTTAGAGTTATATAACTTTGCCAAGTTAATCTGTAAATAATATACAATGAAAAAACTACTTCTTATATCTATCTGCCTTGTATTTACGTTGATCATTAACGCGCAAACGATAGACAAAAAATGGAACATCGGTTTACATGGAGGAATAAGCCAGTACAATGGCGACCTGGGAAATGATTTTTATAGAACCGATATGGCATGGTATGGCTTAGGTGGCATATCTCTTTCGAGATACATAGGAAGCCATTTCGATTTAAATCTGTTGGTTACAAAAGGAACGGTTGGTTATAACAAAGTAGGTGGAATAGGAAACTTTAGCAGCGGTTTTACTTCGGCCCTTTTCAATTTCAGATTTAATATTTTAGGACCCCGGTCTTTTGTAAGACCCTATTTATTAGTAGGAGGTGGAGCTATGTTGTTTGATAAGAATTTAACCATTACTAATAAGAACGTGGATTACGTAGCCCCTTCATTTGGAGGAGGAGTAAATTTCAAATTGGGTTCGTCCGTTATGCTTAATTTACAGGAAACTTTTCTTTATTCAACGTCGGATGAAAGGGATAACTATCCTCCTGCAAATAATAATGACATGTACCTTTTTCACACAATTGGAGTCACTTTTAACTTTGGTAATAAAAAAGATGCTGATAAAGATGGAGTGTCTGACTATCGTGATAAATGTCCTAACACACCTGTATCTGTAGCAGTTGATAAGGTTGGATGTCCGCTTGATAAAGATGGCGATGGCGTTGCTGATTATTTAGATGAATGTCCTGATGTTGCAGGCACTAAGGCATTAAAAGGTTGTCCTGACAGAGATGGTGACGGAATTGCTGATAAAGATGACAGTTGCCCCGATGTAGCTGGTCTTGCAGCATTTAAAGGGTGTCCGGATAGTGATGGTGACGGAATTGCCGATAAGGATGACAGATGCCCTGACTTAAAAGGATCCGCAGAATTAAAAGGCTGTCCGGATTCAGACAAAGATGGTGTAGCTGATTTAGATGATAAATGTCCCAATACAAAAGAGGGCTATAAAGTAGATGCAACTGGTTGTCCAATGGATAATGACAAAGATGGTATAATTAATGAAGAAGATGCATGTCCCGATAAAGCTGGTCCGGCTGTATTTAAAGGCTGCCCTGATACCGATGGTGATGGTGTGCCGGATAACGAGGACCGTTGTCCGGATGTGAAAGGTACTATTGCAAATAAAGGTTGTCCTGAAATTGCCATAGCAGACGTAAAAAAGATTACACAAATTGCAAGTAAAATCTTCTTCGAAACTAATAGCGATAAACTCAAAGTAGCATCCCTGGCGCAATTGGACGAACTGGCAGTAATACTCAAACGATATGAGGCAGCCAACTTACTTATTGAAGGACATGCCGATAGTCAGGGTGATGATGCTTTCAACCTCACTCTATCTCAAAAGCGTACAGAGTCAGTAAAAACATATCTGATGGAAAAAGGTATTATGGAGTCACGGTTAACAGGAACAGGATATGGTGAATCCAGACCAATTGCCGATAATAATACTGCTCTTGGTCGTGCAAAAAACAGAAGAGTTGAATTAAAAACATCTTACTAATCAATTTTAGAATAGGACAGATTAATGAGATTTTGCATACAGTAAGAGGCTGTTGATTTCAACAGCCTCTTACTGTACTATATTAGAGTTAATTCATCCCAACGAGGAGGTAAGCAGGGCAAAATATAGGGCACTGGCTTTTCCACCTATTGTTGATAATATCCATTTTTTAGTGCTTAATCATAATATAAACCTATATTGCGTTAGTAAACATTCTAGCAAAGGCATCCGGCACTTAAAATTAATTTTTAGTAAATGGGAAAAGGTAACAAATCTGAAAAAGGAAACCTAAGCAAAAATGCAGAAGAGATAATGAACATGGAGTCGTCAAAAATAACTTCTGAACATTCTGAAGAAACGCTGAAACTTATTTACGAACTAAGAGAATCCCAGTTAGAACTAAAAATGAAGAATGAAGAACTCCTTCTGGCATTATCCAATGCAGAGGAAGCTTTCAAACTATTTGATTTTACACCAGCGGGTAATTTTACAATTTCCAATGAAGGAGAAATTATTAAGTTAAACATTTGCGGTTCGCAAATGCTTGGAAAAGACCCCTCGCGTTTAAAAACCAGCAGGTTTGGTTTTTTTGTTTCTGACGATACAAAACCAATCTTTAACCTCTTTATCAAGAAAGTATTTAACAACACAGTCAAAGAATCATGCGAGGTGACCCTGTCAATTGATGACAACTTACCAATGTATGTTCACCTTCTCGGCATCGCTTCCAGAAATGGAGAACAATGCTTTGTAAGTATGGTTGATATCACCGAGCGCAAAAAATTAGAAATGGAACTTGCTTATCAAAACGAAGAGAAAGCAAAACGAGTGGCAGAGTTGGTTATTGCTAATAAAGAGAAAGATAAACGGGTAGCAGAGTTGGTCATTGCTAACGAAGAGAAAGCAAAACGAGTGGCAGAGTTACGCATTGCAAATAAAGAGAAAGCTAAACGGGTAGCAGAGTTGGTTATTGCTGACGAAGAGAAAGCTAACCGGGTAGCAGAGTTGGTCATTGCTGACGAAGAGAAAGCTAAACAGGCAGCAGAGTTGGTCATTGCTATCAAAGAGAAAGAAAAACGAGTGAAAGAGTTAGTCATTGCTAACGTAGAGAAAGCTAAACGGGTAGCAGAGTTAGTCATTGCTGACGAAGAGCGCAGGAGTGAAGCGGAAAAACTTAAGAAAGAAATGGAATTGCGAAAGAGGCAAATGAAACTGATGGTCGATAGAGAACTCACCATAATAGAAATAAAAAAGGAAGTCAATGAACTTCTAATTAGATTTGGTCAGGAAGGAAAATACACGACACACATTTAGAGAAATAAACAAACCACAGATAGTATCAACTAAAAAAGTCGGACTAAGTGACCACTTCAAAATCCGGTCGGATTAGACTTAACATACATAACAAAACAACAAGGATTTAACTTCGGATTTTGGCGGTCAATCTATTCCGGCCAAACGTGGTCAAGATCACAGTTTTTTTCTAACTTGTAATCCTGAATTAATCAAACTGTCCGGTATATAATTGATAATAGTGTCCCTTCTGTTTCAATAAAACTTCGTGACTGCCTCTTTCCACTATTTCGCCATTTTCCATTACCAGAATTTCATCTGCATTCCGGACAGTTGATAACCGATGAGCAATTACAAAACTGGTACGTTCCTGCATTAACTGGTCCATCCCTTTTTGAATGATCTGCTCCGTTCGGGTATCAATCGAACTTGTTGCTTCATCCAATATCAGAATAGGTGGCTTTGCTACCGTTGCCCTTGCGATATTTAGCAATTGACGCTGGCCCTGACTCAGATTATCTCCGTCGTTATGCAGTATTGTCTGGTAGCCTTTTGGTAAACGCTGAATAAATGAATGAGCTCCTGCAAGAGCGGAAGCGTCGATAACTTCATTATCAGTGGCTTCAAGTCGTCCATACCTGATATTCTCCATAACCGAAGCAGTAAAAAGGTGCGTATCCTGCAAAACCATGGCCAGCGACCGGCGCAAGCTATTACGCTTTATTTTTTGTATTTCAAGGCCATCAATGGTGATCTGGCCTGATTGAATATCGTAAAACCTGGGAAGTAAATTGATAATGGTCGTTTTCCCGGCGCCGGTAGAACCAACCAAAGCTATTTTCTGTCCTGCTTTAGCCCCGAATGAAATATTTTTCAGAATGACTTTGCCTGCATCATATCCGAAGGTGACTGAATTGAACTGAACGTCACCTTTCACATTTGCCAGAGAAACAGCATCAGCAGCATCGGGAATTTCAGGAATTTCATCCATAATCTGAAAAATGCGTTCTGCTCCCGCAAGAGCCGATTGTAAAGTATTATACTGACTTGAGATTTCATTAACCGGTCTTCCAAACTGTTTGGAATATTGCAGAAAAGCAGCCAGGCCGCCCAGATCGAGGCCCCTGAAAATTGCCAGTAAGCCGCCAACAGTAGCAGTGAGAGCAAAATTTATGGTATTTAAATTCTGGATCACAGGCATCATAACACCTGAATAATACTGAGCTTTAGTGGCATTGTCGCGTAGTTCGTAATTGATCTTTTCAAAATCTGCTGATGCATTTTCTTCATAGCTGAACAGTTTGATTACCTTCTGACCTGTGATCATTTCTTCTGTATAACCATTCACAATGCCGAGTGAAGTCTGCTGTGATGTAAAAAAACTTTTACTCTTTTTTATTATCCTCGATGCCACCCACAGCATGAATGGAACTATAAACAGAGTAACCAATGTAAGCATTGGGCTGATATAGACCATCAAAGTAAATATACCGGTCAGGGTTATGCTGCTGGCTAATAATTGCAAAATACTGGTATTCAAAGAATCACTCACATTGTCGACATCATTTGTGAATCGGCTCATCAGTTCACCATGGCTGTTACTGTCAAAAAACTTAAGAGGCAATGTCTGCAGCTTGCTGAAAAGATCAGACCGGATTAGACTGACTGTTTTCTGAGCTGCCGATATCATCAGCCTGTTTTGCCAGATTGCAGCAAGTGAGCCAATAACATAAATACTCAGCAACAGTAAGATCATACGGATCAATCCGGGTATATTATGGGGAAGGATATAGTTATTGATTATCGGGCGCAATAAATAAGATCCAGCCAGAGTAGCGCCGGTATTGATCAGCAAAAGAATAGCTATAAAAAACAATAACGGTTTTTCACGAATCAGGTATTTCCATAGACGTAAAATTACCTGTTTTGTGTTTTTTGGCTTTTCAACTTTAATACCGGCACGCTTTCCGGGGAGACCGGATAAGTTTATTTTGCTGCTTTGACTTCCCTGGTTTATCATATCTCGTTCTCCTTCTGAAGCAGTTGTGAATTGTAGATTTCCTGATAAACCGGATTGTTCTTCATCAAATCGTCATGAGTGCCTTGCCCGATTATTTCACCATTATCGAGAAGTATGATTTTATCTGCAGACTGGATGGAGCTGATGCGTTGGGCAATGATAATTTTTGTTGTAGCCTTAAGATGTTCATTGAATGCCTCCCTGATTTTAGCTTCTGTTGTCGTATCCACAGCGCTTGTGCTGTCATCAAGAATTAAAATTGATGGTTTTCTCAAAAGTGCCCGGGCTATGCAAAGCCTTTGTTTTTGACCGCCTGAAATATTAACTCCGCTTTGTCCAAGAATTGTTTCATATTGTTTTGGGAGTGATTCAATGAAATCATGAGCTTGAGAATCTCTGGCTGCTAACACAATTTCTTCTTCCGAAGCTTCCGGATTACCCCATTTCAGGTTTTGTTTGATTGTACCTGAAAATAATTCATTTTGCTGAAGCACCAGTTGAACGCTTTTCCGGAGGTTTTGCATCGTATAATCACGAACATCAGTACCATCGACCAATACACGGCCCTTTGATACTTCATATAATCGCGGGATCAGCTGAACCAGGGTGGTTTTGGCAGAACCCGTAGCGCCGATGAGGGCAATAGTTTCGCCCGGAAGAATAGTAAAACTGATGTCTTTCAAAACATACTCGGTTCCATCAGCATGATATTTAAAATAGACATTTTCAAATTCCACCTTTCCAAGTTTTACTGTCAGGTTCTTTTCTTTTGCAGAAGGAGAATCGAAGATATCCACTTTGTTATTTAACACTTCCAGAATACGCTCAGAAGATGCACTGGCTCTGGCTAAAGTCATGAGGGTCATTGAGAGCATCATCAGCGACATCAGAATCTGAGTTATGTAAGTAATGAATGACATCAGCTGACCAACCTGAAATGTGCCGGAAATGATCTTATTGCCACCAAACCAGACTATTGCTACAATAGAAATATTCATTACCAGTTGCATAACCGGCAGAATAAGCACCACAGTACCGGATGCTTTTACAGATATTTCCCTTAGTTCATTGTTTGAAAGACCAAACTTTTTCTTTTCAAAATCCTCCCTCACAAAAGATTTCACAACACGCACATTGATCAGGTTTTCCTGAATTGTTGCATTAATCTTATCGAGTTTTCGCTGTACTTTCTCAAAAAAAGGAAGACCTCGGCGGAGAATAAAATAAATACTGAGAGCCAAAACCGGTATAGCTATGGCGATGATCGATGCCAATCCGGCATTGATGTTTATGGCGATGACAACGGCGAATAATAACATTAACGGAGCTCGTATCATTAAACGCAGCGACATCATGATTACCCCCTGCAGGATGTTCACATCATTTGTCAGTCGTGTAACCAGGGATGCAGAACTCAGATTCTCTATGCTTGAAACAGATAATTTCTGAATTTTATTGAACATACCCTTCCGAAGCTCAGCAGCAAATCCAACTGAAACATGTGATGAATAGTAAATATTACCAACATTGGCAGCAATAGCAAGAATTGACAGGGCCACCATAATACCACCCGTATGAAGAACATACGACATGTTCTTCTGGCTTACGCCCAGGTCAACAATTTTTGACATGAGTTTGGGTTGGACAATTTCGCAAAAAACATCAATAATGACAAGTGTTGGAGCCAGGATCAGCGCTTTTCGATAGTTTCGAAAAAATGGAAAATACTCTTTCATTCCACCAGTTCAAAATCGATGAAACCTTGTTCAACATTGATTTGTATGAGTCGTGCTTTTAGTTTCTGACCTACTTTTAATCCTCTATATCCTTTCACCAGTTTCCCTTCAACATGCGGATGGAAAAGGCGTATCCATGTTCCTTTTGGAGAAGCGCCGCTGACGATGGCATCAAATTCTTCTCCAATCCTGGATTCAAGGAGTATGGCATTGGCTGACTTTTCAACCTGCCGTTCTACTTTTTTTACATCATCTTCCTTCAGAGTGCAGTGGCTCGCAATTTGTTTAAGTTGCTCCAGCTGATATGGAACAGGCTTACCTGAGATGGCCGATTTCAGCAAACGTTGTGTGACCAGATCGGGAAAACGTCTGTTGGGAGCAGTAGAATGTGTATAATCTTTGACTGCCAGTCCGAAATGACCTTCTGTGCCGGAACCTGGCGTTTCCATAACATATTCACCCGAGCCCAGAAGTTTAAGCACGCTAAGTGACATATCCGCGAAATGAAGCGGGTCCTTCTGGTTGAAAAACTTAAGGTACTCAGAAATAGACTTGGAATCAGCCACGGCCGGCAAAGTAAACCCATGTTCTGAAGCCAGTTCAACGATTCTGTCCCACTGCTTTGGGACACGGACAACTCTCCTAATTGAAGGAAAATTTTTCCCGGTCAGGAATCTGGCCGTAGATCCATTTGATGCAATCATAAAATCTTCAATCAGATACTTGGCCCTGTTTTTCTTCTCCACTTTCATTTCGCTCAAAGTATCCCCGTCAAAAACCGGAACGGCTTCAATACTTTCAAAGTCCAGAGCGCCATGTATATAACGTAACTTTTTCATCTTTTGCGCCACCTGATCCTGCAGCTTTATGTTTTCAGACAATCCTTCAACACTGGTAATATCTGAGGGGACCGGGCCAGTTCCCTCGAGCCAGGAACCTACGCTCATATAGTCGAGCTTTGCACGATTGCGTACAATTGCAGAATAAACATCTGATTGTTCCACGGAGCCATCTTCGCCTGCAACCATCTCAACCACTATAGCATAGCGGTCGGTATCGAAACTCAACGAAGTAAGATCTGTTGAAAGTTTCTCAGGGAGCATTGGAAATATTTGGGCCACAGTATACACGGATGTCGTATTCTGACTGGCATGATTATCAATATCCGATTGTTCAGCCACCAGCGCATCCACATCCGCTATGGCGACAAACACCCGAACCTTGTTTTCAGCCAACTGTTCTGCATAGGATAACTGATCAAGATCACGTGAATCGGTGTTATCGATTGAGCACCATAACTTATCGCGAAGATCTTTTGCCAGTGAAGTTTTATTAATGGCAGGAGAGGTTATTTTCGATAATTCGGCATCCACAGCCAACTGGAAATCAGGTTCTAACCCTTTTGCAATCATTGCCTTTCGCGCAATATTCTGTAAAATGATCCGGTTAGTTTTCTTATCCATAGCAACTTTTTTTAATAACTTTTTGCTAAACTTACAATTTTTGCTAATAGAAATGAAATAGTAATTCCATAAATCGGAAAGCCCACTTGTTTGATAAAAGGTTCTTCCACCATAATTACAATTCTCTTGCAAGCTGGTTCACATCCCATTTTGTATTCATAATGTTACGCACTTTAAGGGAATCGAAGATGTAAATCGTCAGCCATTAATCATTCAACCTAATAAATCATGATAAAAAAGCAAGCCGGAAGGGGGTGGTCTCTTTGCTCCGGTTTTGGGTGGTCATTTTGGTCCGGTGAAGGGTGGTCAGTTTGCAAGCGGATCAGTGACCTTTCCCATAAAAATGACGGAATTGGTGGTAACTTCCCTTATGAGATATATGAACTGGTGGTTGACATCTATTGTAACGGACTGTATAACCGAGGTGGGTTCAATCACGACCACAGTTGCAGCAGCCGCTTCTGTGCCTTCTTCATCGGTCTGAATATATGCCTGGTGAAGTACTTTGCTTATAAGTAACGGTATGTCCGAAATGTTTGAGAAATCTGCTGCATCGGTGAAAGCTATGCCCATACCCATGAGTGAAAGGACATTATGAAGACTGATATTATATCCGTACTTGAATTTTGGCAGGTAAAGATTCACCTTGCTAGAGGTCAGTGAAGTTGTCCAGGTACTTAAACTGGCAGCGGTCAGTGAGCTGGTAACCGCTGAAAGGTCATTGTTATCAGGAAGGATGATATCCATTACATAATTACCCTGCCCATAGGGAATCTCCGCAACATAAAATCCGTTGCCCCGGTAGATTTTCTGGTTTTCAGACTCGTACATTGTCGGAACATTCTCTGTCGATCCATCCGGCTTTGTGAATGTCCTGGATGTTGTGGCAGAAGCGTCAAACTGGGTTTTCCACATGCCTTTGAAATAAATTGCATTTATAAGAAGCATTACGGTATTGTCGTCAAGCTGGCTTATCATATTTTTTATCAGGCCATTGGTGCGATCTGAAATCCAGCTGTTGATCTGTGTGGGGACTGTGGGATCTGTTATATCAAAAGATTTGGCTTGGGCATCATAATAGCTTGTAAGAGTATTAGCAAAAGGTGCTTTGACCGAAAAGTCCTTTTCAGTCCATACCGAATTTGCTATATCCATGATAACCCTGCTGTCGACCGATAGCAGTGAAGCAGTTAGATCCCTGTATGATTTATTCAGGTCAGCCATCGAAGTATCGCTTACCCTGAGTGCTTTAAGGATTGAATCCCTGGTGCTGTTTGCTGCTCCGTTCACCGTCATTGAAAGAGCATATGATATGCTCATGGGAGATATAATGGTATTGACATCTCCTGCCTGGCTAAGTACCCTGCTGAAAACATCAAATGCAAATGAGTTTTCCGAACTGACAAGGTTGGCCTGCTTAAGAGTGAGATTGATCTGGAGTGGCTGGGTTGGAAGGGTATCGTTATTCTTCCGGCATGAAGAGAGTATTATAAAAAACATAAGAGCCGGGAAAATCACAAATTTTATTTTATTGTTTTTCATAATATTATGATTTAAAGATTAGGATTGAAACCGGTGGGTTGGTCTGTGTATACTGACTTCCAAAAATCATGCCACTTCTATTGCTTATATTTAAGGATTAACAGTTTATAATCATTCATAAGAATCACTTTCTCCAATCCCCCTTTAGAAGGACTGGGTAAATGAAATTGGACCGGTTGTTTTCAGTGGTTCATTAGATATTACATAAACAAGAATTAACTCCGGTTTTTGGTGGTCAAATAATTCCGGCCAACTATGGACAAGGTCTATTGCGATTTGGCTGCGCCGAGCTCGTCACGATACATCGTGACTCGGTTCTGCTTTAGTCATACCATCTTCTTCTTGTCGCATAACTACCACCACCACCGCCAAGAAGAAGAACAAGACCCAAAATAAATCCCAACCAATATAATGAACCTGTATTATTTTCAGCATACAATCCAATATTCGCCCCAAATAATTTCGCAATCAATACGAAAGGGGAAATGAACCCGTGAACAATACCGTAAAGCAAACCATATTCCTCTTTGGTCATGCCAACAGGAGCACAGGAAATAACAAAAAACAGAACCAGCAATAATAATAATCCAATAAATATTCTTTTTGTTTTCATACAAATTAATTTTAAAATGTTTTTACTCGTTAAGTGATACAGATTTGAAGTATATGAAAAATGTCAAAATATTTCCATTCAGTATAACCTTAAAGAAATCCAACCTAATTGCTTCCCAAATTGCTTTGGCTCTTCTCATAAGCATCCAACCTTGACTTCAGGAATCTGTTTTCTTTTTCAAGATTAGCAATCTTTTGCAGGTAAAATTCATCAAATAATTCTGCGGTTTTTCTGATTTTTACATTTAGTTCAGTAATCCGCATTTCATTTTTCTTGATTTTTAGTTCAAAATTGCTCTTGTTGAATGTTTTCCACTCTTCAGCGGTTGCCACTTTCTGAACCACTGCATTTGTATCCTTCGGAGCTGCATTCAAATCTTGTTTGGCATCCTGCACTTTAGCCCTGGCAACTTCTTCCTTTTGGGTCGATGACTGGTAGTCAGTAAACATTATTCCTGACATAAGAGGTATCGTTAAAGCGACGAGAAAAATCATTGTTTTCATTTTTTGATATTAACTCGTGAATGAATTTTCACACTGTAAAGGTCGTCACCTCTAACCTGAAAAGTGTTACACAACTTTAGAAAAAGATTGCAAAATTCGCACATTTCCTGAACAATTCGTTAAAACTGTAAATCAATTACTTAGAACACACCAAATGCCTCATTTTTATTCATAGTCATTTATATTGAAACTTGTCTTTATCCCTGTAATTTGTACAGATTTGTTTAAGAAAGAGAACCAAAAAGATTGATTAAGAGAAAAATGGTGGGAACTTCCACCAAACGTTAAAAATTCAGATCAATATAAAATCATCAAAAACCTGGCAAGAACCTGGCAACAAAACAAAAATCACCTACAAAATTAATTGTAAGTGATTGATTATCTGGTTGCCCCGTTCCTACTTCACTTTGTTTCGTAGGGCAAAGCAGGTCTCCCGCCTTCGCCTGCGGGTTACGGACGGGTAAACTTCTCGACCTTCCGGAACAAAAATAGCCGCTGATTTCAGCGGCTATTTGTTGTCCCGTCAGGTCTCGAACCTGAACTTTCCTGATCCAGAATCAGGCGTGTTGCCAATTACACCACGGGACAAATTTGAGGTTGCAAATATAAATATTTTCCTGAAGAAAAAAAACGCAACCAATAGAGTTGACTGCGTCTTTGAAATATTTTTATGGATAAATTTTATTTACTGGAAGTATATTGTATCGTTAAACCAGGTCTCATCGTTGCTACAGAAAAATTACTTGATGCAAACCTGAATCCCTTGAACTTCTGCTCAGGATAAAGCTTAAACATCATTCCATAGTTTGGCAATAAATTAGCTGCAGTCGTTACAAATAATCCTGTTACATCAACTTCGATGAAATTAACATTCCTGATAAATGGCGGAATATATACCTGGTTTGCCTCAGTGGTCTTAGGTTGTTTGTTCCATGTTACACCATTTTCTTCCCATGGTTCAATTATCTGCTGCAGCCTTCCTCCAATTTTAGTATTTGTAGTGCCGGCATAAATTGTGCTGTCCCAGGCTATTGGTAAATCATAAGACAGCCTTAGTACGACTTTTTTAATAATCGCAGATTTAGGCAGCTTGCTAAGATCAAACCAGATTAAACTGTTGTTGGTACGCATAACAGTTAGGGTAGGTTCAGACATATTCGTAGCTTCGAAATACTTATAAGCTCCAAAATTCTTATCAGGTTCAATGTTAGAGATCATGGCATCCTTTCCGGTAACAGAATCAGGCTGGAGGAAAAGTACCTGATTTAACGATGAGCCAATAAGAATCTTCAGAATCAATGGATTTTCCTTTGTAGCAGCAGCGAGTTGTGCATTGGTAAATTCCAGCTTCTGGGAGGTATAACCTTCTTTTTCAAGAAGGAAAGTATATTTTTCAGATCCTCCTCTGATAACCAAATGATTAACAGCAGGTGTAAGATTGAAGGAAAAAATCCATCCATTGTTATCGGAAATAGTAAGTTTAGCATTCGTAATCTGGATAGGAGCCATGATCATTGGATTATCATATCCAAGAATACACTCAGTCCAAAACTCGAGCGGCTTAATAATTTGCACCCCAAAGGTTGCATAACCAAACTGGGCTGGTGGCTGATCGCCCACAGCAAGAACTTCAGGAAGAACACTTGTTACCTGACCGGGAAGAATATTAAAAGCAAGAGGCAGTGGCTTACTTGTCAGATAAGCAACCGGGGAACCTGCAACCGGAGTTGCATAAACTACTGCTCCTGTTGTGTTCAACACCATGAACTTTGTGAGCCTGAATTCTCCGTTATTTATCTCAACTTTTGCACTCAAAAAACCGGTCCCGAATGTATAAAGAGGGATCAGCTTATCGGTCAGGACAGCATTGCCTTTAGTGTCCACAACAGAAATCATCAGTTGATATGAAACAACCACACTGTCTGCGGTCGCAGATTTAGTCAGACCTGAACCGGCCGGAAGATTCAGGGAAAATTCAGCGGTACCTGTTCCGTTATCTATGGTAACTTTAGTACACGAAGATATACAGGAAATACCAAGAACAACAAGAAAAAAGTACACTAATCTGATTGAAGTCTTCATATTCTTATAAGATTAATTTAATGTAAAGATAAGCTATTTAAGTCCTGAAATCAAGACAAAAAAATATAGAAAATAGTTGCAAGGTTCCGGGTTCAAAGTTCCGGGTTCAAAGTAGTCAATGCCTAAATAACGTTGACCTTTTTATTACTTAATTTACTTCTTTTATTATTGTTATGATTTACTGTTGATAACGGGAGATTACTCGAAGAGTTATCCTTATTATCAATGGTACTTTTAAACATAATTGGTGTTAATTTTCTCAAAGCTTTATGTGGTTTCCCATTGTTATACATAAATACGGCCTTGTCTAATAGCCTTTTAAGAGAAGCTCTGTTCGTTGGACCATAAGGATAAAGATAGTTGTTTTTGATTACTCCATTTAGTCTCTCTGCATGCGCATTTTCGTACACCTTTTCTTCGGTCATTGAGTTTATCATTCCCAACTCTTTGGTGAGAGCTTTGAAATCGTTGCAATAGTATTGTCCTCCGCCATCTGAGTGCATGATTGCTCCTTTTAAATTTGCCTTTCCCCGTTCCTTGATTAATCGATATAAAGCTGGCGTTGTTGTGTTCTCTGTGCGCAAATTATCGCTTTCCGAATACCCGACTATCTCACGATTATATAGATCCATTATGAAAGTCAAATAGTAGGTTTCAGATCCAATATCAAAGTAGGTTATGTCACTCACAAAAACCTGGTTGACAAGTGTAACTTCAAGATCTTTTATCATGTTCGGGAAACGGGTCACGCCAAGGCTGTTGGTTGTAACTCTAAAGTTCCTTAGTTTCTTAATCCGATAACCTGAGTCCATACAGAAGCGCTCAAACTGATCTCTACCCATGCAGCTTGGTTGAAGTTTAAGGTAGATATCCCTGGCTGACATACGCGGATGATCGCGACGTATCTCATTTATCAGTGGAATCAGTTGTTCCTGCTCTTCATACTTATATTTTCTACGACTTAACATCTGATGAAAGGACTGTTTACTTATGTTTAATACTTCAAATAAACTACTTAACTTCTTCCCATGCTCTTTCCGGTTAAAGTAGTACCAGACGAGAGTTTGGAACCTACTTTTTTTTTGATGTCAACATTATAAGTAGCCTCTGCTATCTCTATCATCTTATCTTTAAACTCAAGCAATAACTGCTTTTGTCCTACAATTCTCTCAAGTTCCTTAATACGCTCTTCCAGAGCTTTTATCTTCCGGGTGTCGCTCTTAGCTTCAACCACCTGTTTTACTTGTTTCTTTGCCATTGCTGAGTATTTGTAAATCCATCTATAAACTGAGGTCCTGCTCACTGAGTAGGTAGTACAAATATCGGAAACAGATGACATATTCCTTTCTAATTCCCTGATTTTACTCTTTTTAAACTCTTCACTAAAATGCCTTTGAAACTGGCCTTTGTTCTCGTGATCAAAATAATTTACTTTTACCATAATGTTAACCGTTTTTATGGTCAACGTATTTCAGGCACCGACAAGTTCCAGTCGCCTGTCGCCTGCAGCCTGTCGCCTTACTTATTCACCTTCGCCCAGGTATCCTTCAGGCAAACAGTCCTGTTAAAGACAAGTTTTGACTCTGTAGAATCATAGTCAACGCAGAAATATCCCAGACGCTGAAACTGAAATTTCTCGAGTGGTTTTGCTGATAATAATGATGGCTCTACCTTACATCCTGTGAGCGTTTTGAGCGAATCAGGGTTCAGAAATTTACGGTAATCATCATCTTTTTGTCCTGACGGATCCTCATGATTGAATAAACGGTCGTAAAGTCTTACTTCAGCATCAGCAGCATGTGCAGAGGATACCCAGTGGAGGGTACCTTTTACCTTCTTATCAGATCCGCTTCCTCCGCTTCGTGTCTCTTTATCGTAAGTGCAATATACTTCTTCAATTTGTCCTGTTGCTTCATTCTTCTTAAAGCCCTCACATTTAATAATATATGCTCCTTTCAAACGAACTTCCATGCCTGGCGCAAGACGGAAAAACTTGTTGGGAGGGGTTTCCATAAAATCATCCTGTTCAATATAAACCTCTTTGCTGAACGGAACAAGACGTTTCCCCATGTTTTCGTCTTCGGGATTATTGATGAGCTCTACATTTTCAACCTGTCCCTCAGGATAATTCTGAATAATAACCTTAAGCGGATTAAGTACACCAAAAACTCGTGGGGCCTTCAAATTAAGATCTTCCCTCACTGCATGTTCCAGAAGTGAGACATCATTTATAGCTTCAACTTTTGTATAACCAATAAGATCAACGAATCTTTTTATCGATTCGGGAGTATAACCTCTCCTTCGCAGACCACAAAGAGTAGGCATCCTGGGGTCGTCCCATCCTTTTACATGACCTTCCTGTACGAGCTCGAGCAATTTTCTCTTGCTCATCATGGTATAGGTGAGATTAAGGCGGTTGAATTCGATCTGGCGTGGCCTGTAATCTGAAGTCTTTAGCTGATCAACAAACCAGTCGTAGAGTGGGCGATGTACCTCAAATTCGAGAGTGCAAAGCGAATGGGTTATCCCTTCAAAATAGTCGCTTTGCCCATGTGCAAAATCGTACATAGGATAAACATTCCAGGTGCTTCCTGTGCGATGATGAGGCGATTTTATTATCCTGTAAATTATAGGGTCGCGCATGTGCATGTTGGGAGAGGTAATATCGACTTTTGCCCTGAGAGTTCGGCTTCCTTCATCAAACTCACCTTTATTCATTCTTTCGAAAAGATCAAGGTTTTCTTTAACCTGACGGTTGCGATAAGGGCTTTCTGTTCCGGGTTGGTTTGGAGTTCCTTTTTGATTTGATATAATCTCAGCAGACTGATCATCAATGTAAGCCAGTCCTCTTTTTATAAGTTCAACAGCGAAATCGTAAAGCTTGCCAAAATAGTCAGAAGCGTAGAATTCCCGTTTATCCCAGTCGAATCCCAGCCAGTGTATATCTTCTTTAATTGAATCAACATACTCAACATCTTCCTTAACTGGATTTGTATCGTCAAAACGAAGATTGCATTTTCCTCCGTATTTCTTAGCCATTCCAAAGTCGAGACAGATAGCTTTTGCATGACCAATATGCAGATATCCATTGGGTTCCGGCGGAAATCTGGTAACAATTGTTCCTCCGTTTTTACCATCCTTTAAATCTTCTGCAATAAACTGTTCTATAAAACTTATTGAAGGTTTTGATTCTACTTTTCCCTTCAGATTATCTTCACTCATCCTTTGAAAATTTTAACCACAAAGTTACACAAAGTTCACGCTATGAAACAGATCATTTTAATTAGATTTGTGAATTATTCTGTGAAAAGTTTAATATAGTTGAAATTAGAGTGTTAATCAGATTGAACTAAGAACATTAGAACAATCGAATTTAGAACAAACGAACTTAAAAACATATGGGCCTTATACAGATTGAAAATATGGAGTTTTACTCTTTTCATGGGCACTTTAAGGAGGAGAGGATTGTAGGTAACAAGTTTCTTGTTGACCTTACAATTGAAACAGACATGAAAGTGCCGGCTGAGAGCGATAATCTCAAAGATGCTGTTAATTATCAGCATGTATATGAGATAGTTAAACAACAGATGGAGATGAAATCACACCTACTTGAGCACATAGCCGGCAGGATACTTGATGCCATATATGCTGATATTGAGGGGATAAATAAGGTTACTGTGAAGGTGTCGAAACTTAATCCGCCAATGGGAGGGAAGATAGGATCGGTGAGTATTGTTCTTACTAAGTGACTTGTTTCAAAGGAAGAGCAAAATTGAAGAAACAAGAGTAGTAATTATCACAAAATACCTGTAAACATTTTCAGGCAACAGCTTTACAATATAAATACCGAGGAAAATGCCGAGAGCAATTACCGGTATCGCAATTACATCAAGCATAAGAGAGTTTAAGGAAATATTCTTCCACACAAGGACCTGAAGCGGAAGTTTCCCTGTATTCATAATAAGGTATAGCCAGGCGCTGGTTCCGATGAACTCCTTTTTAGGAAGTCGCATAGCAAGAAAATAGAGGGTAAAAACAGGACCTGCTGCATTTCCGATCATAGTTGAGAAGCCACCTGTAACACCAATAAATGATCCGAAGAATTTGTTTTCAGGAATATCAATACTTTTATTCTTACGCAGATCATTCACAAGCATAAGGATCAGCATAATCCAGACTACTGTAATCAGCACCACTCTGAACTGGTTATTATTGATTAGTTTTCCGATGATGAGAGCGATAATTATCCCGGCAGCAACCCAGGGAAGGATTCTGATAATATGTTTCCACACTGCGTTTCTGCGATAATAGACTACGGCCATTATATCGGCGGTTATCAGCATTGGAAGGATTACTCCGGTAGACTCTTTTGCTCCGAATATCAATGCCATTACTGGGACTACTGCCAATCCAAAGCCACTAAGACCTGCTTTAGCCATTCCCGAAACCATTGCCAGGATCAGGAAAAGGAGCAGGTATCCGGGTGTGAGATTGGGGTGTAGTGACAGGATGTAGGAGATCATTTTTTAAAAGAATATTATGGAATGGGCAAATATAGGAAAAGGAGAAAGAAAAAATATGGAATGAAAATGTTTGAATACATGAAATAACACAAATTTTATTATTTTTGCACTCCAAACTCACGGCACACCTACGCTGAAGTTACGGTGTACACGGTCGGTTAACCGAGTGGCTAGGTAGCGGTCTGCAAAACCGTTTACGGCGGTTCGAATCCGCCACCGACCTCAATAAAATCCCTGAGCACGAAGTGCCGGGGATTTTTTGTTTTCACACGAAGCCAGCTTGCTGAGCTGAATGGGGAAAACAAAAAAGACCCGAATGGCGCATTGCGCCACAGGGATTTTATTGAAAGACCACCCCCCACCGGATCACCGAAGGTAATCCGCTTCTGACCTCAATTCTTTAATTTAAAACCACAGATTATTAGTTGTTTTCTTGTTTGGTATCTGCCTCTTTTCACAATCTATTCACAACTAAGTTATAAACTGATTTATTATTAAATAAAATCTTGAATTGATTTTTAATTATCACTTCCATAAGGGATTCTAGCTAAAAACAGAACGCTAGTCTTTAGTCTTCCTGATATCTGGAAATTAATTTTGCAGTTCGAAGAAGAAGGTTTAATTTTGATAGAAAGTCAACTGCAATGATAGTAAAGATGGCATAAAAAGAGAAACGCTCCTTCCGGAGCGTCGAGCCAAAGATGCTATCTTTAGCGATGTACAGATACAAAGATAACCTAATTAACATGGAAAATGCAAATATTTCAGTAAAAAAAGAACGTATATATGCTTATTGATGCATATCAAGATTCATACGATATGGCAATGTTAATATCCGGAGATAGTGATTTGGTTCCCCCGATAAGGGCAATTCATGAATTATTCTCAGATAAAAGAGTATTTGTTGCCTTCCCTCCAAAAAGATATAATGATTCACTTGTATATACTGCAAAAGGGTCTATGGTCATTGGAAGAAACAACCTCGTTGAAAGCCAGTTTGAGGAAGAAGTCATAAATAAGAAAGGATTCGTATTGAAAAAACCCTCTGCCTGGGATTAGTTCTTCTCTCACTTAGAAACTCTCCACTTCTCAGATTTAAAGGGAACTTAAGGAAGAGGGGTAACTTGCATGCATTCCTATTTACCGAATACCGGCATTCTTAATTGCCGAAATCTCGCATTGTTATTTACCGTTTACATGGGGGTCAATATTGCCGGAATGTCAGCCAAAAACTTGCTCTTTTATTGGTTAATTAAATTCTGAATATATACAAAACCAGCTTACTGTGCTGAGAAGTGAAAACAAAAAAGACCCGAATGGCGCATCGCGCCACAGGGATTGGTTGAAGGGTCCCCCAAAACCGGATCAACGAAGGTAATCCGCCACTGACCTCAATTTAAAACCCTATCAATGCAACAGATCAGCATGATAGGGTTTTTTATTACAAGATTTGTCCCATAATTGCCCCATGATCTTCAAAACTCTAATATATTATTGTAATAAGCAGTTAAGAATGGTGGGGCAAACGATGGTTACAATAAACTTGATTACCCTGTAGATCAGCCCATATTTTACATTAAAGGGTCTGAATTATTCAAAATCTAATTATTTGGAATCTTTGCATGGCTGGGTCATTGCAAGCTATGTCTAGTGTAGTCAATAACTAAAACGCAAAATACGGTATAAATATTTCTTTGTAAAGACCTTTATTTATTCTGATATTAGCATTAATTTAAATATCATGAGAACAGAGTTTAATATATATTGTGATGAAAGCTGTCACTTACAAAATGACGAAAGCAAAGTAATGGTTTTGGGTGCTGTATGGTGCTTAAAGGCCGAAAAACAAGAAGTCTTTAAACGATTACGCAATATTAAAACCAAACATACACTTTCCAATAAATTTGAATTAAAATGGAACAAGGTATCTCCGGGGAAGCTCGATTATTATAACGATGTTATTGATTATTACTTCGATAATAACAACCTTCATTTCCGTACTCTAGTTGTCCCTGGCAAAAGCATGCTGGACCACAAGGCCTTTAATCAAACTCATGATAAGTTTTACTATAAGATGTATTTTGATTTACTCAAGACAATACTCGACCCAAAGTGCTCCTATGAAATTTATATTGATATTAAAGACACACTTGGTCAAAAAAAGATAGAAGAACTACAACATGTTCTTTGCAACTCAACATATGATTTTGAAAAAAAGATCGTAAAGAAAATTCAACAAGTCAATTCACATGAAGTTGAATTGATCCAGTTGACCGACTTCTTATCTGGGGCTATAGGATATGCTAATCGTGGCTTAACAACCAGTAATGCTAAACTAGAACTGATAGAACACATTAAGGAACGATCTGGTTATTCGCTTATTAAATCAACACTCTTTAAGGAGGAAAAAATGAATATTTTTATTTGGAAGCTTAGAACAGCAAGCAATGTGTGAATTAGAGATTGACCTGCCAGAATTAATTCTATTGGAACAATTCAATGGTGATTATAAGAAGTACATTGATGCTATTTATTTAGTTTTCCAAACTGACTTTATAAAGCACAAGACCAAATTTAGGGGTGAAGACCTTCGGTTTAAATGGGCTCCCTTATTCCAGAATAAACCATGTACATTCTATCATTTGACTCATAAAGGGGAGGATGAACAAAATAGAGAACCGGATTTAAGACGTTGTGAACGATTGCCATGGGCAAAACCTGTCATTGAAAATTGTGATAAGTGGAAATTAAAAATATGGCCTCAAGAAAGAAGAGGTGCTAACCGATTATGCATTTGGCTTGAATTAGATGATGAGCCTGATCACTTTATTATTTTGGATGTAAGAGATGGATATAAACTTTTATGGACTGCTTTTGTTGCACAGTACAGTCATGAGAAAAAAAAGAAACTTCGAGAATATGAGGAGTGGCTTAAAAAGACAGAAGCCGCCAAGAAAACCTGACGACTTCGTAACTCCTCTAACACATGGTCATTGAGATGGTACAAATGTAAACCACAATTATGTAATACACAAATTTTTTGTACAAAAAGTAACAAAAAGCAACAAAAAGCACAAAAAGTAACAAAGTATTGCATTAAAACAAGATCAATAGAAGAGTGGTTTTTTCTTGGTTCACAACATAGTTAAATGCAAGTAAGCTAAGCTCCGACAGAATGGATTTTACAATATCAAAGTCTTTATTCATGGGTCATTGTATAATAATTATTCATTCATACTAACCCTCACACCTGCCTCCTTAGCCAAGTATATGATGGTTGCAAGTTTAGTCCTCCCATTGTTCTTGTCTAATTAGTCTCAATAGCAGCTGTTTTCCCATGACAAAATTTAAATTTTTTTCCAGAAGTCATAAATAAGAAAGGATTCGTATTGAAAAAACCCGCTGACTGGGATTAGCTCTTCTTTCATTTAAAAACTGTCCATTTCTCAGATTTAAAGGGAACTTAACGAAGAGGGGTAACTTGCATGCATTCCTATTTACCGAATACCGGTATTCTTAATTGCCGAAATCTCGCATTGTTATTTACCGTTTACTATAATTAGCCCCGGA
>Ga0209429_10000707_pt1 | contig 21840 bp, 24 predicted proteins | sample BarGraNGADG00212_3_FD_184493 | JGI IMG/M metagenome (GOLD analysis project Ga0209429, IMG submission 184493) | Arctic peat soil microbial communities from Barrow, Alaska - Barrow Graham LP Ref core NGADG0004-212 (SPAdes) (version 2) | ecosystem: Environmental > Terrestrial > Soil > Wetlands >...
GCTTAGTTGAGGCATTTTTTAGATCTGACTTTAACGTTACAGCAGCTGCTCTTTGGGTAATGCCGGCATAGGAGACTAGGGTAATACTGGCGAGGATACCAATGACTACGATGACGACGAGGAGCTCGACGATGGTGAAACCACGAGCACGAGAAAATTGCTTAAAGCTGCTCTTTTTCATTAATTTTAGTATAGCATTAGCGAGATATTTTGAACAATAAAAGATCTATAACTTGTTTTTAATTTCGGCGATTTGGTCGCGGATGATGGCGGCTTTTTCAAATTCAAGGTTGGCGCTGGCAAATTCCATTTGACCTGTTAAATCTTTAATAATGCTTGGATATTCATCGCGCGGAATCTTTTTGAGATTCAGTTTGTTTGATTCGTCAGATTTTTTAGGAATTAAGCTGCGCAAACCTTCGTCAATTTCTTTGGCGATGCTTTCGGGAGTAATATTATGCTTCACGTTATAAGCCAACTGAACGCTACGGCGTCTATCCATTTCGGCAATCGCCTTTTTCATTGATTCGGTCATATTATCGGCATACATATATACTTTGCCGTCAATATGGCGAGAAGCGCGACCACTGGTTTGAATTAGTGCTCCAGCGCTACGCAAGAATCCTTCTTTATCAGCATCCATAATTGCCACCATACTGACTTCGGGTAAATCCAGACCTTCACGCAAGAGATTAATACCGACTAATACATCATAAACACCGCTACGTAAATCTTTTAAAATATCACCACGCTCTAAGGTGTCGACATCACTGTGAATATAGGCTGTTTTAATGCCCATTTCTTGTAAATAGGTCGATAAATCTTCGGCCATTCGTTTTGTTAAAGTCGTCACAAGGACACGTTGATGCTTCAAGACTCGATCATGAATTTCGGATATTAAATCGTCAATTTGGCCTTTGGTTGGACGAACAATCACCTCTGGCTCGACTAGGCCAGTTGGGCGAATGATTTGTTCGGCTGGAGCTGGGCTATGCGACAACTCATATTCACTTGGCGTTGCTGAAACATAAATTACTTGATTAATATGACGATTAAACTCTTCATATGTAAGTGGTCGATTGTCTAAGGCTGATGGCAAACGGAAACCATATTCCACCAAGACTTCTTTACGGGCTCTATCGCCGTTATACATGCCACGAACTTGCGGCAAAGTCATATGACTTTCGTCAACTAGTAATAAAAAATCGTCTGAAAAATAGTCCATTAGCGTAGCTGGTTGTTCACCCGGTTCACGGTTAGTTAAATAACGGCTGTAATTTTCGATGCCCTTGACGAAACCCGTTTCTTCTAACATTTCCAGATCAAATTTAGTTCGTTGCGCCAGACGCTGGGCTTCTAAAAATTTATCATTTTTTTCAAAATATTCCAAGCGCTGGGCAAATTCTTCTTTGATACCAACAATAGCATGCCCTAATTTATCTTTTGGCGTAACATAGTGGCTACTTGGAAAAATCGTAACTTCATTAGGTTCAGCCGTAATTTCGCCAGTTAGCGGATCGATTCGAGTTAAACGTTCAACTGTATCGCCATAGAATTCAATTCGATAAGCCGAATCGCTACCGGCTGGGTAGACATCGACAATATCACCATGAACCCTAAATGTACCACGATGAAAATCAATATCATTACGATGGTATTGGATATCAGTCAAAAGCCGCACGAATTTATCTTGCTGGCGTTTTTCGCCGTTCGTTATTGTGATTGCCATATCTGCATAAGCTTCGGGCGAACCAATGCCATAAATGCAACTAACACTGGCGACGATAATCGTGTCACGATGCGTCAGTAGCGCCGCGGTCGCAGCATGGCGTAATTTATCAATTTCATCATTAATTTTGCTGTCTTTTTCAATATAGGTGTCGCTACTGGCCATGTAAGCTTCAGGCTGGTAATAATCAAAATAGCTAACGAAATAATGGACTTCGTTATCTGGAAAAAATGATTTAAATTCGCTATAAAGTTGAGCTGCTAGAGTTTTATTATGCGCCAAAACTAACGTCGGCACATTGCGGTCGGCAATAACATTGGCCATCGTAAAGGTTTTACCGCTACCAGTTACACCTAATAATACCTGCTCTTTTTCGCCCGAATCTAATCCAGCTATTAATTGCTTAATAGCGGTTGGCTGATCGCCAGTTGGTTTATAACTAGAATCTAGACGAAACTTTTGGTCCATCTAGACCATTATACTACTTAAAATAGGCCTAGCCGTTGTCGGTAATACGATTGGCGATATTATTATCAGTTCCGTCGTGTTTGAAATCAGCATATCTTGCATCAAGGGCTTTTATTATTTTGCCAACTAAGCGAGTCGGATCGGTATCGTAGATAATTTCTTTAGCGCCGGATGCTTCAATATTTTCTAAAAGTGTCGGAATGTAATCAGCCAATCCACCACTACCAAGTAATACTCCAGTCACTTTTTGACCAATTAACGCTGTCACAAACTCATGCAGACTACCCACGCGACCGCCAACAGTAATAACTGCGTCACTACTGCGAACTAAGTGGGCGTCACGACCAACATAAGCCATTCCGGTAAAATTAATATAATCAAATTCAACAGTTGGTAATTTATAGACAGTTACGTGTTCACGAAAAGAACTAGCTGGTGAAAAGCCAATCGATACACCGTGACGATCTTTAACACTAAAAGCGCCCTGAGCCGCATACCACGGTAAGCCGATAGTTGCACCCGTTAATAATGAGGCACCAGATTCAGCGATGGCTTTTCCTAAATCATAAGCTAATTGGTGAGACGCTTGAACGGTTTCACCGGCAGCCGCACCAGATACGCAAATTTGATATTTCACTGCCTAAAACTCCTTAACTTGATTGTTCTTATGCTTAATGCTAGTATACCATGCGTCATCGGCTGGCAGTAGACCTATTCGACTAGAAATATCTCTAGCTGTTTCATCATTTATCCTGGCGTGATTGACATAACGGCTAACAATTTCGCCACGCAAACTACGTTGACCATGGCTGAAAATTCTTTTTTCAAAAAGCAATTCATGGTGAGCGTTTTCAATAGCGTCGATTAGGTTAAATGAAATTAGTTTATTATCTATCACTATCAAAACATAATCCGCATCACCCAGTAATGATTCGGCTGTGTTATGTTTAACTGTCGCATTGAGAGCAAAGTATAATTCACGGGCGGTCGTGTCACGAATATCTAGCCCTAATTTTCTCATAATTTTATGTGATTTTCCAATAATATCGGCGATTAAACGAGCATCAATGCCACTATTACCTGTCATTTTTTCAAGCTGAGCAAGCCCAGCGTTAAAAAATCTCTCATCTTCTTTGCTACCAATTATTGACTGTAAAAATTGCGCCATTAAATCTCCAATTTTGCCTAAAGTGGTTTCTCGCTAAGTGGCATGGCGTGTAATTTAACGCCCTTGTGCAAAATACCAGCTTTGGCACCAATTTTTGTCACCACTGAAGTCGAATTTGCACTAGCAAAAACAATCGAATCCTTGAGCGAGCGACCTTGCGACCATTGGCTTAAAAACCCAGAGCCAAAAGCATCACCAGCCCCAGTTCGATCGATAACTTTGACATCTTCATACATACCAGCCCGAACAATCGTCTTACCATCACTAGCCATAACGCCATTTGGACCATCACTAACAATTGCAACCGAAACGAAATTTAATAATTTCCTGGTTAATTCTTCTAAGGTAACTCCGTGAACGATTTGCTGTGCCTCGTCAAGATTAACTGACAAGATATTAACATCTTCTAGTAAACCTTTTAATTTTTCAGTTTGCTTGAGTTCGTCTTTGCCTGGGTTAAAAAATATCTTCATATTATGTTGTTTGGCATGAGTAAAAATTTTGTCGAGAATGTCCATATCGCCAGCCATGCTTGAAATATAAATCCAATCGGCGTTTGCATCAGACAAATCAAAATTTTTAATATCATAATGAGTTGAAGCCCCACGATAAGTCAAAAAAGACCGCTCGCCAGTCGAAGCCAGTAATACAACCGAGTAGCCAGTATGATGCTTATCAGAATAACTAATTCTAGACGTATCGATGCCTTCTTTGTCTAAATCCTCAAGCACTGCGTTGCCAGCTGGATCATGACCAATTGTGCCCATAAATTCAGATTCAAGGCCCTGTCTAGCAAAAGTTACAGCCGCATTTGTTGCGCCACCACCTGTGCTAAAATTTATATTATTGACGTCATTTTTTGAACCAAGTTCAATCTTCAAAAATAATTCGTCAGCGGTTTTATCAGCCACTGGCTTTAATTCTTCACTGTGACTCATGAAAACATCTTGAACAGCAGCACCGATTGACAGTATTTTGACCATTAAATTACCGCTTTACCCGCACTATTAAATGCGCCAATTTTCTCTTCAATTACGGCTTGGACTGCACTGTAGACTTGTGGCATTAATTTAACGACGGCGTATTCATCTGGGTTTTCGGCTAAGACTTTTTCGAGATTAGTTCTAAAAGCAAAGCGTAAATCGCTATTAACATTAATCTTACTAACGCCAATTTTAGCGGCACTTTCAAAATAATGTAGTGGCGTGTCACTACCACCGTGAAGGCTTATAAATGTTTTTTGGTCAACTGCATCGCGAACGCTTTTTAATAAATCAAGATCAAGAATTTTTGGAACAGGATATTTGCCGTGCAAATTACCAACTGCCGCTGCAAAGGTGTCAATTCCAGTTGCTTCGCAAAACGCCTTGGCACCTTCAGGTGTGCTAAAAGTTTTTTTGATTTCTTCATAATCAAAAGCTTCCGTAAAGACATCTGATGAGCCACCAAAGTAATGCGGTTCAGCTTCGACGACAGCACCAGTAAATCTAGCGTATTCGACTACTTCTTTAGTTGCAGCAATAATCTGCTCATCAGTTGCATCATGGTTACCCTGAGAAATATCAATATGAATAAACTCGCAGCCAGCATCAATTGCTTCTTTACAATCTTGAACTGTTGGACTGTGATCAAGATTAATATACATTTCGATACCATATTCTGCCTTATAGTTATCAACCATGTCGCGCACATTTTCGAGACCAATCGACTTTACCTCATTCTTGCTTAGTTCAACCATAACGGGCGAATTAAGTTTTTTTGCCGCCTGGGCAACTGCAATTAAGGTTTCTTGATTATCAATATTAAATGCGCCAACCGCAAAATGTTGCTCACGACTACGTTTCATTAATTGACGAGCTTTAAGATTATTTTCTCGTATTTGTTCGATTGTTAAACTCATATTTTTCTCCTTTTAATATTCACGATGATATTGAGATTTAGTATGGACAAATTCAATAATTTTTTCGGCCATTTTTTGACCAGTTAAACCAAAATATTCGAGTAATTCGTGTGGCGTTCCACTTTCGCCATAACGATCCAGCATACCAATACGCAGTAGTGGTGTTGGTAAATCAGTCGATAATAATTCAGCCACCGCACCGCCAAAACCGCCAGCAACTTGAGCTTCTTCGGCAGTTACAACTCGACCAGTTCGACGAACGCTTTCTAAAATAGTTTGATTGTCTAGTGGCTTAATCGTTGGGACGTGAACAACCTCAGCATTAATGCCTTGTTCGGCTAAAATTTTAGCGGCAACTAATAGTTGGTAAGTCATGATTCCTGTTCCCATTAAGCTGACATCGCTACCTTCACGCAAAATATAAGCTTTGCCGATTTCAAACGGTGAATTATCTGTACTCATAATTGGTGATTTCTCACGCGATAGCCTTAGATAACTCGGTTTGCCATTTTCGGCAATTGCCCGTGTCGCCTTTTCGGCTTCAAGACTATCACCCGGCACAACTACAATCATATTTGGTAAAACTCGCATCAAAGCAATATCTTCAAGCATTTGGTGAGTTGCGCCATCAGGTCCGACCGTAACACCAGCATGCGAACCAACAATTTTAACCGGCTGATCATTTAAGGCAATTGTTGTTTTTATCTGTTCCCAATTACGACCTGGATGAAATGCGGCGTAACCGACGGCAAAAGGTATCTTGCCAGCTCGCGCCAAACCACTGGCAACCGCGGCTAAATTCTGCTCGGCAATACCAATTTGGATAAAACGATCTGGAAAAGCATCACGAAATAAATGGACTTGAGTACTTTCGGTTAAATCAGCACAAAGCGCAACAATCTTGTCATTTGATTCACCGGCGGCCCGAAGACCACGTCCAAAACCAGCCCTGATTGGCTCTTGCTTAACATCATCGTTAAAAATATCTGGATTTAATAAATAATTATTCATTGTAATTTCCCGAGCTAATCTTGCCGTCAAGCGATCGTAACTTTTGCATAGCATTTTTTGCTTGTTCGCTATTTGGCGCAACGCCATGCCAACGATAATCATATTCCATAAAATCGACACCTTTCCCAGGAATAGTATGCGCAATAATTACTGTTGGACGATTAGTAATGGCCTTGGCGGTGTTAACAGCATCAATAATACTTTGGATATTATGACCATCAATTTCAAGAACGTGCCAACCAAAGGATTCCCATTTACCAACTAAATCGCCAAGTGGCATGACATCTTCGGTATTACCGTCAATTTGAATGTTGTTTCTGTCAATAAACGCAACTAATTGCGATAACTTATATTTGCCAGCAAACATAGCCGCTTCCCAATTATTGCCTTCGTCAAGTTCGCCATCACCCATAACGCAATAAACAAAGCGATGCTTACTGTCATCAAGATATTGTAATGAATATGCATAGCCCGCAGCTTGCGATAAGCCACTACCCAGTGGACCACTAGTGTTCTCGAGCCCTGGTAACCTGGAACGCTCTGGATGACCTTGTAGACGGCTACCGAGCTTGCGCAGTGTTAAAAGTTCGGCTTTATCAAAATAACCAGCCTCGGCCATAGCGGCATATTGAACTGGTACCGTATGCCCATTACTAAGGAAAAATACATCACGATCAGCCCAATCGGGGTTAGTCGGATCGATATTCATTAAATTAAAATAAAGTGTCGCCATGATGTCGGCTAAATCTAAAGAGCCAGCACAATGACCACTACCAGCTGCCTCGAGCATGTTAATTATATCTTCACGCAGGGCGTTAGCTTTACGCTGAATTTGAATTATAGATAATTTTTCGCCCACCCGATTAAATCACCCCTTGTTTGTTAATTTCTCTAACAAGTGTAGCATAAACGCTAGCAGGATCGTCAGCCTTTGCCAGCGCTCCACCAATATTAAACACATTTACGCCACCTTGGGATAATGTAAAAGCATTGTCGACACTAATTCCACCGTCCCAGCCAATTTCAACAGTAGGATTAATGGCCTTAATTAGCCGGACTTTTTCAAGTTGCATCAAACTAGCTGTGCCCCCATAGTGGCCTAAATCACCTGAAAAAACCAAAACATGATCAGCTGCCTTTATTGCCGTTGAGACTGTTGCTGGAACTGTTTGTTTAAGTAAGGCAATACCGGCTTTGATGCCAGATCGTTTGATATTTTCCATAATCGGCACTAAATCAACACCAGTCTCGGCATGAAATATTATAAGGTTAGGTTTAAGACTAACTAATCTATCTAAATAATCCATCGGCGTCGTAACCATAGCATGAATATCAACCACCCATTGTCTAGGCCACCACAATTTTTCGGGCTCAACCATAAACACCGGCGCAAAAGCACCATCACTGACATCAATATGAACACGCTGAGCAAAACCTTCGATTCTAGCAACACTAGCTTTAAACTCATCTTCGGTCTCAACTGTAATACTTGGAGCAATTACACCAGCCATTTTATAGCTCGTCAATCTGCGAATTTCGACGCCTAAATCTAACTGCATCGGCAAATGGCGTGTTAAGCCAAGTTTCGACTATTCCCTCCCAGGCACTTTCATCATCTTCTAGTAATCTTGCTGGCAAACATAGTACATTACTGTCGTTATCATTACGCGTCATCTTTGCTTCAAAGGCATCCCAAATTACACTAGCCCGAATTCCACGAAAGCGATTAGCAGCTATAGCCATACCTTGACCGCCACCACACAATAAAATTCCCCTTGGATCTTTGTCAGTACTACCAATTATCTGCAAAGCTACAGCTTGGGCAAATTCTGGAAAATCATCACCTGGATCAAGTGTTTTACCACCTATATCTTCAACAATGTAATCTCGTTTCGCCAAATATGCAAAAACTTTTTCTTTTAAATAAAATCCCTGATGGTCACTACCTAAGAATATCTTCATACTATAACTATAAGCGTTATAGGGGTAGTTATGCAAGTAGAATACAGTATAATAATAGACATAGTGCAGAAAAAAGACTTAATCGAGAATGCTGCCCCTTATTACGACAAGAATCAGATTCTTGAACTTGAACATGCCATTGACTTTGCAACCGAAGCCCATGCTGGCCAAAAACGAATTAGTGGCGAAGATTATATTACTCACCCAATTGCCGTAGCTGACAAATTAATGTCATGGGGAATGGATATCAGCAGTGTTATAGCTGGTGTTTTACACGACACGGTCGAAGACGCTAATGTAGCTTTAGATAAAATCGAAAGCCTATTTGGACATGATGTGGCTTTTTTGGTTGATGGCTTAACAAAAGTCAGCAAAGCTCGGTCCGGTATGCAAGATTTATCAAATTACCTTCCCACTACCAAGGATAATTTATCAAAATTATTAATCGCAGTCGGCCAAGATATTCGCGTACTTATTGTCAAATTGGCCGATCGATTACATAACCTAGAAACTCTGCAATATTTGCCAAAAGATAAACAAATAAAAGTAGCTCATGAATCACTCGAGGTTTTTGGACCAATGGCCGATCGACTTGGTATGGGTCGAGTTAGAACACAAATTGAAGATATGGCATTTAGCTATCTTGAGCCATTAGAGTACAAGCGCCTCAATATCACTGTTAGTAAACGACTTGGACGAAGTACACGCAAACTCGGTGAAATACGCAACGAAGTCGAATCAGAATTTAAAAAACAGAATATAAAAGTCGAGATTAATGGTCGTGTTAAAAGTATTTATAGTTTGTACAAAAAACTCGCTAAAGTAAATAATAATATCGATGATATCTACGACCTAATGGCCCTGCGAATTGTTGTTGATAAAAAAGAAGATTGCTATTTAGTACTTGGTGTTTTGCATAGTTTATACAAACCAATGATTAGCCGAATTAAAGATTATATTGCGACACCAAAACCAAATGGCTACCAAAGTTTGCATACAACCGTCATGACTCCAAATGAGCAAATTGTTGAATTTCAGATTCGAACTTATGAGATGCACGAATATGCCGAACGTGGCTTGGCAGCAAGCTTTCATTATCATGACCAGAAGACTTCAAAAGATTATATCGAGCATCGAAGAAGCTCATCTCTGCCTGAAAATATGCAATGGATTACTCAACTTCAAGAAATTGTTGACAAATTAAAAAATGGCGAAGAAATATCAAAAGACCAATTGAATATCGATTTATTTAGCAATCGAATCTTTGTCCATTCACCAAAGGGTGATATTTATGATTTGCCAGAAGGAGCTTTACCGCTTGATTTTGCTTACCTAATTCACAGTGATATCGGCCGTCATGCTCAAGGTTTTAGAATTAACAACAAAATACACCCATTCGATAAACCGCTCCAAAATGGCGATATTATTGAAGTAATAATCAATAAAACATCTCAACCAAAAGAATCGTGGAAAAAATTAGTCACAACTATCCATGCCAGGGACAAGTTACAAAGTCAATTAAAACAAAAGACAAATTTTTAACAATATTTGCACCCAAAATTAATTCGCTTTGGTATTATTCCAGCGCTTAATTGATTTATAAATAATAGATTTAGCTTCAGCAATATCACCCCAACCATTAATAACAGTTAAATTTGGAGCAATTTGGTCTTTATAGTGAGAAAAGTAGTAAGTAATTTGGTCAATTTTTTGTTTTGGTAAGTCTGCCAATGACTTTACGTCATAGGTTTCAGTTTGGTTATTTATTGGAATAACGACTATTTTATCATCAGTTAAATCTTCGTCATTGAATTTCATAACACCAATAATTCGTGCCAAAAAAGTGGCGCCAGTTGAAAAAGTTGTTTCAGAAACGATTAAAACATCAAGTCCATCACCATCTTCGCCAATTGTTTGCGGGACAAAACCGTAATTTGTCGGCTCCAGAAAAGTTGTCGATTCTAGACGATCAACTTCCATTATTTTTTTGGTACGATTCCACTCGATTTTTTCAATTCCACCAGTTGGAATCTCAACAACAACGTTAACTATGCCGTTTTTAATATCACCAGGTGTCAATGTTTGGTTAAAGTCTATCACTTTTCAACTATCCTTTTGATTTTATACCTAAAACATATTATAGCATGGGGTAAAGTAGCCTAGGCGCTTTTAGGCTTATATAAATCAAGGATTTAAGTTATAATAACCCTATGATCGAGATTAGTCCTAAACAAAAAACGTTAATCGAATCTAACCCAGTGGCCTTTGCCACCGTAGACTTATCTAATAAGCCAAACGTTATTGAAGTTGCGTCTGTTAAGGTGGTTTCTAATAATCAAGTGCTAGTAACTGATAACTACATGGAACAGACCAAAAATAACATCATAAATAACGATAATGTCTGTTTAGCTGTTTGGGATAAAGATTGGAATGGATATAAGATAGTCGGAACAGCCGAGTATCTTACAGATGGCAAGTGGAAAACTTATGTCGAGCAAATGCCAGACAACAAAGGGCTACCCGCAAAAGGCGCAGTGTTAATTACTGTATCTAATATTGAAAAGTTAGCCTAAATTTTATCAAGGTCGCGTAGATAATCACGAATGCTATGCGCTGCTGTGGCACCTTCACCAATCGCACAAGCTATTTGCATCGTCGCACCACTACGGACATCACCACTCGCAAAAATACCAGGAATATTTGTTTGCATTTTGCCATTAGTTTTTATGAATCCAACTTCATCTAACTCAATACCACTACCAGCCAAAAAACCAGTATTCGGTTTTAGGCCAGCAAATATGAATACACCATCAGCTTCAACTTCTGAACTTTTTCCTTCTTTGGAAATATGAGCGTGAGTAACTTTGCCATCAACAGCACCAATTTCATCAGTCTTCGTTCCAAGATGAACCGTAATTTTACCATCATCAATAAATGCCTGTAATTTTTTTTTCAAAACATCACTAGCTTTAATCGTGCTTCTAACTAACAAATCAATGTGAGATGCAAAACGTGATAAATAGATTGCTTCTTGAATGGCAGAGTTACCACCACCAACCACAATTAGACGTTTGTTTTTGTAAAAAGCACCATCGCAAGTCGCACAATAATGAACGCCTCGACCATAATATTCGGCTTCACCTGGAACATTAATTTTGCCATACGAGCTACCGGTTGCAATCAAAACCGACCGAGCTTTTACCTCTAAACCATCAACTGTAATGACTTTAGCCCCCCCTTCATCACGAATTGATGTAACATCACCATATTCGATAATTGCGCCAAAACGCTTAGCTTGTTTTTCTAGTTGATCAGCCAACACTGGACCTTCAATACCCTCTGGAAAACCTGGATAATTATCGACTTTATCGGTTATAGCAGCCAAACCACCAACAACTGACTTTTCGTACAAAATCGTGCTTAAATCTTCGCGTGTTGTATAAATAGCTGCCGTTAGTGAGCTTGGACCAGCTCCAACCATTATCACATCTTTAATTTCGTTGCTCATTTGGCAGAACCTTCTTTCTTGTTCAACAACATTTTTTTACTGAGTAGCCGCTTGCGATTGATAATAATCTAACAAAATTTGCGGCAAAGGAATTGCATCTACTTTTGGAATAATCATTACGACAAACTTGATTGGCATATTTGGTAAAATATTATCACCGCTACCAGTTTCACCATAAGCTTTGGCAGATGGGATAGCTAATTCACGAACTCCACCAATTTTCATACCGATAACGCCTTCGTTCCAGCCAACAATCTGGTTTCCACCTGCAATTGGCGATTTAAGTGCACCATCAACAATCGATTGATCAAAAATAACACCTTTTGGATTCCAACCAATATAATATGCATCGTATGCCGTTTCGGATGTCACATCTGCTCCGTCACCAACTTTTAGGTCGTTTTTCGTAAGCTCTGTAACACTATCTGTACTAAATTCGGATGGCATTGATGCATATTGACTAAAATCTGCGTAATATTTGTCTGAAAGTTCTTTGGCCTGAGCGGCAACGCTTGTTTGATAGTTATTATAAGCTGTTTGCAATTGCGCATCGTCAGTCTTTTTATTATTCAAACTTAAACCCATTACTAAAAACGAGCCGAATGTTCCGGTCATAAGTACGATTGCAATAATCCAAATTCCAATTCGTTGCGATTTCGGTGTCGCCATAATAATATATCCCCTCTTTTCCCATTTTTTCTATTTATATCAGTATAACAAAAAACAGATCATTATTAAATGACAGTTGCGCCAGTTGAAGAAATAACCGACTCAACCACTGATTTAACAACATTCAACACTTCGTCACTACATAATGTGTGATCGTTAGCAACTAATCTAATCCGAATTGTAATGTTTTTTGTATCGCCAGAAGCTGGTTGATAAATATCGACTGGCAATATACTAGAATTTATTGATATATCTTTTAATGCAGCACCTGTTGCATCAACTATTTGTCTGAACGTTATATCTTTTAAAACCTTAAAGCAGATATCACGATCTGTTGATGGATAGCGACTGGTTGGCGTATAGTTATTGCCGACATTTTTTACTGCTTCAAAGAGCAGGCGAGTGTTTACTTCAAACCCTGCCGTATTATCTGGCAATTTAAACCCTTTAATTACAGATTTTTTATATTCACCAACCAAACCAATTACCTTTGCACCCTTTGGTGATACAACAGCCGTTCGTTGGCCTTCAAATGGTGCAGATAACGGGCCTTCTGACTCATCTCCTAATATTTCATATTCCATTTCAACACCAAGAGATTTGCACAAAAAATCAAATAATCGTTTAGCTTTGTAATATTGGTTATCTGTCTGCTTTTCCTTGTTAGTAATTACCAATGCCAACATGTCAGTTTCAACAGGAACACCTTCTGAATCTAGACCACTAGCTTTTTTATGAGTTTTGTTTAACTCAAAAATGGCAAAACTATCGTAACCCTGTTTAATATTTGGATTAATTAGGCCAAGCAGACTTGGTGTTAGCGTTTGACGATAATATTGTAAATCAGGACTAATTGAGTTCATTATTTTATATGAATTATTGATATCTTGGCCAGACTTTTGCAAAACATCACCATGGATAAAGCTATAAGTTAAAACCTCATTAGCACCGGCACGGACCAATATTTTGCGCAACTTTGTTCGAAAACTATCAAAACTATCGGGTTTTATAGCGTAAAAATCACGTGATGGTAACGTAGGCGCGATGCTATCAAAACCATTTAAGCGACCAACTTCTTCGATAATATCTTCAGCAATATGAATATCAGCTCGCCAATAAGGTACTTGAGCGGAAATTATATCTGGTTCATCAATATTAATATCAAACTCGGCACTGCAGAGAGTATTTTTGATTTTTAGTAAATCTAAATCAGATCCCAGAACATTATTAATTAAAGTTTGCGATAATTTAATCTCTAATAAGCTATTCTTAGTCGGATAATTATCAATGACGGTCGAAACAGGACAAGCGCCAGACCATTCTGACATCAATTTAGTAGCCATTAATAGCACTGGCAATGCTAATTCGGCTGGTTGGCCTTTTGTAAAGCGCGTAATCGCTTCGCTAAAAATACCATGACGCATCTGCGTTGAACGTAAATTATATAAATTAAATGTTGCACTTTCGATAATAATTTTGGCTGTATTATTGTCAATTATCGTATTAGCACCGCCCATCGCACCAGCTAAACCAATCGGCATGTCGCCCGAAGCAATTATAATATCACCTGATGTTAGTTCGATTGTACGTCCATCTAATAATTCAAGTTTTTCCTTATCATGACCTGCCCTAACATGAATTTCAGCCTTACCATTATTTAGAGCAATCAACTTATCATAATCAAAAGCATGTAATGGTTGCCCAGTCAGCATCATTAAATAATTCGTGACGTCAACTACTGCATTTATTGGTCTGACACCAACTCTCGATAAATAGGTTTGAATCTGAAGTGGTGACTTTTTATTACTGTCGGCTCCCGACATTACAATCGCCAAATATCTCGAACAAAGCTCTGGGTTATCGATTGCCACACTCAATTCAAACTCTGAATTATTTAATCCAAAATCAGTCGACAAAGACATTAACCAGTCTGGCGTTTTAAATTCCTTACCAGAAATAGCCGCAACTTCGCGAGCGAAACCAATTATTCCAAAACAATCTGGACGGTGAGTTAGTGACTTATTTTCGATATTAAGGAGGTAGTCATCTAACTCATAGGCTTCAGCAAATGATGTCCCAACTTTTATATCATCATTAATTTCTAGAATTCCAGCATGCTCATCCGATAATCCTAATTCGCGACTACTAGCAATCATGCCATTACTAATCGTGCCACGTAAGTTTCGAACGCCCAGCTTAAATGGTTCAACCCCACCAAAAGTTTCAGGCACAATCGATTCAGGCGGCAACCAAACCACTAATTGACCTGATTTTATGTTTGGAGCACCACAAACTACCTGAATATAGCCACTTTCATCACGATCAACATTTTTCGTAGCACCACCATCGTCAATTTTTGTCACACTTAAATGGTCTGAACCTTCTAATTTTTCAGCGCTAACAACTCTTACGATTAAAACGTCTTTATATTTATCACCAAAATTAGTAACGTCTTCAATCTCTACCAAACGAGTGCCGATTAATTCGACAAGTTCAGTAACCGGTATTTCGATATTCGTAAACTTTTTGAGCCAGTTAAGTGAAATAATCATATTTTATCCTCATCGAGTAGTGATATTACCTGTAAGCCATATTTTTCTATATCTTTTTTCGAAAAGAAACTTGTTTCTATAGTGTTCAAAACGTAGCCAACTTTTTTGCGAATAAATCGCCCAGTCGGTACTTTCGTTTGGTCATCAATCTCATTTAGGATTAATATATCACCAGTTTCGCATTGCCAATCAGCTAACCTAACATCAAAAGACTTGTTACCACTTAAAACTTCATTAAATAATGACGATATGGTTTTTTTGTAAATTTCTTTACTCATAAAAATTTCCTTAAAAATTGTAATTTGCCAGATTCAAAATGACGCAAATCTTCAATTCCATATTTCAACATTACTAATCTATCAATTCCACCGCCCCAAGCAAAACCACGATATTTAGTTGGGTCAATGTCGGCAGCTTTTAAAACATTCGGATGAATCATACCGCAACCTAGCATCTCTAACCATTCACCTGGCTTTCCGCCAAGCGTTGCTGGTCTTTCAATCGCAAATTCTAAACCTGGCTCAACAAATGGAAAATAAGCCGGCTGAGTTTTTATCTTTAATTCTTGACCATAATAAGTCTCAAAAAAACTACGTAAAGTCCCAAGCATTTGACCTAAATTTGCGTCCGAACTAACAAATACACCCTCGCACTGATAAAAAGTGTGTTCGTGCGTGGCATCAACATCTTCATTACGGAAAACCCGCCCATAACTGATAGCCGCGATTTGGCCACCAGCTTCCAATTTAGCTTTGCCGGCTTTTAAAATACGATGTTGCATTGTTGATGTGTGAGCTGGCGGAATAAAACCTTCTTCAGTTCGAAATGTATCATAACCATCTCTAGCTGGATGGTTTTCTGGAAAATTAAGTGTACCAAACATATGATTATCATCATCAATTTGACGCGACTCAATCGCTTCAAAACCCATACGTGTAAATATATCTATCACATTTTCAAGCTCAATCGTTAGTGGGTGTTGCGTGCCTTGTTCAGTCGGCAATAAACTAATATCACCACTATTAATATCCCAGGGGGCAGTTATATCAATCGGCTCAACGGTACCGTCTTCAAGTTCAGCCTCGCGTTTTAAAATTGCTGATTCAATAGCTAACTTTAAATCATTTACTTTTTTCCCATAAGAACCACGTTGATCTGGTGACAGCGTTTTTATAACGTTATAAAGCTGTTTTAATTCAGGCGCCTTCAAAAAATCGCGTGGCACATTACTGGTCGTAATTTTGTCTAATAAATTTTTCTGTAAGTCTTCGATATTTTGCATAACTATTTTTTTATTATACGCTAAATAACCCTTAACGCGCTAGGCCAGTTATCATCAACCAGATAGCTAGTACAACAATAGCAAAAATAATTAATATCCAAATCCAGGCTAGACTAGTTGTTCTTTTCGTACCTTTTATGTATTGAGAATCGTCGACCAAATCTGGTGCTTTGGCAAGTTCGGCACTTTTTCTAGCTTTGACTTGTAAATCTTCGGCAATCCGTTTCTGTAATTCAGTCCGGTCAACCTCTTGTTTAATAAATAACGCCATATTATTAGTATAGCACTCATGTTTACATCAAAAATATTATGTTATACTAAATACATATTTCACTTTAAAGGAGGAAAAAACATGGTATCCAAACCGGCCATTTCGTCGACTAAGAAATCGACAATCACAAATTCTAAAGATATAGTATCGACTAAAAAGTCGACAAATAGCGTAATCGCTAAGGCTACATCAACTATAAAGTCAGTCCATACAAAAATACAAAATATGCCATTAATCACAGCGGTCATTGCTGAATTTATTGGTACGTTTTTGCTTGTTTCAGCAATTTTCGCAGTCCAAGGTCAACCATTGTACGTTGCATTCATATTGATTGGCATCGTCCTAATGATCGGCGGTGCATCTGGCATCTATGTCAATCCAGCTATGACAGTTGGCGCATGGGTAACACGAAAAATTAAATCAATTCAGGCTGTCTGTTATATCTTAGCTCAGATATTCGGCGCAGTTACTGCTTGGCTAGTGCTTAACGCATTCCTAAATGGCGCAGTTGAATCAGCAACATCAACAGGACAATCGTTATTCCACGCTGCAACCTTAACAAGTGGTAAAGAATTGACAATATTCTTCGCTGAGCTACTTGGTTCAACCATTCTAGCCCTAGGTATTGCAACCGCAATCCGTGCTAAAAGATCAGGCGTCAAGACAGCACTTACGTATGGCTTTGCCATACTAATCGCCTTACTCGTAGCCGGCTGGGTAACTTCAATGTTATTGACCGAACAAAATACTGCCCTATCATTCCTTAACCCTGCAGTTGCAATAGCCGCAAATGGTTTATCATGGAATATTTGGCCAATTGCAATCTACATATTTGCTCCAGTCATTGGTGGCATATTAGGTTTTGCAATCCAAGATTTATTAAAAACCAAGAATGATGATTGTAACTGCCCAAACTGCAATTGCTAGTTTAGTTTTCTAACATCAATCTAATTAAAATCCCCGCCTCAAAGGTGGGGATTTTAGATATTAATTTTCGGTACTTTGCAGGCCATGTGATTTCGGCACCTTGCGGGTCCTGTCGCCCGGTCCACCCCTAGTTTATATCCCGCCGTGGCGGGAGTAGTAAACTGGGGTTGCCCCGCCGAACGCCACCCGTAATTATCTTTGAATGCTAAAATGACAATATTTTCAAATATCCAAAAACACGCCAAACATTCCACCTTATTTTGGAGGGATGTGGCCGGTAGGCCAGCCGAGCGCCACGTGCTGACGAAGTCACACGTAGAGTGGCCCGGATAAAATAACGGTGGGATGTTGGGCGGAAGAAAAGAGTAAGTATCATGACCCGCGAAACTAACAAAGTTAACTTAAATTACGCTACTTTACTCATCATCTCTAGGTTTATCTAGTAACAAAGGGTCAATGCTTGGGCTCGTACCAGCAATCTTAACTACATCTTTATCAACTTTACCGAGTTCTTTATGAGCCTCATTATAATGTCCGACCGTTTGGCCAAGTGACTTCCCTAGCTTGCCCATAAATTCATCAAACCTACTAATATGCTGGCCTAGCAGACCAACTCGAATTTGAATATCCTTAGCCTGCTCTTCAATCTGCAAACTACGTAATCCCTGCAAAACAGTCTGTAAATAAGCCATAAAGCTTGTCGGGCTAACAATAATAACTTTTTTATCACGAAAAGCATACTCAATTAAATCACGCGCGCTTGATCCAGTGCCAACATCACCAATTAATAAATCATAATAAAGCGACTCACTTGGAATAAACATAAATGCAAAATCCATAGTTTTTTCGCTTGGGCGAATATATTTACTGGTTTCATCGATTCGGTTTTTTAAATCAGTCCGAACTTTGGCTAATAATTTTTCGCGCTCAGGTTTACTATCCTCGCCTACCATTCGATTATAGTTTTCAAGGCTAAATTTACTGTCAATTGATAAGATTTGGCCTTTATCTAAAAAGACCACGGCGTCAACAATTTCGCCATCTTTAAATTTATATTGCATCTGATAATTTTTACTAGGTAAAATATTATCAAGTACCGATTCCAAATAATATTCTCCAAAAACACCACGTTGTTTTGGATTCTGTAAGACATTTTGTAAAGTTTTTAATTCGTCAGCTACATCAATCACACGTTTATTGGTTTCATCCAACTTCGCTAATCTTTGCGTGACATCAGATACTAATTTAGCACTTTCGCTTAACTGTTTTTGCATTGATGTTTGCATTGATAAATTATTATTATCAAGTTTATCACCGACAGTCTGTTGCAGATTGTTCATGCCTCTCGATAATTCCGTCACATCGGTCTTTAATAATTCAACCGCACTTGAATTTTTTAAATCTTTTAGACGTTGATTCATCATATATAAAGCCACGCCAAAACCAACCACCACTACACCCAATACTGCATAAAGAAAAGTTTGCTCCATAAGCATTATTATAACACCTATAAGTTAGCTACAATGCGCACAATCGAAACAATCAACAGAATAGCTACTAATACTGGAAAAATTCGATCATAGCGTGTAATCCAAGAATATAATACATATGCCAAGACATAAGTAATAATGCTCCAAATTATTGCTTCTACAATCGAAAGTCCACTTGTCCATTGCGCTAATCCCCACAGAGTTGCTGCCGTTGTTACGGCTATAATAAGCGGCTGAGCCATACGCGAAAGTATCATAATAATAGTTCCAATTATTGCTATTAATATGGTTGCTATATTACCTGAAACAACAATCGAGTTTAGACAGCTTAAACTTGTTGAAGCTGAATGACAAAGCGCTGGGTTAATAATAAGCTTATCGATTAAAAAAGTTAAAAACCAAAAACCAAGACCTAGCAATATCCCAATTAAAACTATTTTCCAAACTGAGTAATAATTAACTGACACTTGCGATTGTTCATCGCTCTTTATTATCTTTACCATTTTGAACCTCCATCTATCTAGCCGTATTATACAATATTTTTGCCATTTACGTACCAAAGTGCCCCAATAAGCGCAATCACGATACCGCCAATCACATCAATTGGTGAATGAACCAACGCTAATACTCTGCCAAAACAAATCGCTATCATAAGTATGATTAAAACAATTGTAATAATTTTTTGCTTAGTTTCAAACCAAACTGCGCAAACAATCGACGCCACTAATAGAATATGATCAGATGGGAAACCAGGATTATTCAAAAAAGATGCACCTGCAATCTTACCTAGTAATTCAAATGGCCTTAGAATTGATGGCTGAAAAAGTAACCCAATCATTTTTGCTAAAAAATACGCAGTTAAGCCAGCCATTAAAACTCGGGCATAAGCCTGAAGTCGGTGGCCTTTCGGCACTTTAAAGATTAACGCGTAGGCTCCAACTAATATCACTAGAAATATAGCGTAATCGGCGAAAAATCGAATAATAAATTCTTGCATTACTATACTAGATTAGCACAGACAGTATGTAAGACGGTCTTATTATTGAAGGATACTTTGGTTAGCGGCCATAAATACCATACTAATCTTGCCGTCACAATCGAAGATAAATGAAATAACTTTATTATTTGCTGACATTCCAACTACGGCAATGCTTGGGAAATATGGCCCATAGTTACTAGCAGCGTACTGAGTAAGCACCGAAGCCGATATGGCAAAATTCCATGGCACAGTCGCTGTACTAATAAAATCAGTAATATTTGAAACTGCCTGTGTGGGCGTAATTGAACCTATTCCCTCTGATGCCGCTAGTATAACCTTCACACTCGTCGCCATATAGCCTTCTAGCGCAGCCGTATTACTAGAAGTGATTGAAGTTTTTATACTTTCAATTACTACGGAACTTGGTGCGACAGGGTTACAGGAAGTGTCATCAACAACTGACACAACTGATTCCGCATCAGCCTCGAGGCTTTTTACTTTTGCATCTAATGCCGCAATATCTGCTGCTTGCTTATTAGCCGACTCGGTTGCGGTTTTGTCTCGCCACCAATATGCAACAGCTCCAGCGGCAACTAATAATATAATTAGCAAAATCACAAAGATTGTTTTGCCGTTACCTTTCTTGACTGACTTAAGTTTAGGTGTTGCAACTTCCGGTTTAATAGCTGGTGTTACTTCTTCCTCTTCGACTGACTGCATAACTTCATCTGACGGCGCTGGTGCAGACACTTCAGGCACGACAATTGGTTCGGCCTCTACTACAGGTTGTAAAGCATTGTTTGGTGTTGATATTTCGATTGGTTTTATATCTTCGATTGGTTTAAATTCTTGGTCCATAATTTCCCCCTATAATAATAGCAGTATAGCATAAGCCATATAATTATATGCATTTTACGCAATCGCACAATTTATACTTTGTGCTAATATCTTTCAATAGTAAATGCCGACAGGCCAATTTTGCTGACAATATTAATCTTTTTTGTCGATATATTATAATCTGGTGATTCAAAGGTTTTTTCGCTAACTTCAGTTAAATCTGCAAGATGATTTGATGATAAACCACCGTCAATTTTCAACTGTACGCCACTAGCGGTTGGAACTTGGATGGTAATTGAGCTAACACCTGATTCGATATTGACCGCTACTACATCTTGTTTATCACCTAGTCGTATCACTAAACTACTAGCACCAATTTTCAGATTCATAGCAGTTAATTTAGCCTGTGACATATCAATGTTTGTCTGAGTCGCACCGGCATCGACGTTAAGAGTTAGCGGTAAATCACGAGTTAGGCTTATATCTAACACGTTTTTAATATGGTTTGTCCACCAATTGTTTTTTGTGCCCATCGAGAAATCAATTATTTGCCTATCACTAACGACAGATGACTGTTCGACTAAATCAGTAAAATTACTTTCTAAATTAGCCTTTGCAACTTCACTCTGACTGGCACTAGTAACATTAATTGAACCTGCTCCAGCTTTTATATTAATTTCCGCACTTTTAATATTACTCGAAGTAATTTGGACAGACGATTCATGATTTTGGGTTAGATTAGAGTACGAAAAATCGCTAACCAAAGTCCAAGCTACAATGCCCAACGTCAAAATAGCTAATATAATCAAGAAAATACGCCAAATAATATGCCTCAATGACAATACCGACAAGCCAGCCGCAATAATAAACAGTGGCCAAAGTTTCCATAAATTGGTCCAATTTACATTAATAAAACCAAAATTTCCAGCAAGCACTAGCCCACCAATCAGCATTAACAATAATCCCCAAAATATCTTGCCAAAAATCCAGTTATTGGGCTTCCCTTGATTTTTTTCAACTATAGCTTCGACAGGTTTTTCAGATTGGTCTTTCATAGCTATTTACGCTTTCTGATAATTACCAGTAA